>Ga0181568_10004754_pt1 | contig 12064 bp, 13 predicted proteins | sample 101ome_20_FD_133758 | JGI IMG/M metagenome (GOLD analysis project Ga0181568, IMG submission 133758) | Coastal salt marsh microbial communities from the Groves Creek Marsh, Skidaway Island, Georgia - 101404AT metaG (megahit assembly) | ecosystem: Environmental > Aquatic > Marine > Intertidal...
ATAACCTATAAGTTTGATATTTGATTTTGATTTAATCATAAGAATTAAAAACAAGAAAATATTATAAATTACAAAAATATTTCTTGTTGAAAAGTTTTTTAAAAAATACATTAAATAATAATTAATTACATAAAAAGTCATAATATAGACAATTATTGAAACTGTAATTGAGTTAAGCTGAATAACGTTATCTAGAGCCTTACCAATAAAATAAACTATCAAAAATAAGAGAACTGTAGTAAAAAATTTAATAAAAAGGTTTCTAAATAACTCTAGGGAAATAATTAATTCTGTAACTTGGTTATAAACAAAATTTAAAACAATAGGAGAAAGAATAAAAATAGTTATATATTTATTTTTCATGTTTCTAATATTTTATACGAAAAACATCTAGAAGCTTTTGTTTAAAAACAAAATTATTTGAATTGTGGAGTGTTTTGTTTCGTAATAATAGTTTTTTCGTTATTTTCTTTCCAATAAAAGTAAGTAGTGAAATCATCAACTTTTGGTGGCAATTCCTCATATTTATTAATATGAAAAATAAAATATAGGTTTAGTACACCTTGTTCATTTGTGGTACTAATTGGAAATCTTTCAACTATTTTCAGAATATCTTTTTTTGTATTGGAAGTTATTATTCCCGTGTCAAAATACATAATACCAGTTTGAAAATAGTTAGAAATATTAAGGTCATATTTATTACTCAAAATGCTGTAAATTTTATTTGTTGAATCGAATTGGGTTGCCAGCTCTCTGTCGTAAGAAGGAAAAGAATCTGCCCTGGCTAATAATTTATTTTTAGTCTTGATATTTAGTATTTTTTCAAGTTCAAAGTGTATATTCATATTGATATCTAAATAAAAAATCTTATCCCAATTTTTTAATCTTTCATCGAATAAATGAAGTTTGTGCCATTGAAACTTTTTAGTTTTATTTCTATTCGGCTCTTGGTATGTTTCTAAATTATTTAATATGAGTTCAGTTTTTTTGGAAAATTTAATTTTTCTAAATCTCAAAATATAAATTTGATTCTTTTTATTTAAAAACTTAATTAAAAATGTTGGACAAAGTTTCGTAGTTATCACAACAATTGGGCCTTTATAATTGCCAACATTTCTTATTTCGAGAAATATCCTAATAAAATGTTTTCTTAGAAATTTGAAATCTCCTACTAAAGCAATTGCCAGTTTTTCATTCACTAATTTAAGAATAGTAAAATATCTAAAAATTAAAGAAATAATTTAGATAATAAGATAAATTAATTACTTCAAACTTAGTTTGGTTCAATATAAGTAAATTGTCATTTATTCCCGCATAAACATAATATTTTGGAGTTAATAAATTAAGTAGCATTATTATTGATAAATAAAAACTTAGATATTTTTTAGATAAATTTTCTAAAAGATAAATTACTCCAAGAAAAATAAAACTTACAAATCTAGTTGTGTCAGCTGCAGCAAAAATAAATTGGAAAGCTATTCCTATTATCAAAAATAGTACAGGCTTATAATCAAAAACAGGTTTTTTAAAAAAAGGGAGAATAAAAATTAACCATAAATATTTTATTGAAGAAAAAACACCAATTAATAAATTGTTGTTGTATATTTTTAACCAATAAAATAAGTCATTTGTAATTGGTTCTAAATAATAACCTGGATCAAATTTCCCTGTACTAAAGAAAATATATAAGGGCAGATAGATGATTACAAGAGTAAAAAATTTTACCTTTGAAATATTTTTTAAAAATATAAAAAACAGTAATGTAAAAATTACTGTCTCTTTTGTTAAAAGTGCACAGAAAAAAGTTACATACGGTAAAAATTTCTTATCTTTGTATACATATGTTAAAAATAAAAGTAGGTAAGCAAATATATCAGGATAACCGCCAAATATAATATGAAATTGAAAAAACATAGTGGTGTTTAAACAAAGAAGTACTAAAGCATTATTTATAGAACCGAGTTTATTTAAAAGATATAAAAATATAAATAGATTTAAAACTGCCAAAGAAATAATATTTATAACTTGAATTTCCAAATTAGTAACATGTGCTAAAAAAGGTAACAAAATTCGATGTGGTTGAAGTACTCCATTTGTGCTTGGGAAAATTTCTGAATAATATTGTAAATTCTTACCTAAGGAATGAGAGTCAAGTGTAAAGCCTTTATTTACTCTTAGAGAAAAGTAGAAAATTAGTTGTGGAATTGTCAAAACTTTAAAAAATTGAAAAATAGAGTGTTTTTTAATTTTTAAAATAATACTTTTATATTTCATTTTTAAAAGTTTTTCATCAACTAAATTCTTTGTAAAGACTTTGTAATGGTTGTAGGTGAGATTTTGTCAAGTTGAATAAATTATGATTGTTTAAATTATTCTCATTAAACCATTCAAAAAGATTATTTGTATGAATTTCAGAATACCAGTTGTAGTCAATATGTTTTTTATTAAATATAAATGGATGTGTCGTTTCAATAGAGCTCATTTTGCTTGTAAATTGAAATGAGTTATTATGTTTCCAATAATAATTTTTTTCTCTATTAGGATTTCCGTCAAAACCTGCAAAATAAATATTTTTGTATAGACAAAATGCAACCGGCAACATTAGAAGGGTAAGAATGTTGTTAGTTCCAGCAACATAGAAATTATTTTTAAGATTATAATTTTGTTTGGTCTTCTGATCACTTTTTACATAAGGGATGAAAATAAAGTTTTTATGATACTTTTTTGGAATATATTCATTAATAATATGCGCATCTCTTTTAACAGTTATTACAGTTGAATTAAATTTTTCTATAGTTTGAATTAAAGATTTCTGAAACTCTTCTACGTAATTTGATGGACCTGAGTGAAAACTTGGATCTCCAAAAACAACATAGTCGGGTGGGTAATTTTCTAAAAATTTTTGATCTTTGATAATACTATTGCAAACCATAACATCAAATTTATCCAAATTTTCTGTATTTAACTTCTTTACGTTTGGACCAGATCCTATAAGGAGTACTGAATTAGGCTTATCATTTTTATTTATTTCTAAAAATTTTCTATGAGAATTTTTTATTAAAACTTTACTGTTAAAGTTTTCTTCTCCAATCTTTAATGAATTTAATGCTCCACGGCTTTCTTCTCTAGAATTAAAAAGTATTTCATGCTTTGACAACATATTCTTTTGGGTACCAGTGCAGTTTAAAACTATGTAATTAAATTTATTATGGAAAAAATATTTTTTAAAATTTTTACCATAATAAATTTTTTGGTTATCAAACAAATGATTTGTAATATTTTGATTTAGATAATTTGGTATTGTTTTAGTAGCTTTTTCAAAAGATTTAGGGAAATAAATTTCCTTTATTTTTTTTTCGATAGGTTTTAAATACCAATTAATTCTAAAAAAGTAATCATTGACTAAGTTTGTTTCGTCAAAATCACCTTTCACAATAATCGATATGCCGTTATTGATAAAAATAGACATGTTTCGTGTTAAAGTATTAAATAGATAGTCAATAAAAAAAATTTTTTTAAGAAAATTAAAATAAAAAAACTTTACAGCTCTAATAAGAATAAATCTCTTCACTTAGATATTGTAAATTCTAATCTGCTTATAACAAACCTTTATGATTATTTATTACTAAAAACAAACTATAACTTCTTAAATTTTAGTAAAGTTTTTTACTTCTTAATATAAATATTTTGTGAAAGTTTTTAATGTTCCTTTTTTTGGAGCATTAAGTTTGTTAATATATGACTTACTTTTTAAAAAAAAATGAAATGTATAAAATTGTCAAATTAGAAAACAGTTATCTTGAAATTGAAATTATTCCAGAACTTGGTGGAAGGATTCAAAAGCTATTAAATAAAAAAACCAATTTTGATTGGGTTTGGAAGAATGAAAAACTGCAAATATCAAAAGTAGAAAAAGGCATAAATTATGATGATAATTGGCAGGGTGGTTGGGAAGAATTATTTCCTAATGATGCGATTGAAAAATTTAGCTGGGGAGAGGGTTTTGACCACGGTGAAACGTGGTCACATGATTGGAGTATTGTTGAGCAATCTAATAACACATTATTGTTAGAAACTTTAAGACTTGATTCTAAAAGTACATTAAAGAAGAAATTTATTTTGATTAACAACAGACTAAGAGTGGAATATCAAATAAATGTTAATTTCGAAGATGTATTCTTGTTTAAGCTTCATTTAGCTATACCAATATTTTCAAAATCCAAAATTGAAGGAGACTTTAATCACTTGATGAAAGTTGACAATAGTTTTGGGAATATAATAAACAATAAAAATAAATTAAACTTTTTTGATCTTGTGCCAAATTCAAAACTGTATGATTTTGCTTATGTTGAAAACTTAAATAATTACTTAAATATAACTCAATCTAACAATTTACTTAAACTAATTTACGATAAAAAATTTTTGAAATATTTGTGGATTTTCCAGACACAAGGTGGTTGGAAAAATCACAATGTATTGGTTTTGGAGCCAGCATCAAATGGTAGAAAATTATTTAATGACGCAATAGATTCAAATTTATTTGTAAAAGGACCAAAATTTTCAACAACTTTCTACGAGGTAGAAATTTCATGAAGGTCACAATTGTTATAAGGGTTTTAAATGAAAAAGATAATCTATATAAATTACTTCAGCTACTAGAAAAACAATTAGGTGTTACTTTTGAAATTGTAATAATTGACTCTGGAAGCACTGACGGCACATTAGAAATGTTAAAAAATTATGAATTCAAATTTCCAAAAATATTAACTGATATAAAGAAAGAAGAGTTTTCATTTGGGCGATCTTTGAACAAAGGTATTGAAAAATCAACTTTTAAAGAAATAATAATTTCTTTATCTGCACACTGCTTTCCTACTGATGACTATTACTTATTTAATATGTCTAAGAATTTCGATCATGAGAAAAAAGGTTTAGTTTTTAGTAGACAGATTGGTGAATCTAAATCTCCTCTATCGGAAGTTAATCATTTGAATAACTGGTTTCCTATAAATAATTTTTCTCCAGGTATATTTTGTAATAATGGATCAAGTGCATTTAGATATTCTGATTGGGAAAAAATTAAGTTTGATGAAAAAGTTTCAGGATGTGAAGATATTTTGTTTGCTCTTGAATTAAAAAATAAAGGTAAGGATACAATATATGAACCCAAAGCAATCGTAAGTCATTATCATGATGAAAATTTTAAAACAGTTTTTAATAGATACAGAAGAGAATCTAAATTGATCAAATCTTTATTTAATTATAAAATAAAGTTAAGAACCTTATTTCTATCAATTTTCAGAGAAGTATATTCTGATTTAAAATATAGAAAAAATTTTCACTTTCCTCGTTCAAGTTTATTTCAAATTTTACTTTATCGTACTGCAAAAAATTTTGGACAATATGTTGCCAAAGTTGATTATAGAAATTTTAATTTACAAATAGATCAAGACGTTAAAACAAAACTTACAAATCATTATTATTATAAGTAAACACATGTTTACAGCATTTATACCTATCAAACTTACTTCTGAAAGAGTTGTAAATAAAAACTTTAGAATTGTTAAAGACAAACCACTTTATCATTACATTTTAAATACTCTTAAAAATGTTGATTTAATAGATGAAATTGTTATAGACTATGACAAAATTGAAGTACGAGAGCAAATAGAAAAAGACTTTGATGGGATAAAGTTTTTTAAGAGACCAAAATCGCTTGCCAACCCTCTTGAGTCTGTAAATAATTTAATATTGTCAAATTTAAAAAATTTTAATAATAACAATATCTTACAAACTCATGTTACTAATCCTTTATTAAATAGTGAGACCGTATCAAGAGCATTAACAAATTATAAAGAAGAAGGTAAGCCATTATTTTCTGTTACAACCCATAGAGCAAGATTTTATAACCATAACCTAGAACCAATAAATCATAGTCCAAACGAATTATTACCAACTCAAGAGCTAAATCCTATTTTTGAAGAAAATTCAAATTTCTATATTTTCTCTAAAAACCAATTCATGCAAAATAAAAGAAGGATAAATGTAAATTCAAATATTTTTGAGATTTCAAAATTAGAGTCTTTAGATATTGACAGCGAGGAAGACTTAGATCTTTTTCGAAAAATTATTATGTAAAAGTATCTTAAAAACTTTTATAAAATTATATTTGTGCAAAAAAAAATACAAAATATAAATTACTTAAAATCCTATGAAATGTTTATCCAATAAAAGTTGTAAAAAGTGATTAAATTTAAAACAAATAGATTTGTTATATTACTCACTTTATCAACAATTTCTACATATTTAATTAGTTCTATAAACGAATCTTATTTTTCCCATAAATTTTTTCACGATGATTCATATTATTATTTTGAGATATCAAAAAATTTTATTGATACAAATAAATTTACATTTGATTCAGTATCTTCGACTAATGGATTTCACTTTTTATGGCTATTTTGTTTAATTAGTGTTTCTTTTTTATTTAAACTCTTTTTAGGGATATTAATAAACCAATTATGGGTTGCTATTTTTTTAAGTATTACATTTTTTTTATTATCATTTGAAATTATTTCAAGAACTTATTCACAAAAAAATATTGACAAAATTATTATTTTCATTGTATTTGTTTTATTCATACCCTTTTTTTTCAATGGTATGGAAACTGCATTAACAATTTATTTATTTATTTTATATATTGACAGAGTATTTATTAGTAATAAGAAAAACAATTTGTTGCTTGTCGTATTACTTATGTTCTCTAGATATGATTCGATATTTTTACTATTCTTTATTAATTTATATAAATCTATAAAAAATAAAAAATTAGATTTTGCAAAACACTTTTTTTTAGCTTTTTTAATTTTCTTAATTCTATTATTGTCATTCAATTTTTACTTAGGGTTTAACAATAGCGAATTCAGCGTTAGTAGCTCTACAAAACAATTCTGGAATCAAATTGAGTACCAAGAGCACATAAGTAAATGTGAAGAAATTAATTTAAATTGCAAAGCATACTTTGTGTTTTATCAATTTAAATTAATCCCAGACTATATGTCAAATGTAAACAAGTTACTATTTTCTATATTTGATAATTTTGTTGCATATAATTCTTTTGGTAAAATTTCTAACTTTTCAATTTTTTCAATTTTAATTATTTTATATTTTTTCCTTTCTTTTAACTTTATAAAAAAACCAATAATTAAAACAATTGATTTGAATTTTTTAATTGTTGTTGCAACTTTTCACTTAACATCTATAAGTTTGATCTCTTATATAAATATTAGTCACGACTGGTACAACTACTTTTTTATAGCTATTTATATATATCTAATAAATGAAGTCTTAATAAGAAAAAATACATTGATTAAATTTTCACTTTCTTTTTTAATTGTAGGTAATTTACTAATTTTTTTATTGTCACCAGTTTCTTATTGGTCAAAATCATACGAAAGTACTGTGGATACTTTAAATTTATATGAAAATAAGACTATTGGTACTTGGGCTGCTGGCCATATTGGTTTCTACTCTGAAAACCCTGTAATTAATTTGGAGGGACTTGTTGGAAATTCGAGAATATTAGAAGCAAATATGACAAAATCTTTGGACAAATATATCTTAAATAATATTGATATAATTGTTACAAATTTTGACTTAAATAACAGTTACAATACCAACTGGTTCCTAAATTTGAGGACAGACCCGCTTAATAAAATTAGTAACAATCTAAAGCTTGTAAGAGTAGTTACTACTGATCAAAATAAATACAATATGTATATTTATGAGGTATTAAAGTAAAACTTCTAATTTTGCTTTATTAATTTTTAAGTTTGAATGCGAATCTAAATTGTAAAAATTAACGGAACTTCTGTGTTTTTTAACTAAATCGTTTAGGTAATCTCGATGTATGTTACCTTTTGGAAGTGAGTAAATATCTCCAACTTGTTGGTAATTATCAATAAAATAATTTGGATTACTAATAACGGTCCTTGTAATAATCCTTATGTCTTTTTTTAAACCTTTATCCAGTGGTAGTTTATGGTAGCCCTTTAAATAATACCGAAATGAATTTCTAATTGGTTTTGACTCAGGAATTTTTTCTACATACCTTCCACCCATACCTACTAAGTAAATATTTTTATAACCTAGTTCGATTGATTTATTTATAGCAAAAGTTCCTGTTGGCATATGGTCAATATAGGTATGATTTAGATTCTTTATGTTATAGCTAAAGAATAATTTTTGTTCATCAAAACTAATTCCCTTAAATGTTTTATAAATTTCACTTTTCAAATTAAGTATTACCTTAGAATCACAAAGAGCATAGTAGGTTGGCCACCAATTTATTTCTTTATAGTGCCGATATTGTAATGACAAACCAAAAGTATCAATTTGACTATTTATTTTGTTAAAATTTCCGAGTAATTGCTTTGTAGAAGGTCCGCTTCCAATAATTAATATACTTTTTTCCATTATAAATTAAAAGTATACATTTTTTATATTATCTTCAACTATTTTTAAAAGTTTGTATTCGTTTGGGATTGAACTAAATGCTAATATATTTCCCCAAGAATCATTATCCAAATTTTGTCCTTTATAATTATAAAATTTCTTAAAGTCATGAAATGTGCCAAACTTCTTAATAGGATACCATTCAAAAATATAAATTATATAATCCAATTCTATAAGCTTATTTAAAATCTGGTTGGTCGAAAGATTCAATTTTTTGATTTTATTGAATTCGAATTCTAATAATACAATCTTGGGTTTAATTTTTTTAAAGGATGGATCATTCAACACAAAGTACTCATAACCTTCAATATCTATTTTTAAAAAGTCAATATTGAAAATTTGTTCTGAGTTTAAAAATTTTGAAAATGTAATCGTTGAGACATCTTTAAAATATTCATGTGAGTTATGAAAATCCAATAGCGAAGTTATTCCAAGTGATTCATTACTTTTATATAGTTTTTGTCTTGAATTTTTAAATGATATGGCTTTATTTATGATTTTTACATTTTTATTTTTCATATATTTAACTTTTAAAAATTCGACTAAATCGGGGTTGCACTCAACGGCAAAGCAGTCCCATCCTTTAGCAAAGAATAAATCAGTGCATCCACCTTTCATTGCACCAATGTCCACGACCGTCCCGATTTCACTCCCAAAATAATCTGAAACAACTTTGCATTCATCAATTATTAAATGTTTTTCAAATATAAATATTTTTTTAAATAAAAATACTAATTTTTTTAATATCTTTTTAATCAATTTATAACCGTTTAAATTCATTAAACTTTATTAGATTAAGTAAGTTAAAACTCATATTATATATTTTACGATTTTTATAATTCAACTATAGAAATCTTTTACTAAATTAGTGGTTTTTTTTAATATCTAAACCCCTTGAAATATCTACAACTCCTGTACCACTCCAGTGTCCAAAAGATGACAAATCTATTTTTGGTGATTTTATTTTCCTCCAAAAATTAAACATTTCAGGAAATTTAATATCATCAACAATTAAATATCTATTTTTTATTGGAAAATCTAATTGAAAAAAGAGATCAAGCAAACTTTCTTCAAATATTACATTTTTTGGCCCATCTAAAAAAATTAAATCTGAATTTCTAAAAATACTTTTATGTTTATCAAAATTATCAGATTTTGATAAATCATCTTTACTTTGGCTAATTCTGTTTGATTTAAAATCATATATGTTTAAGTAGCTATCAAACTCTTTCCAATCAACTAAGTCAAATGTGAATACTTTTGCATTACTATAATCTAACATGACTCTCGAAGACATTCCTGTAAAAGTTCCTAAATCAATTGCAACATTTGGTTTTTCTAACAAGCATAGTGCTGCAAGCAACCTGTAGTGTTCCCCGGGAAATTGATTATAAAATTTATAACCTGGTTTATTTATGTCATTTGAAAGTTTAATTTCATATGCTTTGGATAACCAAGAAAGTGATTTTTCAAAAAGATTGTGGTTAAAATATGCTTCGTCGTCATCTATGCTTGCGATGTATGAAATTCTTGCATCTCGAGCTTGGGTTATTATCCTAGTTTCAAAATTTGCATATTTGTATCCATTAAATATTTTGAAAAATAAATATTCGAGTTTATCAGAAAACCCAATGATAAAACTAGGTAAATATTTCTTATACCAATATTTCAGTTTATCTTTCATTTGTGGTCGGAGGCAGAATTGAACTGCCGACCCCTTATTTTTCAGATATGGGCTAACCTTTTGACCTAAGAGAATTATAACTAATTTAAGTTGATGTTACGATCGTTACTAACATTCTCTAGGTCGCAGTGAGCAGTAAATAAAACACAATTAAATAGTTGGCGAGTCATATACAAAATTAAGGTTTTAGGATTATCTAGATAATTAAATAAAATTTTCATAGAAAATTTAATTCACGATAAGAAAGCTAAATGTTTCTAATTTTGTTTTTTATATTTTTTTAACTACTAAATTGTATCCAAAACATAAAAGTTCTTCTGAGTTTGTATCTTTCTTACTTTGTCGTTTTAAAAAGTTTAATAAGTAAAGCCGAAGCAAATAAAAAAACGGGCTTAGGAATTTTGTATTACTATATTCTTTTGAGACTTGACTTAACCTTCTAGTTTCTTGTGCAAAGTACTCATAATAGTTTCCATTACTTTCAATTTCTATTATTTCAAATCCATACTCTGGTAAATGTTTTTCGTAATAATATTTACTAAATCCAGTTGAATAATGATAAGGAGCATAATGGGTTAAAGAATTAAACGGGGCTGTTAAAATCAAAATGCCGTTCTCTTTTAAAAGTCTCTGGAACTCTTTAAATACTAATAAAGGATTTTCTACGTGTTCTATAACTTCAACACATAGTATTGCATCTAAAGATTCATCATCTAATGGAATGTTTATTATATCTGAGACTATATCAAGTTTTGAGTAATTAACTTCGCCAGTGTGCAGCCCCCCTGTTTTCTCTACTCCAACATATTGTGCTATATCCTGACTTATATAATTTAAATGTTGACAAAAAATTTTTTTATTACCATTACCAGCCCCAGCATCTAATATTGTCAAGCCACTTGGAATCTCGCTTATTACTTTTTTCAACCATAAGTTTCTGTTATTTGCATTTTGAGTTCCATATGGCTTATTAAAAAAAATAACCTTGAGTTTTCGTTTAATTTTTTTTAACATTTGTTGGTGGCCAGAGGCAGAATCGAACTGCCGACCCCTTGTTTTTCAGATAGAGGCAAACCATTTGACCTAAGAGAATTATAACTAATTCATCAATACTTTACAGCACTATAAACAAGCTATTTACAGGGTAACTGATAGCAAAATATTGCATTGTATTACATTGAATGTTCTCTATTTGTTCTCAGTTTCAGAATGTCAGAATTTCAGAATTTATACCACAACCATATACACAATATATGAAACTTTTGAAATGACAATTGTCCAGTAAATCTTGGAAAATTGTAAAAATTTAGGCTAAAAAATTTCCAAATACTTCAGTGTTTTACTGGTAAACCAAAGTGTAGATATGTTTCATCAAAAAGATCATCTATAAATTCATCAAAAGTTTTATAGTGAGAAACAACATCATTTCCCCACCCTAATTCAAATAGCATTCTTGAAAAAATTATCTTGTCACTTGAGGTGTCAAAATCTTTTTTAATTTCATTTGCTAATAAAAGGAACACTACAGCCAAATCACCTAGGCTGTTATCATCTATATCATAACCATCTTTAGTTGGGTAAAACTCATCAAGATAATCTCCCCAATTAGATTTACTTTTAGGTCTCTTACCATTTTTTTCAAATAACAAATCAGATAATCTCTTCTTTAAGTATTTTTTGGTATAAAATTTTTGCTTATCCATCTTGTTTAAATTATTAATAAATAAATAATAAAAATAAACAATATAAAACCTAAGTAGAAATCTAAATCTTGTTTTTTTATGTTTTTGTTCTTGTATAATTTGGTATTTAAAATCTTATAAATTCTTTCTGTTAACCAATCCCAAAAATATAGTATCCCTACAT
>Ga0181568_10004755_pt1 | contig 12062 bp, 5 predicted proteins | sample 101ome_20_FD_133758 | JGI IMG/M metagenome (GOLD analysis project Ga0181568, IMG submission 133758) | Coastal salt marsh microbial communities from the Groves Creek Marsh, Skidaway Island, Georgia - 101404AT metaG (megahit assembly) | ecosystem: Environmental > Aquatic > Marine > Intertidal zone...
AATCAACTTCGGAGAGCTTTTGTTTGATTTGTGAATTTAGGGTACTTAATTCAAAATTATATTGATTGGTTCTACTAATAAAGTATTGACTCTCGGTGGTGATCGCTTCAGGTGCTTCTTATTTTAAATATGCTGGAAAATCAATACTTGAAACTCCACTAAATTCAGCCTCTAATCGGGTTAATTTACCCATATTAGATAAATATTCCCCTCTACTAGTTTGATAATCACTGGAAGACTGTACCTCACTTAAGGTTATTAATGGTTGATTTGTTGAAACTAAATCACCAGTTTTGATGTGTATTTTCGAGACAATACCTCCTTCCATATGTTGCACAGTCTGGAGGTTAGTATTTGTTTGAACTTTTGCTTCACCGGAGACAACTTGCTCAATCTCAAAAAATGATGACCAAAAAATAAATACAACAAGTAGAAAAGCAAAAATCATCAACAGCCAAGAGGAGCTTTTCCGGTCACCCATTTCAGTTGAAAAAAACAAAATTGGTATTTTTAAAAGTTTTAATAATTTTTTAATCATTACCAGTTTTTATTTTTTTTATTGGTTGATAAATGTATTGTGGCTCTTCTGGTCTTGCGTTAGTGGTTGTTTTACTAGGACTTTGTTTTGTTTTTTTCGGATCTATTTGTTTAAAAACTTTACCATCTTTTAAAACTAAAATACGATCAACAAACTCTAGTACCGATGGTCTGTGAGTAATAAATATTACAGTGGTATCTTTTAATTCGTTAAATAAATTCGTGATTAAATTTTTCTCAGATAATTGATCCATAGCAGAAGTTGGTTCATCGAGAAGGAGAATTTTAGGCTTTCTAATTACTGCTCTTGCAATAGTTAAAGCTTGCTTCTGTCCACCGGAGAGTAAACCACCTTTTTCTCCAACAAACATATTGTAGCCATCTTTATTAGCGTCGATAAATCGATTAATTCCAGTTGTTTTACCAGCCCATATTAATAAATCATCAACAATCTCATCATTCCCAAGACTTAAATTATCTTTCACAGAACCCGTAATAATCCACGGGTCTTGGGGCACATAGCCAATTTGAGAGCGAATGAATATTGGGTCAATTTGACGAGAATCAATACCATCAAAATACATTGCACCAGCAGTAGGCTCATATAGCCTTAGTATAAGACGTGCCAGAGTGGTTTTTCCAGAACCATTTGAGCCAATGATTGCAACTTTTTCACCTGGTTTAATTTCATTAGTTAATTTATCAACAATTAATTTTTCAGTATCTGGATATTTAAACTCTAAGTCTTTAAATTGAATTGAACCTTTAAAATTCTCTCTTGGCACATAAGAACTTGCACGGTTGTGATCCCTTGGTTGATTCATTAATTCATTTAATGCTTTGTAACCCGTAATGAGCTGATTGACTCTACTTAAAATTTGCACAAGCTGAGAAATTGGCGCAATAACTTTACCAAGTAGAATAGTACAGGCAATAATTGCACCATACCCATAATCACCTTCCCTTACTAAAAAGACTCCAACTGTTACCACGGAGACTTGTAATAAACTTGTCATCACTTGCGATAAATTTGTAACAAAATTGGATCTTTTTTTTACGTTTGCAGTGATCTCATTTTGATTTGAAATAGCTCTTAACCATTTCTTTCTCATAATGGATTGTGCACCGGTAGACTTGATTGTCTCTAACCCATTTAGTGTTTCAATTAAAACAGAGTGCTTTTTTTGGCCTTGCTGGAATGATGCTTCGGAGGCTTTCTTGATAAGTTTGTTTGAAATAAAAGCAACTGTTATTAAAATTGCACACCCGATAATAATGGGGTAAACCATCGCGCCACCAATTACCCAAATAATAAAAATAAAAAATAATGCAAAAGGTAAATCAAAAAGAGAGAGTAAAGTAGCTGAAGTGAAAAACTCTCTTACTTGTTCAAATTCACGCATAGTACTCGCCATAGAACCAACATTCATTTTGGCCGTATTTGTTTTCATATCAACAATCTGCTCAAATAGATTATCAGCTATGAGCTCATCGGCATCGATTCCAGAATTACTTAAAACATTAGAGCGAATAGATCGAGTTATTAAATCAACAAGAATGATAACAGCCACACCACTCACGAGAACAATCAAGGAATCAATGGCATTGGCGGGAATGATTTTATTGTAGACAATCATGGTAAACATCGCAGTAGTGATAGCAAAAACATTTACCATAATTGATGCTAAACCCGATTGACTGTAAGAGGACCTATTCCTCCACAAAATTCCCCAAAACCAATGCGATTTGATTCTTTCAATGAAATTGTAATGATCTTCAGTAAAAACCTTTAAGGAATGAACAAGAAACTTTGTTAAATCAATACTCTCAAAATCAATCGTGTCATTAGTATCTTTTGGGTTCTTTAATTTAATTAATGTTTTATTTTCTGAATCTTCGTTCTATTGAGAAGATAAAAATTATCATCATTACTAATAAGGATAATAGTGTGATGCAAAGGAATTTTGATTGAGGACTTTGTCTTTAATTCTTCAAATTTAATGGCAAACTGTTCAACAGAATGTAATAGATTATTGAGTAGACTAATTCCATCATTATAATTAGTCATCTGTTTTAACGAGGAAAGATTTGTTTTCCTCTCAAAGTTCTCTAAAATACTTGATAAAATTTCAACAAAATGAACTTCATCTTCTGATTGTTTCTCTGAAACTTCATGAGTGTTATCAATATTCATTTACTATATTTCTTGGTAAATATAATCAAAAAGTTCACCTGTGACATGCATATATCTGTATTTTGCAAGCGTTTTGTTCACAAAAGAATTGACCATTAATGAGCCAGCATCAAAAATGGACTCTTGTAAACTAAACACATCAAGTAATCCACCCTTTCTTGCAAAAAATAACTCAAGGGTTCCTTTATAACTTAAAAGACTTTGCTCAACTAATTCTTTTGTTGATAAAAAGGTTTTTTGCTCTTTAATTAAATTGGTTTTGGCTTGATTGAGTGCAAGAAAATAATCATTTTTCATTTGATCTAATTGAAGTTGCTGCTGTGTGATCTTAGATTTGGCAGCAGCAAGTTGTGCTTTTCTTGAACCACCAGAGAAAAGATTTGAGCGAAACGTTAACATAATTGATTCAGAGTCTTGCGCTGAGGTGGATAGGCTTCCATTAACTTTCGATGTAGAGCCTTCAAGAAAAAAGCCACCAAACTTTGCATTATTGAGCGCTTTCATTTCTAACTTTAACGCATCAATGACTTCGCGCATAGATTGAACTATTGGATAATTGTCATACATGGCTTCCATATCATCAGTATCAGATAAAATAATTTCAGGTTCGGCTGGATAAAAAACATCTTTTGGATTCAACTCTATATTACTAAAGAATATTTTGTAACGATTTTTTGTGATAATTAAATTTTGCTCTAAAACGGGTATTCTATTTAAGGATTCAGCGTATTTAATTTTTGCTCGAGCAATTTCATGTTGACTGGTTCCACCAAGTTTTTCTTTTTCAGCAAGCATGTAGACAAGTGCTTGTGCCGATTCAGTTTGTTTTATTGCAAACGATAATAGTGCATTTGCACGAAAATATTCTAAATAATACTGAATCGCCATCATAGAATTATCAAGTTTTGCTGCTTTTTCGGAGAGTTCTGCACCAATGATTTTTTTCTTAGCGGCATCAACACTGTATTTCGTTTGATTAAAGTCATAAACCATTTGACTTAAAGATATAGAAAATCTATCCTGTGATCCGTCAATTGTGCCCGTTGGGTATTCAGTTGATTGCTCTCCACTACCAGCACCAAAGTCAATTCTTGGAAAAAAAGCTGACTTTGCTAACTCTAAATTTGATTCAGATTCTTTTTTTCGCTCTAAACTTAGTAATGTTTGAGGATAACTTTGAATAGATTGTCTAATTATTGTAATAAACCTTTTTGCAGGTAAACGATTAAAATTTGATTCATTCATTAAATTAATATTTTCAATTTCTTTCATTATGGAATTAGAAATGTCTTCCCAATTTTGAATAAATTGAAGACCATCTTCTTTAACATCTTGCATCTGTATTTCAGATGGAGTATCCAAATACTCATTAGCAAAAATAGATGTATTAAAAAATATTGAAATTAAAAAATATGTACTATACGTTCTCATACAGAAAATCAAAGTCTCTCATAGCATAATTTTATCGCAAAAACAGACAACTTTAAATGTCGTTTCATAAATAAAAAAAATTTAGTGTAATGCTTTTAAAAAAAAACCCCATCAAAAGATGGGGTTTTAATTGTTACTTTACGTTTACGACAAATATTTAAGTTATTTTATACTGCCCAAGTAGACGCATCTTCCCAAATTAAATTAAAGAGTAATTCAGAAGAATTAACATCCATTGGATCAGTTAACATTTCGACAGCGTACCCATTGGCTCCATCTGCTGTAATTGACACATCACCAAAGTTTCCAGTGGTAATAGCCACTTGTCCCTTACTAACTAAATGAACGGTTCCACCTTTTTCTCCACTTGTGATCATTGTTTCTACCGAAAGTTTATCACTGTGGGATGCTGCACCGTAGTCAATCATCAAGTCAACTTCTGCCATTGATGCGCTTCCAAAGGACTCATAAAACGAAACAGTTGTTGTTCCACTTGTTTCAAGTTGATTCATGTAAACATAGCTATCACTCGATGAATTCACAACATCCACCGACTCTTCCCCATTTCGCATCACAAAAATATCAGCATCTTGGTGCCAATCATCAGAACCGTTACTAATACTAAACTTATCTGCCTCAGCTGACTTTTCTCCATCAAAGCCAAAGTGAATCTCCTCAACTGAAGTTAAGTTACTGTAAGGATTGTAGTGACGTCCAACACTAATCTGACCTGAAGTATCTGCACTTTTTACAGTTATCTTTAAATCATCTCCTCGTCTTCCCTCACGCTCGATCCATACATCATTCATTGCCGCTCCAATTTGAACCGCGTCACTATCTGCATCATCACCAAACTCCAGAATCTTGTCTTGTCCAAAATTACCAGTAAAATGATATGAATCTGCACCACCTGAACCATTTAATACATCATTTCCTCCATACGCTTGGAACACATTCGAACCATTGGTACCAACCAGATTATCTGTACCAGCAGTTCCAACTTTCTCTCCAACCGCTTGCCACTCAAACCGCAAAATATCAATGTCTTTTGCCATCCAAATACTCTCAGCAGCAGCAGCATCATGAATCCCATTAAAGCCATCATGTAACATTCCAGCTTCCATCTTCACGGTCTCCCAAGTGCCTACCAGATTGTAGAATTGATCCCCACTAAGAGCTAGTGTCGGTAAATTTAATTCTTCTAACACAAAGTCGACTGTTTTAGTTGCATCAGTGGCATGCGCTAGTGTAACCGTAGCTGAATATTCATTACCACTCGCCGTAACTGTCTCCGTAACATCAACCTCCACATTATGGTTAACCACTCCAGCATCAAACCAAATTCCTTCACCTATCTCACTTGTCAATGTTAAAGAGTTTTGTCCAATATCTAAATCCCAAATGGTATCCCCATTAATGGCAGACAAGTTCGCGTTGTCATAAGTATTGTTACCATCATCATACTGGGTTGGATTAGCATGAATTTCCCGGAAGTACATAAAACGGTCATTATCATCACCAGTATTTTCTACAAACTCACCACTTGGTGCAAAACCATTTGCTACCATTTGACTAGTACCACTGGCATCAAAAAACGCTGGTGCCCAACTTGGAATATTTACTTCGTTGTGATGCACCTGCTCTTCTGAATAATAGTACCCACTTTCATTAACCGGAATCGGTGAACTCAAACCTTGTGCAAAATGTAACGTCATCCCTTCATCATCAGCGGTCAAATACTCCCAAAGCTCACTTTGCTGGGTCACAGCATTAATTGCAGCATTGGCAGCTGCTAAAAACTTGTCTAGTGCAGTTAAAGGGGTATCATCCTCAGTAATTGTGGATGTATCTATTGCATAATCCGTCCCAGCAATTGTTAAGTTAGTCATCGCTTTTAAATTGCTCGCAGGTGGTGAACTAAACCCAAAATCAAAGGCCGCAAAATCATGTCCTGTATAATTATAAAAGTCATCAGTATCAATGTCTTTATTGTCTCGATCACCTCTGTAGTCTCCACCTTCAAGATCGTCTACATAAATACCTCCGTACAATGAATCAGCCCCTCTACCACCATACATGGCCGCACCATATAGACTGGACGCATCTGCATTGAAATCAGTTAAATTATCCGCATCGAGAAACACATCGTTGGCAATATAAGCATGAAGCATATCATCTCCACCAAAACCTTTAATAGTGGAATAAGCACCATTGGCAATAATATAGTTGTCTCCATATTCCCCAGAGGTGTTCTCGATCCATGTCGCACCATCATCATAGGAATATCGTCCAAACCATATATCATCTGACGGGTGATTGTAAGGGTCATTATCATTACCGGAAATGGTATTACTTCCAAAACTTCCGTGAACTTCATTTACACCAATAAATTTTTGGCTATACGTTACTGGTGTAAGACCATCTGCCTCCATAGTTTCGACCGTAACATTCGAACTATTATATCCAGGGTATGTGTGTAGATCAATATCTAAACTAGTAATACTCTCATCTTGGAAATTCGCAAAGTTGTAACCAAGTCCCATATCTATGTCGTCATTACCCGCTGAATAAAGTATTCCCTCAACAGTTGTGTTGTAAACACCTCCACCAACATCTTGATCATCACGTCCAATGTAAATATCATCCTCTGCGCTAAGCTCAACCACCCACGGCAAACTCATCGGATCAAGTGCATATGAACCATCTAATTTATACTCTACCGATCTAGGACTGCCAATAGCAAATTCACTTGTTGGTGTTTGATAAGACGCTGAGCTCGATGAAAGTTCCACTACTCGTGCTTCGGTAATTGTAAGACCTGAAATGTCCTGTTCCGTGAATTCTTCAGCATCAAAAAATAGAGTTCCAATTTTTGCTTGTTCTGTACCTTGTGACGAGAGGGCATTGTGCAGATCAGAATTTTCATACAGATGTAACCAAATCGTTCCAGTATTATTTCCATTGTCAATTACACCAGCACCACTTGAGTATGACCATAAACCAGAGTTTACAAAGTCATTATCTGCAAGCTCAGACCATACCATTTCACCATCTCGAATCGGTGGTGCACCAGTATTAAAGTAATAATCAAGGTGTATCCCGTTAACAATACCTCCATTGGCCATGTGTTGCTCAGCATCTAATAACGCAGCCATATCAATATAGAGGTCAATTGCAATAGCTTGATCAAAGGTTCCAGCACCATCTGGACCTTCTCCACTACCTCCACCATCAACCCAGTCCACTGTTCCACCATTTGATACATCTAACGCATTTAACCCAATAGTATGTGCAAGACCATCATGGCTCACCGCTGGTCCAGGATTGGTGACAATCTCTGCTGCTAAAGCTTCTGTTGTATCATTAAGCTCTGGCACCAATGCACTTGCTAATCCATCACGCATATTTAAATACACACCCATCGTTTCATCATCACCAGGTGTTGCTTCTGCTGTTGTACCATCAGCAGCAAGATCGTCCGTCCCGCCATTATCTGTGTAGAGTTTGGTTCCATCAACACTTAACACTTGCCAATGATAGTGGTGTTCACCATTTACCCCATAATCTCTAGAATGAGCATCAAACACATTGAACTCTACAACCCCTGTGTTTGCATCATATTCTTTGCCTTCGATGTTTACAGAACTACTTGAATTATTGTTACTTCCAATTGATTTGTAGGAGGGCATATCAGATGCAAAACTTATCTCAAGGCCACTAGCAGTTTCTTTATAGCCAGATAAACCGATATCTATGATATTTTCATTTGCTTGAGCAATAGAAAAGAGAACCACTCCTGTTGTATTGTCTATAGCATCAAATATCTGATTACCTTGATTTGTTATCAATACTCCTATGGGAATCGCCTCAGCATTATCAATCGTATTTAAAAAAGTAGGTTCGCCCCCCTCAGTTGCCGGCTCACCAAGCCATGTCACCGTCGGCCCAGCTGCAAAAGTAAAAGTGCTAGACAAAGAACTTAAGGCAACAGTATTACTGCTCAAATCTAAGAATATTTCTTGAATTGCTTCTGTTACACTATCTGTAGTATCTTTAATAATATATTCAGTTATTGTTGCATCTGATATATTAGGCTGTTTAATAAGGCTATATCTACTAGTCATGGTGGTCGTCTCCCTGTGTTAAATTCATGTTATATGAAAATTTGGTAAAAAACAATCTATTTTCTTCATTAAAATCAAATACTAAGTTTGAAATCAAACCTCTAAAATTTGCTATTTTTTTCATCTTAGTATTTCCCTTTTTAAAATTCATTTTCGTTAATTAAATTTAATTCATACGCTAATGCATCCATATCCCCCTCCAAGGAATACGAATGAGTTTGCGTATAATTTTCAACAAAGTCTGAACCCTCTTGTGGCTCAAAGCTTTGATATGAGTGGGTTTGCAAATAATCCTCCACAAAATCACTTCCGTCTTGCGGCTCAAAGTTCTGATATGAGTGGGTTTGCAAATAATTCTCCACAAAATCACCTCCCTCTTGTGGCTCAAATGTAGCAAATGACGAGTCAGGGGCTAAGGTCAAATCATCACCTGGTAATGGGGATATTTCATGATTTAACAGTTGATATGCTCCAATAATTCCAGAATCTGTAAATGAATACATTTCCTCAAGCCATTTATCCGTATAAATAAGGCTTTGGTCAATCATTTCTTCACCAGTATCCAAAATGTTTACTGTGAGAACAACTTCATTTGCACTGGTGAAGGAAACTTGATCAAGTCCATCTATAACCGTTGGGGAAGCAGCAAAATCATCATCAAAGATAATTAAATCCTCACCCCAGACAAAATCAAATATTTCATCATCACCAAGACCATCCCAATAAAAATAATCTCTACCTAAACCGCCCTCAAGATGATCATCACCTTCCCCTCCAGCGATAACATCATCGGTATCACCTCCAATAATCACATCATTACCGCTACCACCGTCAAAGACGTATAGTTCTATTACTGCTGTTGTATCAGCTATTGCAAAATCCGAAGATGTTTTTCCAAGGAAAAGATCATTTCCAGTTGTACCACTAAACCATTCAATATTTGAATATTCAATACTTACCTCACTGCCAGCACCACCAGCATTTCCATTTACAATTGAAATACTTGTACCTGTAGAGCTCTGAATTTGCTTGTATGTTTGCTCTGCATCAACCACTTCTCCTCCACTATCAGAGGAAACTAGTGATGTTTGGATAGTGTAAGTTAAACCACCACTAATGATTTGATCATCCAGACTAAAAATCGCTCCAATCGACTCAGCAGTTCCAATATCTAGCAGTCCAAGATCAATTTTGTCAATTCCTAAATCCCCATCAACGTAAACACTTCCAAAATCTGCTATATAAAGATCATTTCCAACACTTCCATTCACTGTACTCAAGGAGTCATCATGGCGAATAATTTTTCCAGCTGCCGAAGAATCAACTGCCACTTCAAAACCAGACTTCACATCCCCATACCCAGCAACATCTTCACTAGCTGTGAATGTAGCACCAAGCTGCACTTGATTCCCACTACCTAATAAATTATCTGGCGGATTTTCAATAATATTGGATTCCTCACCAACTGGGAACAACATTGAAAATACGGAGGAAGTTTTAGAGACATCTGCGCTGTTCGAAAGAGGAGTTACCCCGTCATCAACAAAAAGGTCAATTGTGAGCGACTCGGATCCATCTTGATCAGCGTGGAAATACGATGTTACAACATCTACTCCAGTACTTGTTAAGTTTGTATAAAAGATACCTGTCACATTCGTTTGATCAGCTATCCGAAGAACGTTCATAGACACATCAAAAGTTTCAACAACCGGAGTCGCTCCATCATCAGAGCTTGAAACTGTTAATGTCACATTAGAGGTACCGGAGACGTGCTCATCAATTCTCAAACCTGAGGTAAAGAATTTAGCTTCATCATTTGCAATAGAGGAACCAGATGCCTGTAAGTTCACTTTATAATCAGTAAAGACTAAGGTATCATGATTGGAAACACGAAGCGTTAAATCGGCTAATACAGCATTGACTAACTCATGGGCGCTTCCAACTTGACTGATATCAAAATCAACAATATTCAAAATTGTTGATATAAGTTCAGCGTAATTAAATGTCAGGACGCTACCCTGTTCAAAATCATTAAATAATTCAACATTCATCAGTGTGTTGTTATCAAATATCAACTCACCACCCATAGTTGTACTTGTAAAATCAACAATACCGAGTTGCTCATTAACCACAAAACTTACTTGATCCACCGCTGAACTGAAAGTACCATCAGCACTAACAGCTGTTACACTATAGTCGAGCGAAGTATCAAACTCTGGGTAAAGTTCAAATCCATCCACAGTTTCTGATCCTAATAACTCACCTGGAATTGATTCTGATAAACTCACTAAATTATATCCGCTCGTAAAATATCTATCATTTCCACCAATTGAAATGGAGACTGTTACCTCCTCATCAAGAAATCTTTGATCTATTCCACCAAATGGCTGCAACAAATTAAAGATAAAATTTGGATCATCACTATTGGAATAATTAATAAAATTAAAAGGCTGATGGGCTAAAAAATCCTCATCAACATTTAATGTTAAAACATTTGTATTAACAGTTGTACTCAGACCATCAAGGGTTAAGGAATTTGGATCAATCGTTGGTGTATCTGAAACAGGTGTAATCTCAAGTGTGAATTCTTTTGATTTAGTTTTTGTTTCATCAATTCCCTGTTTACTTGAAGAGGTAACATTAAAATGTCCCGTTCCGTTAAAATCTTTTGCAGGAATTAATTTGACACTTAGGTCAAGGTTTTCATTGAAATTATCTTGAATTATTTCATTTAACACGGTGTAAGTTACTGAATTATCATTATTTTCTATTCTTCCACCAGTGGTATCGGTTGCAACTTCACCCGAACCCATATTTGGATGACTTTCACAGTAGTAATATAAAAGTGGTGTGTTTTGTGTTGCAATAATTGAAGTAGTTGTTCCTTCAACTACAACCCCATTTTCGTATGCTACTCCACCACCATGCGTTCCATCCTCAGTGGTTGAAAAGTTCAGTGGATGGGTTGCAACCCCTGACCAATCAAAAATATATTTATGTCCTGCCACAAGTTCTAAATCATCCACCTGAACCCCATCAAAGAGATACTTATTTTGACCATTAATATTTTCAACGGTTACTTCAATTGTTTTTTCCACAATTAAAGCAAATTCATGATCACTAAATGTAATTTTTATTGCTCGCGATTCTAGTGGGTCAGCAAATGAAACAAGGCTATCTTCTGGAAGGGTCCTAGTGCTATCAGTGTCATAAATAACCACATGAGGGTCAACCTCATCTTCCACCATTTGAATAGTGTCAGAAACTTGTTTAATTGGATTAGGTCCATCCGTTGCTGCTTTAATAATAATTTCAGATCTGGACTCTTTTGGAAACTCATCTTGTTGCTCTTCGGTGTATTGCACTGTGTAGCTAGCTGGATCAGTTGGATCCCCTGCATCATCATAGGTAATCGCACTGGCTTTGACATAAATGGTACTTAGTGACTCACCAGGGTCAAAAACAAAATCAGCAGGTGGAAGCAGAAAGAACTCTTTTGATGGATCAATAACACTACCGTCATAATATTCAACTGAAATCCCATTTGTAGTATTTCCAGCAAAATCAACAAAAGCAAAACTAGATTCAACTACAACCGATTCATCAATCATACGGGTATTGGTGACTTCACCAGAGAGTAAATCAAGTGTTAGTGTTGCAAGATGGTTATCATTTTCATCAAAAACTTTAACTTTTGATGTAGAAAATACTTGTTCTAAATCAGTATAAAAATCGTTGTCTTGCGTAGCCTTAACATTAGTCTTTATATCACTAAG
>Ga0181568_10004764_pt1 | contig 12050 bp, 8 predicted proteins | sample 101ome_20_FD_133758 | JGI IMG/M metagenome (GOLD analysis project Ga0181568, IMG submission 133758) | Coastal salt marsh microbial communities from the Groves Creek Marsh, Skidaway Island, Georgia - 101404AT metaG (megahit assembly) | ecosystem: Environmental > Aquatic > Marine > Intertidal zone...
CTAAACAATAATGGCAATAAAAGGATGTATATTACCTTGGATTCATTTGCACGGTAATATGAGAGGGGAATATAAAGCCTGTTGCTTTTCAGATTCTTTTTCAAATAAAGATTCTTTAGGAGATAATACACAACCTATTATGGATGTGTGGCACGGAACTCCATACATAGAATTAAGAAAATCTTTTTTAGAAGGGAAAATACCAAAACAGTGTTATAATCCTTGTTTTAAAAAAGATGAATTAGGTGTTTATGAAAATCCAAAGAATAACGCTAATAATTTTTGGAAACATAAAGAATACCTACAAAAAACTCTTACCCCTCCTCCCCCTCCTTATATAGATTTTAGAGTAGGAAATACTTGTAATTTTAGGTGCAGAACTTGCGGTCCTGCTTCTAGCACTGCTTGGATAAAAGAAGGTAAAAACTTATTTTCAATTCAAGGTAAAAAAGAAGAGCAGTGGGATAATGATTTGTTTTGGGAAGGATTAGAATTAATATATCCTAGTTTAGAAGTTTTATACTTCGCAGGGGGAGAACCCTTAGTATTAGAGCAACATTATAAAATACTGGAGTACTTAATTTCTAAGGGTAAAACTGATATAAATGTTCAGTATAACACTAACTTATCTATTTTAAAGTTTAAAGAATATGATCTTTTAGATTTATGGAAAAAATTTAAAAAAGTAAACTTGTGGACTAGTTGTGATGGGTATAAAAACGTATCAGAGTATGTTAGAAAAGAACTAGTGTGGGAAGATTTTGAGAATAACGTAGAAAAAGTTAGACCTTACGTCACTACTATTAGTTCTGTAGTGTCAATTTTAACTATATACTCTATGCCTGATCTACTTTTGTGGGGAAAAAGAAAAAATATCCCTGTATTTGGAACTACCTTAGTCACTCCATCATATTATTCTCTACAAATATTACCCGAAACTGAAAAAAGAAACATTTTACTATATTATAAAAGTTTTATAGAAAATAATAAAAAAGATTTACATATGTCGGATATACGTCATATGTCTGACTGGTTAAAATATATGAAAGGAGAACTACCAGATAAAGAAAAATTATCTTCTCTGTTTAAGAAAAATACTGGACTATTAGATAGAAACAGGAATGAAAATTTTACTGACGTAGTTCCTCAGTTAGCAGATTGGTATAATGGACTTACGATATAATAAATATTTAGGGTTAAATCATAATTACACAGAAAATAACTGTATTACACTAATAGATTCTATTTATAAAAATGAACTTAATTCAAATGTATTCGATGGATTATGGGAATACTTAGACTTGCCAGGAGGCAAACCAAAAGACGGAAGAAAGTGGATGAAACGATTTTCAGTGGATTCCTTAGAAACTTGGGCATCTACGGTTGCTACAAAAGTTAACTTGACAGATTTGCAAGAATATGATGTAATAATATTTAAATCAGGTCGTCTTGTTCCTACCCATTTTGGATTGTATCTATGGGCGAACAAGTTTATTCATTTACCAGAAGGGGGATTCTCTCACATAGATGTGCTAACACAAGAATGGAGAGATCAGATTGCAAGTATATGGCGGTGGAATGGGATAAATACGTAGGCTGTCCTTTTAAACATTTGGGACTAGACCCTAAAAAAGGAATAGATTGCCTTAATTTAATTATTCATATTTATAAAGAAGAGTTAGGAATAGAAATACCTTATAATTCTAGAGACTGGTGTAATACTGTAAGTGATTACTGGTACGAAGCTACCTTTGAAAGACCTTTTGAAAAGGGTGGTACAAAAGAATATGGATGGAAAAAGGTTACTGATCCAGAAGAGTTTGATGTTATTACTATGACTTTAGGATCTTCTTTAATTACAAACCACGCAGCTATTTATATTGGAAAAGGAAAAATATTACATAGTTTTCAAAACCATAAATCACATATAGCTGTTTATGGTAATTATTTTAAACAATATACGATGGGGATTCATAGATGGATAGGTATGCCAAATTAATAGAAGCTTTTACTACTCATATGAAAGTAGAGCCAGAGCATGAATGTTGTGGTATTATTACTAAAGACTTTTCATATATTCCTTGTAAAAATATTAGCTCTTCTCCCAAAGAAAGTTTTATTTTAGACCCTACAGAACTTCTTAAGTATGCGGATAATTGTTGGGGTATTTTTCATAGCCATCCTTTACATCACGACGAGCTTCCAAGTGAAGAAGATAAATATTCTGCTGTATACCGTCAATATAAATTTGTAGTAGGTAATTTAAATGGTACTTTTTATGAATACTGGTTAAATGATAGAGAGTTCTTACAGTTTAAAAAATTTACGGAGGAAAGTGTATGCTCATAACTTTAAATTTTCATCCTGCTCTTCAGGAGTTTACTGGGGTTGCAAGACACAGTTTTAATGTTTCTAGTATCTCTGATCTAAAAGATGCTATAGCAGTACTATTCCCTAAAATGCGTAGATATATGTTTCATATCGCTACCAAAAACTTACACAAAGAAAATTTAGTATATGTTAAGCCTGATGGAGAATTAGTTACAAAAAAAGAGTTTGAATTTGGTATAAAAGAAGAAGGATTAGAATTAACTCTTTGTCCTTTAATTGGTGGAGGCGGTAGAAAGTTATTACCTATTTTAATGATTGTTGCTGCTGTTGTAATCATAGCTTTTGCAGGTCCTATCGCAGCTGGTGTCGGACTAAAAAAGTCTACAGTACTAAAAATGGGTATACAGTTAGCTCTGAGTGGAATGATGCAGTTAATGCAGCCCACTCCTAAATCAGGAGCAGAACAATCTAACTCTTCTGAACAAAGAAGAAATAATGATATGTTTGACGCAATGGAGAATACCACAGATCCAAATAGTGGTATTCCGCTAATATATGGAAGACCAAGAGTGTCTGGTCAAATGTTAAGTGGGCATGTTGAAACCCTTCAGCACGGAGAAAGTGATGTTATCTTTGCCAGGGATGTAATTTATAGTAATATAGAAGAAATTACTACAACAGGATAATGTATTAAATGACAATTATTTATATAGATGATAAACAAGTTCCTTTAATTGAAGGCGGCGGTGGTGGCGGAGGCTGCTTTTCCGCTGATACTCTTATTGACTTTGATACTTATAAAAAGCCAATTTCAGAAGTTGAAGTTGGAGATAAGGTATGGGCGTATGACGAAGTAGGAGCTTTAGTTTTATCTTCTGTAACAGAAACATTTTATCATCCTACAGATGAGATATATAGAGTAACTCATGAATATGGTTACTTAGATATAACTCCTAACCACTGGGTATTAAAAGAAGATGGAACCTTTCAAGAATTAAGAGATTTTGAAGTTGGTGATAATTTAGTAACGGATAACAATGAGTTATCTGAAATACTTTCTATTGAATTTTTAAGAACTGATGAAGTTTATAACTTTAAAGTTTCTCACTTCCATTCTTATATTGCTAATGGTATTAAAGTCCACAACGGCGGTGGCGGAGGTAAAAAAGGTGGTGGAGGTTCTGAAGATCCTAATTCTCTTTTTTCTACTGATATTTTATTTATAACTCAAGGTCTTGGAGAAGGTCCTGTATATAAAATTAATCCAAACGGTCCTCAAGACATTGAGTTTAATGAAGGTTTAATTGATGATCTCTTAGTAAACGGGGTTGTTGATGATGAAAAGTTTTTCGTAATATCAAACACTGGAACAACTGGGCAACAAGTTCTTCCTCTCTTTGGGGACTTTACAATGATTCCTCAAAGATTTTCTGGGGCTGTTGATCTTAAAAAAGGTAATGTAGAAGGAGTTCCAAGATCTGCTGTAGATAAACAAAATACTTCTCCTGTAGCTCTTACAGCTATTAAACTATATTTTACCGTTTCTGGGCTACAAAAACAAGATGGTGATGGAAACATAAAAGGAGCCTCTGTCACAGTAAAAGGTACCTTGTATAATAGAGCAGGAACTGAAGTGATAGCTTCTGCAGAAAGAACAATTTCTGGTAAAACTAATCAAGCGTTCTCTTTTGATTTATATCTTGCTGTTCCTAGTGATAAAATATCAGATGAAGGTTATAGATTTACTGTAGAAAAAACATCAGCAGACGATGACTCTTCTAAAACACAAGAGGCAGTTTCTGTACAGGGTTGGACTGAAGTAGTAGAAGAACCCATTGCTTATACTAGAACAGCTACTATTGGTTATGCCATTAAAGCTTTTGCAGAGCACAAAGGTGCTATGCCTGCTATCACACAAATAGTAAAAGGTCTAATAACAAAAGTACCTTCAAACTATAACCAGCCTATTTTAGAAAACGGTGAGATTGACTGGAGACAGGTAGAGGTTTCTAATGTTGATAGAGGAGGGTTTGGATATTATCTTCAAAAATCAGGAACTTCTTTACAAACGGCGGAAGCTCCTGTAATTTATGACGGTTTATGGGACGGAACTTTTGTATATTCTTGGACCCAAAACCCTGCTTGGCACGTTTATGACTTGTTAACTAACAAAACTTATGGATTAGGAATACCAGAAGATCACATTGATAAATATTCTTTTTATGATTCAGCTGTTTATAATGATGCATGTGATGTTACATCTGGTACTTTTATAGGAGTAGATGCTCAAGCAGACGGTACTTACAGATATAAGCCTAGGACTACTAAAGCCACAGTAGAAGAAACTCTAGCAGGTCTTCCTGCAGGAACTTCTATTAAAGAACGTAGATTTATATTTGATGGTCTTATAACAGATAAAAAACAAATTATAGATGTTATAAATATAATTACTCTTAGTTTTAGAGCTATGCTTTACTATAAGGCAGGAAAACTTTACCTATTCCAAGATAAACCAGATGATATGCCCGTTGCTATCTTTAATGAAGCAAATATTAAAGAAGACAGCATGAGTATTAGTGGTATAGACGAGGAACAGCTTTTAACTGGTGTTGATATCTCTTTTACTGACGCTACTAACCACTATAGACAAGAAGTAGTTAGAATTGACGATGCAAAGGCCCTTTCAGAAAGAAACGGTATAGAAAACGTTTTAGATTTAAGATTTGATGGGGTAACTCGTAAAAGCCAAGCTATAAGGCTTGGGCAATATATGATTGCAGATAGGAAATATTCTAGAAGGCGTATTGAGTTTGACACTTCTACTGAAGCCTCTGAGCTTAAGCCTGGAGACTTGATTTCTGTATCTCAAAGAGTTACAAGTGTAGCTTGGGGATACGGAGGTATAATGTTTGAAAATGCAGAAGAATCTAATACTACTCTAAAATTAGAACATATAACCTCTCCTGCAGTTACCGCAGCAGTTTTTACCTCTAATACTAGTCCTTTGGCTTTAAGAATAGCTAGTGCCTCATCTGGATTAGTAGATACATATTTAATTAGTAATACCAACTATTCTTTAAGCAATACCGCTAATGTTGCTGGAGGCACCGAGATAGTAGAGGTAAATGTTCTAGCAAAATATGATCATCCTACTAAATCTTTTACAAGTTTCGGTAGCTATGGTACTCATCACTTACCTAAAAGATTCGATCTTTGGGCGCTTGGAGAAATATCAGATACAACCAATATTTACACATCTTTAACAGATAAACTATTTAGAATAATTAATGTTCAAAGACTCGTAGATGAAAGAGTTACTCTAGAAGCACAAGAATATGTAAGTAATGTATATGTTGATTCTGATACTTTAATAGATTATAAGCCTTTATTATTTGGTGACTTATTTGATCCTCTTAAAAAACCTCCGGCTCCTCAATTTACTCTTCGTGCGATTCCAAAAAGAGATTTAGATGGATCAGTATATTCAGATATTGAAATCAACTCTGTAACAGACAGAAGTGGGTATTCAAATGAATTTAAGACCGAGTTTTCTAGATCTAGACCTATTACTTCACTTAAATTAATTTCTAACTCTAGTCCTCAAGCCTCTAGAGATATTGTAGAAATGAATTTAGACGATATTGCTGATGTAACAGAAGGAGAGACTTGTATAATTTACGGTAAAAATGGCTATTCTTTTGAATTTGCAACTACTCGTTTGTTAGTTGATGGGTATTCTAAAATAGATGAAGCCCCTGATAAAGCAAATGGTAATATTTCTTTATCCGTATCTGGTTTTGGAGGGTTAATTGATAAGAATTTTGGTTCCGATATACATGTTTTAGACGTAAATAATACATTTGATTTTGGAGGACTAAAAGGTAATGATAGAATTTCCTTACCTATAAATCAAAAAGTTCAAGGAGGCTCTGGAGACGCTGCAGGGTTACTTGGTTTTATAGGATCAGATACTAGATTAGCAAGATACAGTGCTAACGTAGTTGCATTTGATAAGTCTGCTCACACAATAAAAATTGATAATGATCATTCAGGCGCTTCACAATTAATAAGTTTACTTCCTGATCCTCCTTTTTTCATAAACGTACCCCAGGTAGTTGATCATAGATTTTTTGCTAATAACACTCTTTATGTAACTGGTAATTATTTAGAGGTAGTCAGAACAAATGTAGCTACAACTACTAACTTATTTGAAACTCATACCTTCAAACAACCTCTTGGTATTTCAGTTAGGCATTCAGGGTTTGTAGATGTATTTTTAAATAATGAAGTAACAACAAACTTCACTCTAGAAAAAGGATTAGACAATTTAGCTAATTCTCAGGTTAGTATTTCCTTATCCTCTTTACCTACAGCAGAAGCTAATGTTGATGTTAGAGTCACAGCAAATGTTTATACTCCTCCTATTATCGAAAGAGGAGATAATGTTACTTGGAATGTAGGTAATACTTATGGAATTTCAGATACTACTTTTGATCTTGGAGCACCTTCTTATAATGCTTATCTAACTGCTAATGGTATATTTAGAGTTACTTTAGATGACAATATTAAAGCTAACGTGTCCCAGGCTTATGCGATTAATATTACTCCAAATCCTATTGGAACTGTAGGGAACTTAAATGTTGGAGCAAAAACTTTTACTCTTGACTATGATCATACAAGATTCCCCGGTCTATTAAATTTAGCTAATAACGCAGTTTATAGATTAAACGTTCCTCTAGATCGGTTTACTCCTTTAGAATTTGATAGGGGCACTAATGCTAGATACATACACAGAGCAGAACCAGGTGTTCACGCAGTAAGGGCTAGAAATGTTAATAAGTTTGGTAGGCGCAGTGAGTTTGTACAAAAAGAAGTTGTTGTAAGAAATATTCCTATCAAAGCTGTTTCTAACTTAAATATTTCAGAAGAAATTTACAAAGACTCTACAATTGGTGTAGCTGTTAGAGCTATTATTGTATTTGACCATATTGAAGGACAAGAAGTTACTGATTATGAAATTTCATACAAAATAACTGGAACTGCTACAGGAGACTTAACATCATTCAACACTGTAAAAGTTTCGGCTGCTGGTGTAGATTCTGATGGTAAAATCAGGTTTAAAATAGATAATATAGAAAAAGGGTTAAATACTAACCCTAATAGTGTTACGGCTAGGGTTACCCCTTTAAATAAAAATATTAGAGGCTCTACAGTTGCTAAAACACAAGAAATTATAGGAAAGCTTGCTCCGCCCCTAAACGTACTAAACTTTGCTGCTGGACAGGCTGGTGATACTCTCGTCTTTGTTTGGAAATATCAAATTGACCCTGTAACAGGTGATAATATTGACCTTGATCTGATGGAAGTTCAGATAAGAAGAGTCTCAGGACAAGTAGCTACAGATCAAGCAAACTTATTAGACTTATGGCCTCGATCTGATGAAGTCGCTATCGTTGACGCTCGAACAAACAGAGTTGTTGTAGATATTGATCAGTTTGGGCAATATACATATTTAGCTAGAACAAAAGATACATCAGGTATATTTAGTGAAACAATTGTAGCATCTACTTTTACGTCTATTGCGCAAGCTTTTACTAATGTTTATAGAGCTTATAACGAAGACTCTCCTGGCACTGCAGCTGTTACTGGTGTTACAAATGCAAATGATGGAGAAACAAACTTTCCAAGTTTTGCCGACTCAAATACTGGAGGATTGGCTTTTGCCAAAGCAGATAGTGATTTTGACTCTAGTGTAGTTGATAATGCTAACGGAACTTCCTCTGGATGGAGTGTAATTAGCGGCTCTCCTACAGACTTAAGAGCGTTAGAAGATGCAGTTTATCAAACTCAGATTAGAGATTTAGGTAATATAATAACAGGGTCTATATCTGCTACTGTTGTAGGAGATCAATCTCTTAAATCTACTTGGTTAGATTATACAGACCAAATAGGAGGAGATCAAGTAACTGAAGCCTCTTCTGGTTCGGGTATATTGAAAGATATAGATTTTTCCGGTACTTTGGGTATCGGAGAAATTCTTGGTAGTTCTAACACAGGAGCTGCAACAGTAACATATGGGGCAGAAAATAAGACCTTAGTAAGTGGTGTTTCAGGGTCTTTTCCTGCTAATGTATTCGGAATTGTTACTCTAGGTAATTTTGACGGAGATGACTCAAATGCAAATGTCTTTTCTCTAATCGCTGGAGTTTCTAGTGATGATGAGATTGTTTTAGGAGAGTCTTGGTATGCCAATGGAAGATCTACAGGAAGTAACGGTTTTTCAAATTTAACAGTTGCAGGAACCTCCTATAAACTGGTAAACTTAAAACAGTGGCTAGATTTATCTGAGTCATCGACTTTTTATGGGACTGTAGGAATTGTTACAAGTAACCTATTATTTAGATACTCAACAGATAATCCATTCTATGCTAATGGTAATGTTAATGTAAGCGCCTTCACTACTGTAGCTAATTCTGATGGTTTTAGTAACTTTGTTACAGGTGCTAGAACTTTTAGATACTTCCAGTTTAAATACGAAGTAATTAATACAGACCCAACACAAGCCGAGTTATTATTAGATCAGTTTAGATATCAAGTTTCATTAGACGAAAAAACATTTACAGAAATTGTGACTGTTGATACACAAGTAGTTAACGTAGATTACAGCCAAATGGGTTATACTCAAATCCCTAAAGTTACTTCATTGTCTGTATCTGCAAGTTCTAATCAAATAGCTTTACCACAAGCGGTTATTTTGGATAGAGGATTGGAAGGAGCAAATATATCAGTTTATTTTGCGAACGGCGCATCAGCACACGATATATTAACTCCTGATGGAACATCAGACGTTATAACACCCCAAGTAGACTTTGCCGTGACAGGAGTTTAAAAAATGGCACTATCAGATTCAAATACTTTTGTGCTCCCTTCGCAGGGAGCCTCTATTGCGGTTTCAAGATCGCAATTCAATAACAGTTTAAAAGCTGTTTTATCTAATTTTTATTCAGATGCAATACCAGATACCGAGAACTTAGTAGAGGGAGGTAGTTCTCTAACAGTTACTGAGTATGATGGTATGTTTTATAGGGCTTCTGATACTGGTGTGGTTTATGTTTCTGATAGTGCTATCACTGTTGCCTCTGGTAGAACAAATCGCCCCATAGGAGGTAACTTTACTAGATATGGTATAGCTTGGAGACAACAAGGAAGCCTTGCAGCAGCAGCGGCTAATATATCAGACTTTGATGTAGGTGAAGCTTTTGCTATAGTAAAAGATACTGCGGGGTCAGCAAATAACTCTGTATGGTTAAGGATTGCTACAACTGGTACTTTTAACTCTGATTGGATTAATCTAAGAACCCCTCAATCAGATACAGTAGCTACTGGTATGGTTAATGATCAAGCTATTACCGGTCCTAAATTAAATGCTTCTATGACAGCAATTCCTACAACTGTGATGGAACATACTTCTGCAGTTACAATTACCCCAAGAATAGTAGTTTCCAGCTTTGCTAATAACCAAACTATAGCTACTAGCGCTGCTATTGAATTAAAAACTGCTACTGTAACTAATGATGTAGCTTTGGGATTCAATAACGGATCAAAAAACGCTTCTATAAAAATGATTCCAGGTAATACTGGAAATACAGATAGAGGTGTTGGAGTATATACTACTGCAGATGCTCTTGCTCCTATCAGAGCTAATCTAGTAATGCAGTCTGCTATTACTGGTACTACTACGGAATCAACAGCGGCTCCTTTATTGCCCGCAGGTGTGACTGTAGCTTGGCCAGCATCTACAGCTCCAGAAGGTTGGGTGCTATGTACCGGGCAGGCCCTCAGCCGAACTACATATGCTTCTCTATTTGGAGCCTGCGGCACTACTTTTGGATCAGGAGATGGCTCTTCTACTTTTAATGTTCCTGATCTTAGAGGTAGAGCTATTTACGGAACAAATACTGGAACCATTAACTTAGGGACTACAACTACAGGAGTTTCGTCTGGTTTTACTAATACTACTGATTCTCATGGAGGCCACGTACACACGTCTTCAACTACAAATGTTATTAATACTACAGACAAAGATGCAGCTGTTGCCGTTGCTGTTGCTACTTCGCCAACAAACTCTGGCGGGTCGCATACTCATACAGTTACTTTCCCTGGAATTTCAATGAATTATATTATAAAAACTTAGGAGATACCAAATGAACACAATTAAATTTAATGCTATTGACATTGAAGCAAAAACAGTGTATTGTTACTTTAGAGATGTCGAAAATGATGGACCTAGAGCAACACCTATAGAAAGGTCTTTCCCTTTTGATGCTTTTATGGAAAGAGAACCTCATCTTTTAAAACTTTTAGAAGGAGATGTGTATTCTTTATACATCGAAGATGCCTATACTGAGAAAAAAGTTTTAGACGGAACTTATGGGCCTATGCAGGAAGAAGAAATAGAATACTGCAAAAACATAGTTTACAAGGCTTGTAGAGATTTAGAATACGAAGATTTACTAGCTCCTCCTTCTGTAGATGATCAAATTGATTCTTTCATTAAAGAATTTTTTGAGGAAGATGATAATCCAGCAGAGCAAAAAGACTTTTTAGCAGACTTTTTTAAGGAATTAGAAGAAGATAAATAATTAGGAAGCGTTTATTTAAATGGCACTGACACAAATTACATCACAAGTAATTTCATCAAATGTTATTACAGCAGACTTAGTAGCTTCAAATGCTATTGTCGGAAGACATTTAGAGCACGGAATCATTACAGCAGAACACTTTGCTGCTAATGTTGTTTCCGAAGGTCCTATTGCTGCTAATATTAACTTAGTTCAATCTAATGTTGTTGCTACTCAAACAAATGTAAATACTGTTAGTGCTAATGTAGGAAGCATCAATGCTAATGTTATAGCCTATGCTGCTAGAGCAAATGCTAATATAGATATCGTTTCCCAAAATGTTACAAATATTACTAATGATAGTACTGATTTAAATATTGATAATGGTACTTTCTTTATTGATAAATCGGTAGATGGTATTGGTATTAATAATACTGCTCCTTTTGGAACTAGTATTACTATAGGCTCTCCTGCAAATATTATCTTTAACTATGGATCAACAGTAGGAGCTAATGTTGTAATTGGCTCCCCTTCAACAACTACAGGATTTACTTTTGACTTAAGAGGCACTGCTAATACAGGTGCTATTACTGCTACTTCTGTTTCTTCTGCAGGAGTGGAACTTAGAGCAAATGATTATGCTACTTATCTTATGGCTAAAGGCGGCATCGACGGAGCTAATACGGCTCTATCTAATGAAATCGCATCTACTGATACTGATATTGCTGCACTTGAGGCTCGACGTGTTGCTAATATTGCAGGGGCAGTATCGTCAATCACTACTTCTGATCTAACTGTTTCTAGAGCTATTGTATCAGATGGCTCTGGTAAAGTAGCTGTGTCTGACGTAACCGCAACTGAAGTAAGCTACTTAGACGGCGTTACTTCCTCGATACAAACACAAATAACTAATAATGACACAGACATCACAAATCTTGTAACAGGACTAAATGGAGCTAACACAGACATTGCTGCTATAACAGACGGATCAACAGCCTTTACAGGTGCCGTTACTATGAACGACGACTTAACAGTTCAAGGTAACCTTACTGTTGCAGGTTCTTTTGCAAATCTTGCGGTTCAAGATTCTTTCACTGA
>Ga0181568_10004765_pt1 | contig 12049 bp, 6 predicted proteins | sample 101ome_20_FD_133758 | JGI IMG/M metagenome (GOLD analysis project Ga0181568, IMG submission 133758) | Coastal salt marsh microbial communities from the Groves Creek Marsh, Skidaway Island, Georgia - 101404AT metaG (megahit assembly) | ecosystem: Environmental > Aquatic > Marine > Intertidal zone...
GCAAACACCGCGTCCACCGCGGCGAGCAACGCCTGGAGCCCCGGGGCGCCATCCAGCGCCTCGATGGGAAACCCCCTAAGGAAATCGAGGGCGTCGGCGCTGTGGGCCAGGGCCCGCTTTAGCGTCGCCTCCATGTCCTTGAGGTTCATGCCGATGTTGCGGTTCGAGAGCCGCAGGACCTGCAGCGTGGCGCGCGCCGCGAACGACTCAAACTGCTTCTGCCCCTTGGACAGGGCGTCGTGGAGCTCCCGCCAGAAGGCTAGCTCCTCGGCGACCGTCGACCGGAAGGGCTCGCGCGTCATGCCCGCGAGCTTGGCCACCTCCTTCTTCCAGCTCGACGTAACCAGCCGCTGCAGGTCGTTCAGGAACGTCGTGTACTCGGGTAGCTCCAGGCTGGAGCCCGCCGCGCCCGGGGGTAGGGCCAGGGTTTTAGGGCCGAGGCAGAGGGCGTCGATGTCCACCTCGGCTGATGACGAAGCTTGCCCCGGCGAGCCGTCAGCGCCGTCGGCGAGGCCGTGCGCCTTGACGCTCGCCGCAAGCAGCTCGTGTACCTCAAGGCGCAGCATGGGAATGGCGGCCTGCTTGTGGAGGTTCTCCAGGGCACCCCGGAGGTCCGCCGCCTTACGCACGACCTCGCGGGCCAGCTTCACGTCGGCCTGGCTCAGCTGCGGCGTCGCGTCGTCGCTGTCCGCTCCGGCGGCAGCCGCGTGCGCCGCTTTGGGGCCGGCCCCGTCTGGGTCGTCGTCCTCGGCCCCGGCCAGCCCCGCGGCGTAGTCCGCGCAGTCCGCCGCGAGGGGCAGCACCCAGCCCTGCGTCACGCGCTGTAGCCCGCGGTACACGTCGCCGAGGCCCCCGCCCGCGGCGATACCCCCCACGGCGATACCCCCCCCGGCGCCCCCGACGGCGTCCACGCCGCTCGACTTCCGTGGCACGGCCGCGCCGCACGTCACGATCTGGACCTGCGCCGCCACGGCCGCGAGCGGGGACGCATCCGCCCCAGCGCCCCCCCCGCGGAGCTCGAGGTCCGCCCCGGGGGACGCGCGCAGGACCGTCACGGTGGCCCGGCGCGCCCGGTGCACGTCGCTCGAGAAGCGGAAGGCCGAGAGGCCCGCCCCCTCGACCCAGCCTTCCACGCTGAGCGCCTCGCCTTGCGCCCCCGCAAAGCGCAGCACCGCCTCCCGGCCTTCGCTGCCTGCCAGCGCCGCTTTGAAGACCTCGTCCCCGGGGAGCGCCCCAACGAGTATCTGATGGAGTGGGCAGCGATTTTTGATTTGTTCGTCGTTTGACATCATAAAAGGGGCACCGAAGTAGCAGTTGCCGGTGCTGAATCATGCAGGATGAAGGGGGGATCATAGTATTTTGATTCATGTGTGATGTTTACGGTGATCTACGATGGAATCGTCTGAGAGGGCAGCGTCTGCGTGCACTATGCCTCATCCAGTTTAAAATGTCTATCACAGCAGCGATGACCGCAAGCTCACCGGGGGGATGATGGTGGCGAGGTACAAATCAAATGCCTGAATCAAATCCACGGATGGCCCGCTTGCTTGGGAGACATCCTTGGCTTCGGTTGAATCCATTTTCGCACGGCGACGGCACCAAGCTCAGCCAACAAATCACTTCAAATGGCTCAGCCACTTTTGAAATTGCTTAAGCAACGAATCATTGTAAATCTCGATTCAGGGATTGATAGAGTGAGTGAACCGAATGAACCGATGAGCCGATGAGCTTTGAGTCTAAACTACTGTCGTCTGCACAGCATGGAGGAGCAGAGCGTTGGCGTGCTCATCAACATCCTCGGCTCCATGTCGATCAACCTCGGAAACAACCTGCAGTCGTCGGGCCACCGAAATCGAGGCAGCCGCTCCTCATCGAAGGCCGAGGTTGCGAGCAGCGGTGGCGACAGCAATAATGATCCCGAAAGGATGTTAGCTGCAGCGGTGGCGGGGTCGAGTGAGCTGGAATTGGCCCAGCCGTTGTCACCTGGTCGAGTGCGGCGGACCCAGGCGACGTCATTCCAAATTCCGAGGCGCAAGACCGACTCCGAGGACGACGAGTCGTGGGCGCCGCCCCAGGACCTGGACTCGGCGGACCATCTCATCGCGTCCTTCCTGGATTGCAGCGGGGGCAGCGACGACGAATACGACTACCGCGAAGATGGCCGCCGGCGGCGGCGCTCGCGGAGCTACATCGTCGGCGGCGGCGCGGGCGGCGGTGGCGGCGGCATCGGCCCTGGTGCCGGAGCGGCACAGGAATACGCCCCAGTCTCGTGGCCCGAGGCGACGCTGGGCAAGGTCCGGGCGCTAGCTGCGCGCGCGTGTGACGTGTGGGTAGTGGGGACGTGCTTTTTCTTTGCCGGGACCGTGGCAGTATTCGTGAGCTACAGCTTTGCGCCGCAGTCGCTCCTCGCGCCCATGGGCTCGGTGCAGTTCGTCACCAACGTGGTCTTCGCGCGCCTCGTGCACGGGGCCGCCATCACGGGCCGCATGGTGGTTAGCACCGCGATGATCCTGCTGGGAATCTCGCTCGTAGTGAGCTACTCGCCGAGCCCGAACCCGGCCTTTGCCCGCCTCGGATCGGCGCAGCTCCGGGAGCTCTACGCCTTTGAGGCGTTCCGGGTCTACGCGGCCGCGATGTGTGGCGCGGCGCTGGCGCTCCACCTCGCGTACCGCGCCTACCGCTGGGCGCACCGCCACGGCAGACCCTTGCCCTTCGATTCGACCGCGCGGCCCGTGGCGTACGCGATGCTCAGCGCCATCCTGGGCACGCAGTCCACGCTGCAAGCCAAGTGCCTGTCGGAGCTGCTGGTGTCCCCCGACGCGGGCGCGGCCCTCGCCGACGGCTTCACCTACCTCACATTGGCCGGATTCCTCCTGGGCACGGCGTTCTGGCTGTATCGCATGAACCGCGCTCTCGCTCTCTTCGAGCCGCTTTTCATCATCCCGCTGCTGCAGGTCTTCTGGACCTTCTTTGCAACCTTGAACGGCGGCATCTTCTTCCGCGAGTTCATGGGCGATGACTTCGTGGAGCACGGCGTGAGTGGCTTCACGAGTGGTGTCCTCGTCATCTTCTTCGGGGTATACCTCCTCGCGCCCCGGCAGCCGGCCAGCGGAGCGAGCGGGGGTGGGGGTGGAGCAGGGGGTGGAGCTGGGAGCGGAGCTGGGGGCGGCGACGGCGGCAGCGCCCGTTCCTCGCCGAGTCTGCAGCCGAGCCTGCAGCCGAGCCTGCAGCCGAGTCTACAGCGGGGCCGCCGCGCTGAGCCGAGCTCGGACCCGTCCACTGAGCACCCGACCCAGAGACGGCCGAGCCTGGAGCGCCTCCTCGGCGACGATGGCCTCGACGACGGCCTCGACCTCGGCAACGGCGCGGAGAACGGTGAGTGGGGACCCCCCGGGGCCGGTGGCCGGGCCGGATCTAGGGGCGGTGGCCGTGGCGGCGGCCGTGTCTTTTTTAGCGGTAGTGGGTCCCTGGCGAATTTGCTCGGGGGGTTCGAGAAGGCGCGGCTGCTCATGTTTGGCGACGAGGGCGGCGCTGCGGGGCAGCCGGGGCCCGGGGCCATCGGAGCGCCTCCGGCAGGGGTCGAAACGCCCTCAGAGGTGTGCGATGCATCGTCGTCGCTGCAGTCGCCGAGCACACCACCGCCGCTGCCGCAACCGCAGCCGCAGCCGCAGCTGACTTCATCGATCATGTCGTACACGCCGCGCCTGGTGGCGTTTGGCGGGGAGGTGCCGGTGCTCATCGCGCACGAGGAGACGGCCCTGGCTCTCGAGCCCCTTATTCCAAAGCTGGCAGGCTCCAACAACTCGGACGACGAGTGAGAGGCAGGGCATCCCCATCGGCTAAGCCATCACCGATATCAATGTCGGTCGCCAGGAAACCCACGTGGCTTTAAGGTGGATTTAAGGCATGACACCGCCGTGCTACCATGGTACCATGGACAAAAGGCAACAACGCAGGCACTTTACTCGCTTTAATTCCGCGGTCGAACCAAAAGGAAAAAGCCCAGCTCACCGAAATCACCGCACGATATACGCTGAACGATACCCCACTTCCCCCATTTGGGGTTAGCGTTATAGCACCAAAGCCCCGTTCGAACTCGAACTAATACAATCCCATATGGCACAGAAGCCAGTGCTGCGGGGTGAAGTGGGGTGCGCGTGTGTTGCGCGTGAGGTTAGTGTCGAGAGAGGAGGCATGGGCGAGCGCGGGTGTGCAAGGCGCTTGGGTGGGTGGGTGTTCGTTAGCGCCATTCGCCACGGCCACATAATCGGGCCGCAAATAACTCTCACTTCCGCGCGCGTTTTATGCCCAAAAGGCCGCTGAAGTGGCCGGGCAGCTCCAAAGTAACCCCGGGCAAAGCCAGGGATCAGGGTACCTGCGCACAGGGAGCAAGCACCAGAAGGGTAGTGGGGGCCCATAGGCCTAACCCAAAGTTTGTCATATACATGGTTATTTTTTTTTGCATACTCGAAACGGCCTGTGCGGCGACTACGCCCGAATCGACCCCAACCGACCCGACTCCGCGTCTTTTGTGATCCCAAGGGGCCACCAAAGGGCGATTTGGGCCTTGTTTGCGCACTCTCGAAAAACCCGTGTCCCCTCCTAACCAGGGGGGCGCAGGGCGGTGGTGAAGTCGATTTTGCCTGGTGATGCTAACAAGCACCACCAATTCCGACCCCGAAGGTCGTTAACGGTAGCACCAGGGGGCTTTGGGTCGTGCGAGAAAGCGCCGATGCGCAATGCTGAATGTCCAGAGGGCTCTCAAAGTCCCCCGGACAGAATTCGGGTTTTCCTTTGTTTCAACTGCCGACCTTGGATGTACGACTGTTCGACGCAGAATTTAGGTGAAGGCGGGCTGAAGGAAGGAACGCCTATCTGCGCCGACCAACCAACCGCCCGCAGAGTTTGACTTAGCAGGGTTATGTCGAGGCTCATGTGCTATGCCAAGCGGGGGTTCCATTTGAGCTTCACAAATTTTGTAGCACGCGACAGCCCCACCCACGCTTGGGGTATTGGTGCTGCGAATCCGTTGCGCTCTGAGAACACACTTCAACGGACGGGCTCGGCGGCCATTCCGCCGCGAATCGGGCAGCAAGATCGCGTCGTAAGAGTCAACAAAAGGAAGGAGGTGGCTCCTCCGCCAACCGAGCAGCAGATTCCGGGCGTACGCGCAAAGCTACTCGGCCTGCTGGCCCATCATCCAAACGGCATCCGATTGGACATGATTTGGCCGGCATACAGAAAGGAATACGGGCGGCATGATCAATCGACAATCGTTTTACCCGACAGAAAACTTAACAGTCAAGTGGCGGCACGGAAAGCGTATGTCAAACCGAGCAAACCTGATCGCTCGATTGCCCTTGCGCTGAAGCGGTACCGATCAAACCTTCGCGCCCTCCTCGAGTCGATGCCAGGAGTCAAAGTTGATGAGTTAACCCACGAGGAAGGATCTGTATTCATTGCATTACCCTTAGAGTCCACCGCGAAGGAAACTAAGCATGGTATTATTCCTGCAGCTTCTACTGGTACACCAACTGACTAAGCCTCATGGCTGCGGCTGTATGCCTTCCGCCGTCAGCGCATCTTGAGAGAGACCTGGCTTCTAGCTGCATTGGCTTGAGCTTTTTGTTTGAATTGGGCATAAAAAGGCTTCTAGAACCCAGCAAGCACTGAGCTGCTTAAGCAACTGGCGCGGGGGCTATTGGGGGCTCAGTAATGAAGTGCCTCTTGGCAAGCTCTTGGCTCTTGGTTCTTGGTTCTTTGACTTTTTTTTATAAGGGGCGTATGATTTTAGACACCTACAAGAGACAAGTCGCATTTTTGCTCATTTGCCTGCAGGCTTCTGCTGGGGCAATCCAGCTCAGCAGCGACAGATAGAGCTCGCCGCAACAAAAGCATGGACCCAGCGAAAACGGCCCTTCCATCCCCGACCGCCCCCAATGGCCTCTGATTAGGGTATGTCAGCGTCAAGTTTAGCTGGTCTTTCCTTCTTCAAGCTAAGATCGCCAGACTGGCGAAAATGACCAAGAACCGCCAGCGACCGACGGTACACGCAACTCCGTTGAGTGCAGGCCACGTTGCTCGTTATCAGGGTGATTATCTTCGATTTCTCGTTTGTGTCGACGGCAGTGCAAAAAATGCCTGTCATCTTCCCTGTTAATGCTGCCGGTGTCAGATTCTTCCTCGCCGAATGAGGCGTCGCCAAAAATCGCCAGTGCTGTTCGTTTTTCATTGGTGACGACTGCATTTTTTTCGAGTAATGCAAGGGAGTCCGAAGCTTGTTGAACATGCCGCGCACCATCGAAAACGTTGCCGCGTGCACACTCGCTGTCATGACTTATGTCTGCGCGAACCTTCTTGCATGGCGGTTGCATAGTTTCAAAGTATGGCGAGGGCTCCTCCGAGTGCAACGCCGAAGGAGATCGCACCTGCGAAGGAAAAAGAGTGGCGCTTTTCTGTTCAAATGCCAGCAGTGGCCCTTTCGCTCTACCTGTGCTAGTAAAAGTCAACACAAGTTCTTCAGATTCATCGCTGGCAGAGTTCTGGCTTTTGCCCTCTGTAGCTCCAGGCGGCCTTCTATCGTCATCAGCCCCGTCTCTACGTGAAACGGCTGAAGCACCCTGCCGGTCGACGATCGAACTTTCTCGCTGCAAGTGATCGATTGGTGGCAGTAATGTGAATGATGATGTCATCGAACTTCGGGTCGACGCCGGTAGTGACTTTAGTGACTGAGGAGTGGTTTCTGATCCGTCCTCATAAAAATCGCCAGCGACACCAACCTCAACGTTATTAGCGACTGCGAGTTCTTCGTCGACGTCGATTGCGTCATCATCATCACAAACTGTGCAATCACTTCTACGGTCAACGCTGTCTTTGCTCTCTGAACGTAACATGCCTGACGGACCGGGCGATTCGGCAGTGGTAGCCGGCATTGCACACTGCTGGCCCGAAGGCCCCAATGAATCAGCCTTCATCATTGCACAAGTAGTGACCGGCGAAGCTGCCGGAGTACTTGCTGACGGCGTTGGTGGGCTTGGTTGGAGGAGATCGGCAACATCAGTGGCTCCCGCTGTCATGGCCGCAGCCGACATCGGAAAAACATTTGAAGCAATCTCCAGCTCTCGCAGCTTTCGCGCATGGCTGCGACAGCACCACCGAAGTGAGAATGTAAAATCAGAAACAAATGGCATCGCATGCTTCAAAATTTGCGCAAGCGTCACTAGCGAACTTTACCTTTGGATGCGAAAAGCTCGTTCCATAACCGCTATGGGTCCTTCAGGGAGAACGGATTCACCAGAGTGCAATGCGCGAACTTGCACATCAGCGTAGCACGCCTCAAGGGGCAAGAAGCCAAGGAGCTCGTGATGCTCGGTCATGAACTCGCTCTTTCTCCCTGAGTAAGGTGAAGGTTCGGTATCGATGATACCGAAAACTCGCTTAAGGAGACGCAAGGACGATGCCTCGCTAGTACTTGATGGGGCGCTTTTCAACGTATTTTCTCCAGAAAAGATGTCAGAAACCAAGGTTACGGACTGTTTCCAAGCTGCTTCGCCAGATGCTCGGAAGGCACCAACTGCTGCAGGGACAACAACGCTTCCAGTGCTTCGCGACCTGTAACCATCGTGCTTGCCCAAAGCACCAATAGTGACAGTCCGTTCGAGTCGGCCCATTCCAAATGCCAAGAGATCCGGCCGGTTAAGAATAACCCAATCTGCTAAAACCACGAACGGGAGAAGGTGCTTCCCCGCAATGCGACCAGCAGCGCTGCCATTGCTTGAAATGGGCGGAACAGCGGAGGACATCAAGCACCCTCGATGTAATGAAGTGCTACCTCCGGTACTTGACGCCTTTCTACTAAGACCGGTCGTGTATGACGTCGAGGAAGAAAAGCTAGAGGAGCCCGATGACGGTTTGAGCATAGAATTTAACGATGCGGCCCTCGTTACATTTTCCGATGTTCTAGAACGGGAAGTCGCCTTAACTTGACTTCCAGCAAGAGCACCGAGGCGAAAGACCATTCCTAACGCAAGATCAACTACCATTGCCCCCGAGGATTGAACGCGGCGGGAGCATACGCCGCTTGATCCTGATTTGGATGATATTAAGGCCGCCTCGAGATAAGTGATAGAAGCGATCGTCGTAACTATCATCCGTAGCAGCAAGGTGGGGCTGAGATTACTCACACCCGAATCGAGTTCCGCCATAAACTTTGAGTGGATCGCTAAGAAATGATGCGGCGAGAATGCATGCTCGCCGATATGGACAGTGGCCTCTGCGTCATGGCGAAAATCATCACCGTCTTCCGGGATACCATAATCTTGATCGTCCTCACTGCAAGCATCCTCGTACGCTCCTTGTACGCTTATAGAATTCGATGCTGCACTGAATATCAACCCCTGGAGTCGAACGAACCGGCACAGCACACTTTTGATATTTACCTGAGGGGGTTGCTGGAGCTCATTCGGTTTTGAAGAAGACAATGGAAGACCACCGTGCTCAAGATCTTCGCTCTTCGCTGCTCCTTCACGCTCGGCTCTTAGTAATTCCATGTAATGCTCTGCATTCTTTCGAAAAAGTTGCTCGAGATTCGTTGTTGCCTGCCAACCGTCCGGACATGCATTAGGTAGAGCGAAAAAACACAGGTACAATGCGCAAAGTGAGTTTCGCAGCGACTCTCACCGGAGAAAACGGCTGATGGGTCATGCCGGAAAGAGCACGGGCATAGTGATACAAGGCGACAACTTCCGAGTCTTGGTACGTTGCCGTGACTGCCAGCTGGTTGTGCGGGTTACCACAGCTCGATGGAAGCGCAGTGACAGCCTTTTCGTAAAACGCACGAGCTGTCGACCAGTCCTTGCTGCCCATATCCGAGTGGAGCTCCTTATACCGCGCCAGGTCCCCAAGGAACGTCCAACATCGTGAAACGGTGACGAGCCGTGAGCGAAGTGACTGCACAGCTTCATCACTGCCGGCATCAATCGAGCTTGTGCCGCTCAAAGCAGCGATCATGGCTTTGCCGTGGGCGCTCTCGAGGCGCCGAATGAGCCCCTGATAAAAAGTCGACGCTTCGGCGATGCAGGTTTTGAATTCAATCTGCGTTGCTTTCAATTCTTTCCTCGCGGCGACTGCGGAAGCCTTGCGAGCGCTCCTCCCTTCGCCTTCTCGCTCATCGTTATATCTTTGCACGACTTTGGCAGATCGGCGCATTAGACTTCTGTAATGCTCCACCGGGCCGTAAAAGCAAGTCTTCCACAGCTGATGGTCCACGTCGTGTAATACCGCAGTTTCTGGACAGTGCAGCATCACTTGCTCATAGCCTTCTCGAATCGACGACCGAAGACCTTCCGTGTCCGATGGCCGTGCTTTGTCATCCCGAAGCAACGCTACCAGTCTTTCTTGGCGCTGCTTCGTGATAGCCAGGATGCTAAGTATGGCCTCATCAGAGCGGGACATTTCCGGGAGTGTTGCCTAAGGGCTTCGCTTGTTAGATTCGATATGTGACTTTAAAAAACTAAGAGCTGCCTTTCGCCGGGATGGTTGACCTTTTTTGACCTCACGGTGGCTTTAAATGCTAAACACCGGTAAATACGAAACCCTACTGTATATTAGAAAAACCGAAAAATCACCGTTTAGCCAATCGGCAGACGCTTATTGCACGGGGGGTTTCTCCAGCGAGGTGGCTAGCGGCGCTGATGCCCTTTTCCCATCACCGGGACTTGGGGGTTGCGCTGTACCAGCCTTTGCTAGGAGGGAGAGTCGGTTTCGTCTATAGCGCGAGCGAGAAAACCAAAGCGCGCGCAGTGATTGGAATTTACCTTGAACCGAGGGCGATACAAACTCTGCTTACACCCTTTGGTACGATAAAGACGAAAATCGAAATTTTAGGGCACACCTTTGGCGAGCTGAACGCACAAAAGCAGTGCGCAAGGCAGGGAAAAGAGAGGACCGCAAGGGCCATAAACAGCACCGGTAGAAGGCAAAAGGTACTAGGCCCCCTTTTCGAGGCTCAAATCCTAGTGGTCGGATGGCGCACTTCTTGAATGCCGAATGGACCGCCGAGTGGCAAAAAGACATCGGGATATGGGGCGGCGCCCCATTTCAGAACCAAGAAAAGTGCCTTGGGGTCCATTCGACTTTCTTGATTTCTGGAAGAACTTATTAGATTGGTCGAAATTGACGATCCACACTTATCGTCTTTAGTCTGTCCCGATGGCAGTATGCAGCTTCAAGGTTTTCTTTCTCCCCCGTAGGCCGAAGGGGGGTCTAGCAATAGAGCCCGCAGGTGTACTATTCATCGAGAAATTTCCTGACAACGACGGTACGACCTGGGGTTACCCCCCGTTGGCTTTAGGGGTTTTGTTAGAAAGCCTTTTTTATCGCACTTTATCGAAGTGCAGCGGCGTGCATAATGCCGCTACGGAACCGTCTTCGTGAACTAAGTTGATTTCGCGCATTGAAAAGCAAGTTGGGCATTTAGGGCAAGGCAACGGCGGTTGGTTTCGGTCGCTCACCCGCACCCAAGCCGCGTTGTTGCGGTGGGCTTCTCTCCCCCCTCCGGCCCGCCTTTGTTCTCTTTACTGCGGCGTGGCGCCTGCTCGACTCAAGGAAGGGAAATACGTTTCGAGTCAGCCTCGTTTGTGATGCACCTTCGCTGCCTGGTGCGTGGTGCGGGGTCGTCAACCAGCAGTGTGCGGTGCGCGCTGTGACGGCATGTTCAACAACGAATTGAGCAATAGCTGCGCGATCACGAACACACGCGCGCGCAGAACCACCTGTTTTCACTGAGCAGGCCCTGTCAGCCGAAGCCCCGCCCGCATCACAACGAACATTTTTACTGGGCCTCTGTGGGTCACCTGCGGCCATGCGGGGTAGGAGAGACAGGTACGCGTCACCAGTCTGGTGCAGCGATCATCACATCACCGATGAGAATTGGGTTACAGCTGATGAATAAGGGTGAGCAGCTACTCGTATAAGCGGGAGTCGCCTGTTGTTCCGTCTTACAAGCGCGCAGCTGTGTGCATCATCAACATGTGCGATGGTGGAGGTACAGTTGGAATCAATGAAGCGGCCTTCAGCACAAACCTTGGTTCGCGTATGCCCTGAAGGAGGCCGATCATTTTCGTACGGTCGACAATTGACAGTCGCAGATCGCCCACGGCGGCGCTCGGCGACGACGCGCTGCGAGCTGTGGGCGGTCAACGACGTGCTGAGCTGCAGAAGCGGTTGGCTTTTTCAGGGCTTTTGGATCGATTATGCTTCAAAGCTTTTGGATCGATTATGTTTGGCGATCCTCCGTAGGCAATCCGTACTTAACTTGACACCGCCAGAAGCCCAGTTCGAGCGCTGCGGTCTCTTCCCTCGCTCGGTCCCCGGACACCGGACGCGGCGTTCATACGCCCCAAACGGAATGCCGGGTACGACCTGGGGTCAGCCAGCCAAGCCCGTTAGAAACCTCTCAAGAACGATTCGTTTGAGGCACGGTTTGTTCGTACCTGGTACTTGCCATACACAGGCCCCATGATGGAAACCGAGGTAGTTTATAATAGTTTATGAGACCGAACTGTGTTTTTGTGGCGTTGGTGTTCTTCGCGGTCTATCGACATAGAAGCGCTCTGCGCGGCATCCCCGGAAGCGCTTGCCCACAACCCGAGCCAAATGCCACTGAGCTGCCCAGTACCGCCCCAGGCCGCCCGAAGTTGATAGAGCTACAGCCCACCACGCTTTCGCCCACGCCGGCTCATGGAACATCTCGCCGGGCTGAAGATCGTGCGCCTCCGCGCCCTCGCCCGCCGGCGCGCGCCGAAGGGAACTTCGCACGTTACCGGGCTGCAGACCTCGCCTGCCGAAGAGACCTTCGCCCGGCCGCAAGCATCGAAATGATTCCGTAATCCAGCGGACCTATACTGCCATTTTAGTGGCGACACAGAGAGAGAGAGAAAAAGAGAGAGACAGACAGACAGACAGACAGACAGACAGACAGACAGACAGACAGACAGACAGACAGACAGACAGACAGACAGACAGACAGACAGACAGACAGACAGACAGA
>Ga0181568_10004768_pt1 | contig 12043 bp, 11 predicted proteins | sample 101ome_20_FD_133758 | JGI IMG/M metagenome (GOLD analysis project Ga0181568, IMG submission 133758) | Coastal salt marsh microbial communities from the Groves Creek Marsh, Skidaway Island, Georgia - 101404AT metaG (megahit assembly) | ecosystem: Environmental > Aquatic > Marine > Intertidal...
CATCGGTGAAATGCAATTGCACAATGCCCAGCAAATCAAACAAGCCGACAATCAACACCAAAGTCGTGTCCTTAAACAGGCCGATAAATGTGTTCACAATGCCGGGAATGACCAGCTTGAGCGCTTGCGGTAAAATAATGAGGTGGGTAGTTTTCCAATAGCCGAGGCCGAGCGCCGCCGCCGCCTCATATTGCCCCTTCGGAATGGCTTGCAGTCCGCCGCGTACCACTTCCGCCATATAAGCCGATGAGAACAGCGCCACGCCGATAAGACAGCGCACCAGCTTGTCGAAATTGATACCATCAGGCAGAAACAGCGGCAGCATGACGCTGGCCATAAACAAGACGGTAATGAGCGGCACACCGCGAAATATCTCGATAAAGCCGATGCACAAAGCCCGCACAATCGGCAGGTCGGAGCGGCGACCCAAAGCCAGCAAAATGCCGAGCGGCAGCGAGGCGACAATGCCGGTAATAGCGACAACCAGCGTCACCAACAGACCGCCCCAATCGGTTGTATCGACCATCGCCAGTCCCAGCATGCCGCCATTCAACATGATGAAAGCAAATATCGGATAAAACCCGAGCAGATAAATCATATTGGCGCGCTTAAAGCCGACATTCGGCATCAGCATGGGTATCAGCCCGATAAGGCCGGAGAGAAACACCAAATCGACACGCCAGCGTTCAGCATCAGGATAACGGCCATAGATGAACTGGCCGAATTTCGCTTCGATAAATGGCCAGCACGCACCCTGCACCTCTTTCAGGCAGGCGGTGCGGTCATCGCCGGTAAAACTGGCATCAATAATCGCCCAGCCGAATATCGCTTCGACGACATAGACAACCAGCGTGAATGCCAAAAGCGTCAGTGCCGTATCCAACTTGGTGGCGAAAAGGTTGGCGCGCGCCCATGCAACAAAGCCCACCGTATTCGATGGCGCGGGGCGCGGGGCTGTCGGCGTCCAACTGCTCATGATTTCTGTCCCACAAGCGCAATGCGCGCATTATATCGGTTCATGGCAAAAGAAGTGAGCAGGCTCAGCGTCAGATAAATCATCATGGTAATGAATATGATTTCGACCGCTTGGCCGACCTGCGTTAGCGTCGTGCCTGCGAACACGGAGACGATATCGGGATAGGCAATGGCGACCGCCAAGGATGAATTTTTGGTCAGATTGAGATATTGGCTGGTCAATGGCGGAATGATGACGCGCAGCGCTTGCGGAATGACCACCAGCCGCAACGCCGTATTATCCGGAAGCCCGAGTGCCGCCGCCGCTTCGCGCTGGCCTTTTGAGACAGATTGAATGCCGGCGCGGACAATCTCGGCGATAAACGCCGCCGTGTAGAGGCTGAGCGCCAAAAGCAGCGCGACAAATTCAGGAATGACGGTGATGCCGCCGCGAAAGTTAAAACCCTTAAGGGCCGGAATATCGAAACTGAACGGCACGCCGCCCAATAGTGCCGCGAAAGCAAGCGATGCCATAGCAATCATCGACACCGGTCTCCATATGGATTGCGCCGTGCCGTCAGCCAAACGCAAAAGTCGGGCACGGCGGCGCAGCCAAAAATAAGCGGTGGTGCTGACAGCCAAGGCCGCGCCATACCACCATGCGGCGGCGGTCATTTCCAGAGCTGGAACAACAATGCCGCGATTGCTCAGAAATACCGCATCGCCCAGCGACACGGCTTTGCGCGGGCTGGGCAAATTACGCAGCACGCCGAAATACCAAAACATGATATGCAACAGCAGCGGCACATTGCGGAAAATTTCCACATAGACCATCGCCGCTTTATTGACCAACCAATTGCTCGACAGGCGCGCAACGCCAAGCACAAAACCGAGAACCGTTGCCAAACCAATGCCAAGCACCGACACCAAAAGCGTGTTCAAAAGCCCGACCGTCAGCACCCGCGCAAAACTGCTGTCTTCGGAGTACTCAATCAGCGTTTGGTTAATGCCGAACCCGGCGCGCTCCGACAAAAACCCGAAGCCAGAATTAATGTTCTGCCGCTCCAAATTGCTTTGCACATTGGCAACCAGCCAGACCATGGCCAGCACCAAAGCACCGAGCACCAACGCCTGCAAAAGCACATCACGGCGTAGCAGTTTTAACGTCAGCGTGTTGATGGTCAGCTCCTAACGAATGGGCGGTGCATATTGCAAACCGCCATCGGTCCACAGCGCATTATAACCGCGCTTAATGCCGAGCGGTGTATTGATGCCGACATTGCGTTCAAAAATTTCACCATAATTGCCGACCTGCTTGACCGCTTGGAAAGCCCAATCGGCCGGAATGCCGAGATTGGCCCCAAATGTGCCGTCTTTACCAAGCAAGCGTTTGACGGAAGGGTTGGTCGAATTGCCCATGGAGACGATGTTTTTGGACGTCACCCCCAATTCCTCTGCCGCGACAGTGGCGTAATGCACCCAAGCGATAATATCACCCCAGACATTATCACCCTGCCGCACGGCCGGGCCGAGCGGTTCTTTGGAAATGATCTCGGGCAAAACAATATGCGCTTGCGGGTCGGTCAGTTTAAGGCGTTGCGCGTAAAGCGCAGAATGGTCAGTGGTATAGGCGTCGCAACGGCCTGAATTATAGGCGGCGACCGCCTCATCGGCTTTTTCAAAAGCGACAATTTCATATTGCATATTATTGGCGCGGAAATAATCCGCCGCGTTCAGTTCGGTCGTCGTGCCTTGATTGGTGCACAGCGTCGCGCCATCAAGCTCTGTCGAACTGGTTACGCCCAAATCTGCGCGCACCATAAAGCCTTGCCCGTCATAATAATTGACGGCGCGGAAATCGACACCGAGTGCCGTATCGCGATGCATCGACCATGTCGTATTTCGGGCGATAATATCAACCTCGCCCGACTGGATGGCGGTGAAACGTTCTTTCGCTGATAGCGGCGTAAACTTGACCTTACCGGCATCACCGAAAATGGCAGCAGCCACGGCTTTACAAAAATCGACATCAATGCCGGTCCAATTGCCTTTATCATCGGGGTTGGAAAAGCCGGGCAAGCCTTGCGACACGCCACATTGCACATGACCACGTTTCTTCACAACCTCCAATGTATTACCGGCGGCGCTTGCCGATATGGGGGCCAGCACCAAAAGCAGTGATGACACGGCACCAAAAGCCAAGCGTTTGATTTGCATATCCAACCTCATTAGCGAATAATGAACGAACTCTAACATTTCTGAGCGGAAAGAAAACAGGTGAAAGACGAAACAAAAATTGTTGTCAGTGGCCGCAACCCGAAAGACCATGCCGGTGCGGTCAACACGCCTGTCTATCACGCCTCCACCATCATCTATCCGTCGCTTGCCGCCATTCGCGGCACGGAGAAAATTCCCTATACCTATGGCCGTCGCGGCACGCCAACGACCAGCGCCCTGCAAGACGCCATGAACGCGCTTGAAGGGGCTGACGGCACCATGCTCACACCCTCAGGCGCATCAGCTGTATCGCTGGCCATTATGACGGCGGTTTCCGCCGGGTCGCATTTGCTGATGGTCGATAGCGCCTATCAGCCGACACGCAAGCTATGCGACCAATTGCTGAGCGATTACGGCGTTGAAACGGAATATTACGACCCGCTTATCGGCGGCGATATTGCCAAGCTCATCCGCGACAATACGGCGATGATTTTCATGGAAAGCCCCGGCTCGCAAACCTTTGAAGTGCAAGACGTGCCAGCCATTGTGAAAGCGGCGCAAAAGGCCGGTGTCAAAACCGCCATGGATAATACATGGGCCACGCCACTCAATTTCAGTCCGCTCGATTTCGGCGTTGATTTCTCCGTTCTCGCGGCCACCAAATATGTTGTCGGCCATGCCGACGCCCTGCTCGGCACTGTTGCGGCCAAAGGCGATAACTTCACCAAGCTGGAGCGCGTGCATGGCAATATCGGTTTCAGCGTTGGCCCTGATGATGTGTTCCTCGCTCTGCGTGGCTTGCGCACCATGCCGACGCGCATGAAGCAACATCAGCAAGCGGCGCTTGATATTGCCGCATGGCTTGAAGGCATGAGCTTTGTCCGCAAAGTGTTTTACCCTGCTCTGCCCGGCGCACCGGGCCATGATTTATGGCAGCGCGACTTTACCGGCGCAGGCGGCCTGTTCTCTGTCGAGCTTGAGCCATGTAGCGAAGAGCAACTTGCAGCCATGCTCGACAATATGCGCCTCTTTGGCATGGGTTATAGCTGGGGCGGCTTTGAAAGCCTGATAGTGCCGTGCAAAATCGTCCGCACCGCCAAGCCGTTTGAAACGGACGGGCAAATGCTCCGCCTCAATATTGGGCTGGAACATGTCGATGATTTGAAAGCCGATTTGAACGAGGGCTTTGCGCGCGCTAGTTATAAAGCCTAATAGGCTTTCGGAACGAAATTATCAGCCAAGTCTTCCGCTTCAACAATTTGATCGACTGTCATGGTCGCGGCCATTTCTTCAAGCGCTTTATTGGCAAACGGCGCGAAACCCTGATCGCGTGACAGCAAGTAGAATTTATAGGCCTCAACCTTGTCCATTTGAATACCGTCGCCGGTTTCCAACATGGCAGCGACATTAAACATGGCAGCGGGCATACCCATTTTGGCGGCGCGCAGATACAGCTTTGCCGCCTTTTTACGGTCTTTGGCAACGCCGGTGCCGTAATCATAAAAGGAAGCCAAATCGGTAATGGCGCGCGCGTCATTGCCCTTGGCCGCTTGTTGCAAATATTGGAAAGCCACTTTCAAATCGCGTTTGACGATTTTGGCATCAAAATATTCTTCGCTCAGACGATAGGCCGAACCGGCATCACCTGCGGCGGCGGCTTTCTTCCAATACTCAATGGCTTCGAGATAAAGGCCACGCTGATAAATATCGAGACCTTCGCGCTCGCTATATGCAGAAGCATGACCGGCGACGCCGATAGAAAGAGCGGCAATCAGAGAAAAAATCCGAAATGTTTTGTTCATTGGTTCACCCTGCCTTTAAACCATGGCAAAAATTAGACTAATTCGATATATCCTACTTATCCGTTAAACGGATTTTAGTAAACCGCGCGAAAGGAACGCACCGTGCTGTTGGGCATAATTTGCAATCGTAAAAAACATCTCGTCGATGAGTTGCAGTCTGTAACGCATACCTATCTCGAGGGCGTTGCCACACATATGAATGTGCAACCGGTGCTCATCCCCTGCCCCATGGAAAACGGCACATTTGATGCGGCGCCCATAATGCAAAGGGTCGACGGCATTTTGCTGCCGGGCAGCACCAGCAATGTGCACCCGTCGCGCTATGGCATGGAAGAAACCGAGGCGCACAAGCCGTTTGATTTGGCGCGTGATGAAGCGGCATTCCAAACCATTGAACAAGCAATTTCCCTTAACATTCCGCTGCTCGCCATTTGTCGAGGTTTTCAGGAATTGAATGTCGCTTGCGGCGGTTCGTTGAACCCGACCGTGCATAAGGTCGATGGACGGCTCGACCACCGCATGCCCGAGAGCGAAGAGAAAGACGTCAAATTCGGCACGCAGCACCGCGTCGATTTCAACGATGGCGGGTATTTGCAGAAATTACTGAATGTCAATAGCGCACAGGTAAACTCGCTGCACTGGCAAGCGGTTGACCGCTTGGGCGACAATCTTTCCGTTGAGGCAACCGCCGAGGACGGCACGATTGAAGCTATCCGACACACTGAAGCGACCTATTGCGTTGGCGTGCAATGGCACCCTGAATATCAGGCCGGAGAAAATATTGTTTCAGCGCCCCTATTTGCCGATTTTGAACGCGCCATGAAAGCCCATGCCAATGGCTGATCTGATAATTGCGGCAGGCCCCAAAGCGCTGGCCCATATCCGCAAACACGGGCTGTCACCTGACGATATCAGCGCGATATTCGGCGCTTCCGGCGCAGCCAAATGGCTGGCCATTGCCGGTCTCGACCACAAAGTGTTCGCGCAGTTCATGACACAGCGCACTGATAAAACGCCGGTCGATCTGTTCGGCACCTCGGTAGGTGCCTTTAAACTGGCCGGCGCGGCACGTGCTGATGCCGATGCGACGCTGAAAGTGATGGCCGATGCTTATATTGCGCAAAGCTATGAAGGGCCGATCAAACTTCAGAGCATTGATGCGCAGACCGATATTGTGCTGAAAAAATCAATGGCGCATGACCATGACGGCGACATGGACAAGGGTGTTGCCGAAATCTTTGCCAATGAAAAATATCGGATGCATATCGGCACGGTGCGCTGTCATGGCGGCCTTAATGCCAAAGTCTGGCAGCAAGGCTTTGCCCTCGCTCGCGCCGCGCTGTTATCGACCTTTACCGACCGTCATCTTATCGGATTGACCGAGCGCACTGTTTTTTCCGACCCGCGCAGCGATATTCATTTTACCGCGCGTGACGGCTTTCCGGTGCGCCAAGCCAAGCTGACACCACAAAATTTTCTCAAAGCGTTGCGCGCATCAGGCGCAATACCGGTCTACATGGCGCCGGTGCATCTCGAAGAAGACCCCGCGCATATTTATCATGATGGCGGCATGCTGGATTATCACCCCGTGCCGTCCAACTTCTGGCCGCAAACCGACGGGCTGGTTCTGTATCCGCATTTTTACGACCATTTCAAATTGCGCTGGTTCGACAAGTTTTATCCATGGCGCAAAGTCGCGGCGCATAGGCTTGATAATGTCATCATGCTTGCGCCAAGCCGCGATTGGGTCAAAGCCCTGCCCGACGGCAAAATTCCGTCGCGCCAAGATTTTCCGAAATATCGCAAGAACGAAGCCGAGCGGTTTGAAAAATGGCACGAGGTTGTGCGGCGCAGCCATGCGCTTGGCGAAGAATTTATCGACGCTTGCCAAAGCGGCAAAATCAGCGATTTGGTGCAGCCGCTTTAGTCAAGCTCGCGCACAGCACCTCGGTCAGCACTGGTGGCAAAAGCGGCATAGGCTTTCAACGCTTTCGACACGGCGCGCTCGCGTTTTTCAACCGGTTTCCAGCCCTTCTTATCCATAACGGCGCGGCGTTTGGCCAAAACATCTTCCGATACATCGAGATGAATGGAACGCTCGGGGATTGAAATGACAATTTTGTCGCCATCTTCAACCAAGCCGATAAGGCCACCATTGGCCGCTTCCGGGGAAATATGGCCAATCGACAAGCCCGATGTGCCGCCTGAAAAACGGCCATCGGTCACCAAAGCGCAAACCTTGTCGAGTTGCTTCGACTTCAGATAGCTGGTCGGATATAGCATTTCCTGCATACCCGGCCCACCCTTCGGCCCTTCATAGCGGATTACCACGACATCCCCCGGCTTGATATTGTCATTGGCCATAATTGCATCAACAGCCGCGTCCTGGCTTTCAAACACCCGCGCCGAGCCGGTGAATTCATAACATTCCTCCGCCACGGCGGCGGTTTTCACAATGCAGCCATTTTCGGCCAAATTGCCATACAGCACGGCCAGGCCGCCATCTTTGCTGAAAGCACTGTCAGCATCGCGAATGACACCGTTTTTGCGGTCATCATCAACATCATCAAAGCGACGGTTTTGGCTGAATGCCGTTTGCGTCGGCACGCCACCCGGGGCGGCGCGATAAAACTCCAGCACATCGGCATCGACATTGCCGGCAATGTCATATTTGGCAATCGCCTCGCCAATGGTTTTCGAATGCACGGTCGGCTGGTCATCATGCAGCAATCCGGCGCGCGACAGCGAACCGAGCAGCCCCATAATACCGCCGGCGCGGTGCACATCTTCCATATGCACATTTGGCACGGCGGGGGCGACCTTGCTGAGCACCGGCACTTTGCGCGACATGCGGTCAATATCCTTCATGGTGAAATCAACCTCCGCCTCATGCGCGGCAGCCAGCAAATGCAACACCGTATTGGTCGAGCCGCCCATCGCAATATCCAGCGCAATGGCGTTTTCAAAACCTTTGAAATTGGCCATAGAACGCGGCAAAACGCTTTCGTCTTCGCCCTCATAATAGCGTTCACACAGTTCAACCACCAAATGACCGGCGCGCCTGAAAAGCGACTCGCGGTCGGCATGGGTTGCGAGCACTGAGCCATTGCCGGGCAAGGACAGGCCAATCGCCTCGGTCAGGCAATTCATCGAATTGGCGGTAAACATGCCGGAGCACGAACCGCATGTCGGGCATGCCGAGCGTTCAATCACATCGACTTGCTCATCTGTGTAGCTGTCATCAGCCGCGGCGACCATGGCATCGACCAAGTCAACCGCACGCTCTTCGTCTTCCCACACGACTTTGCCCGCTTCCATCGGCCCGCCGGACACAAACACGGCAGGAATGTTGAGGCGCAACGCGCCCATCAACATGCCGGGCGTAATCTTGTCGCAATTGGAAATGCATACCAGCGCATCGGCGCAATGGGCATTGGCCATATATTCCAAGCTATCGGCGATAATCTCGCGCGACGGCAGCGAATACAGCATGCCGTCATGCCCCATCGCAATGCCGTCATCAACGGCAATCGTATTGAACTCTTTGGCAACACCGCCGGCCGCTTCAATCTCGCGCGCGACAAGCTGTCCCAAGTCTTTCAAATGCACATGACCCGGCACAAATTGCGTGAAACTGTTGACGACGGCGACAATCGGCTTACCGAAATCGCTATCACCCATACCGGTGGCGCGCCAGAGGCCGCGCGCGCCGGCCATATTGCGCCCGTGTGTCGATGTTCTGCTTCTCAGTTTCGGCATTGTTTCACCTAACTCAATTATTCAGTTTGTCTTACCGCGTTTACTCAACAAGGGCAAACCGCATGGCGGAACAATCAAGCGCATTTTCTCCATGCCAAAATGTCACATGTTGATTTTTTGACATTTTTAGGCGCAGCACCACTTCATAGTCAGTAGCAGTGGAGTGCGTTATGCGTAAAATCATTTCGATCGCGGCAGCCTTGATGCTGTCGGCCTGTTCAACAAATTACGGCATGTATAAAAAAGGTGATGAAGAGCATGGCCAATATGGCTATGTGTCGACTTATCTGGCCATCGCGGCAGCAGCGATTATCATCTCCAGCGCCGGTGGCGGTGGCGGCGGCGTTTATGGCGGCGGCGGAAGCAGCGGCAGCAATAGTGGTGGCGGCGGAGGCGGCTATTAACCTTTTAGCATTTGGCGACCCCGGTAGGACTTGAACCTACAACCTCAAGATTAGAAGTCTCGCGCTCTATCCAGTTGAGCTACGGGGCCTAGATTTTTTCGACCCGGTCATGGCGGAAATTATCCGAATATGACTTGGCCAAGCGTTTGCGCTTATGCGGTCTATCGACCCGCGCCGCCAGCCCTTGCGCCGCCGCATAGGCTTGCGCCTCTTCGAGCGTATCAAATTTCAACCTTACCTGATTGGCCGTGCCTTCAATAGAGTTCCAGCCGGTATAAGTATCTTTGCGGCGCGCCCCTTGGGCGGCAAATTCCAGCACCCAATAACGCGACTGCGCCGTGCCCGAAGACATTGCTGATTTTGCCGGTTGGTAAATTTTTGCAGTCATAACCCTGTTATTACCCGCTTCGCCCACGCTATTTCAAGTGCAATTCGCCTATCGAATAGCAAGCGGATTGATAATCACCTGTACGGCGCCCTTCAGCTTCGGCACAATCGGCGGCAACACCCAATTTGGCAGCCTCTCGGGCTTTGTCGGCTGTCAGATAATCGGCGTGCTCCCATTCATCATTCTGAAGCCGCTGCCCTGAAGGTTGATACACGCATGGACACCCTGCCCCTATTTGGTTTATTGATTAGGGCATAATTTTGCGGCACGCGATGGGTCGCGTTATTCAACGAATTTGATGCACATAATTTATTTCCTTCAGGCGCAAATCGCCAAACTGCTTTTGAGCATTTACAAAATGGCCGGCTTGCGCGTCGGTTCATGGCTGGGCGGTCAATTAGGCAGAATTCTTGGCAGAGTAGCGCGTGAACGCCATATCGCCGCCGCCAATCTCAAGCAAGCACTTCCGCATCTTTCTGATGGCGAACAAAAGCAAATTTTGGATAAGTGCTGGTTGCAACTGGGGCGTGTGGTCGGCGAGTTTCCGCATATGGAAAAAATTGCCCGTGAAGCCGAAACACGCGTTCAGATAGAGGGCGCGCAACATGTCGAAGCCGCTTTGCCGAATGGTGGCCCCGCAATGTTTGTTTCCGGCCATTTTTCCAATTGGGAATTAATGATGCTTGGCATTCAGCGTTTGGCCGGCAAAACCGGATCGCTCTACCGTCGCGCCAACAACCCCTATATGGAAAAATGGATTATCGACCAACGAAGCGCCTTTATGCCGGTGCAAATTCCCAAAGGTTCCGATGGCGCACGCGTGATGATCGATTTGTTGAAAAATGACACATCGCTCGGCGTATTGGTTGACCAAATGCTCGGCCGCGGTGACCCGATTGATTTTTTCGGACGCGCCACCAAAGCGCCCTCAGCTTCCATCAAGCTGGCGCGGCGTTTTGATATTCCTGTCATTCCAACGGTTATCAGGCGGCGCGAAGACGGCCCCGATAAAATTCATTTCGTGCAACACTTCTTCCCCGCCATTCATGTTCCCAAGACGGAAAATATGCAGCAAGACATCGACATTGCCATGCGACAAGTTTATGACCTGCTCGAGCAGTGGATTACTGAGCGGCCGGAAGAATGGTTTTGGCAGCATAATCGCTGGAAATAATATCAGCCACTAGCGACGTTGATTGGCCTTACGACGAATGGCGTCGGGCTCACGGCTCAACGAATCCCAGCACAGGCCGGTTGCCGTGACATATTCCATATTGAGCGGCGGCTGCAAGCTGAACTTATATTGACCGGTCGCGTCAATTGACAGCCTGCCCTCTCGCTTTGGTTGTCCCTCAAGGTCAAGCGATAAAACATACTCCATTTCAAGGCTGTCAAAAATATCACCGGCTTCTTTTCGCGCGTAAAACAAGCCTTTCATCTTAATCCACGCATTGTCGAAAAAGCGCTTTTCAAAACCGGGATGCGGAATACCCAAATAGCTGATGAGAAACTGCCCGTCTTCGCGTGACAAGATAACGAAATCATACAGCGATTGACCGCTATTCCAATCGAACTCACCATCCGAACAAAACGTTACCTTATCGGCATTGAAGACAGACGCTTGCGCCCATGCATGCGGCGCAGCAAATGCTGCGGCGGTTAAAAGCAAAAAGGTTTTGAAAATCTTGCTAAGCATGGCGGGAAACTAGCAGATAAAACGACAGTTGCAATGCCTCGAAATCAGCATTGATACTCAACGCCCTTTCATCGCCTCCGCCTGCCGCAATAAGCGCAGCATATTACCGCCCCATATCTTCTCAATGGTCTGCGCGCTGATGGATGCCTTTTGCAAAGCGGCAGTAATTTTCGAAAGATCAGATACGTCTTGCAAACCGTTAACGCCGCCGCCGCCATCCCAATCAAGGCCAATGCCGACATGGTCAGGGCCCATCAAGTCCAGCGCGTAAAAAATGTGATTCATGACATCTGAAAACTCGGCATAATCGGGCGGATATTTTTTGTCCAAAGCGCGGCGGTCAGCGATAAAGGCCTCGTGGTTCTCGCGCATGCCGCCCGGTGCATTTTGATATTTGCGATACAAGCCGATAAATTCGGGCAATCGGTTCGGGCTGGCATCAAGATCGCGCAAATAGCCTGACAGGGAATTTATCTGGATGACACCGCCCGACTTAGCCAACTTCTTCAGCAGATAATCGGGCACATTGCGCGGATGCTTATAAAGATGCGCGACGCCCGAATGCGATAGAATAATCGGCGTCTTTGACATCTCAATGGCCTGCGCCAGCGCTTCATCATGGGCATGAGACATATCGACAATCATGCCGAGTTCATTGGCGCGCCGAATGAGTTGGCGTCCGAGCGGGGACAGACCACCCCATTTTTGTCCACCCTTATCGGTTGAGCTGTCGGCAAATTGATTATTGCTGGAATGCACCAGCCCGACCATACGCACACCGGCGGCATAAAATTCATCGAGCATGTTAATATCCGTGCCGAGC
>Ga0181568_10004776_pt1 | contig 12038 bp, 7 predicted proteins | sample 101ome_20_FD_133758 | JGI IMG/M metagenome (GOLD analysis project Ga0181568, IMG submission 133758) | Coastal salt marsh microbial communities from the Groves Creek Marsh, Skidaway Island, Georgia - 101404AT metaG (megahit assembly) | ecosystem: Environmental > Aquatic > Marine > Intertidal zone...
CTTTATAAATCTCATCATACGCCTCACAACGTGAACTGTTGGTTGTCCCCGTAACCTTGTCTAGAGGACCAGGCCAGAAATCCGAACCACCTTGGCGATACGTCATTGCCGCAAGTTTCAGAACACCTTCGTCTTCTCCTCCAATCCAGATTGCTCCGGCGAAAAGTGAGTTCTTACGAACTGCGTTCAAGTCTTGCAGTTTTGGAATCTCGTAACGAGCGTTACTCAAATCCCACCACATATCACCACCGTTCAAGATACGTGTCCGAACGTTGTTGATATCCAAATCGGCTTGAGCCGAAGCCGGCTCACAATCCGATGCATACTTCATCAATCGATTCTTAATCTCGGTCTGTCCGTTCGTCTTCGACTTTGCGGTTTGACCTAGCTCCGGTACATTTTCACGAGCGCTTGCCGCGAAACTTACACCAATTGCGAGAGTAAGTAATCCTATCTTCTTCAAATTGCTCATTTCTTTTCTCATTTTCATTGTCATTATCGGTTAGAATGTCATACGTAAACCAAGTCGAGCCAAGCGTGGGATTGCGAAGTTCGCTGGGTTGTTCATCTTAATGTTGTACAAGTCGATAAATGACTGTTGATTGATTTGCTCTTGAATGTATTGTTGACCTTGTGGAGAGTTTAAGTATCCATCATCGTTAGGCAGACCTGTGTAGCCATATACTCCTTCGATGATTCGATTGTTCAATAGGTTTTGCACCCACAAGAAAACTGTGTAGTTTCTGGTTGTTGGACGGAAGCTCTTTTGCTTCTTCTTCTTAACTACGAACGACTTACGCGCGTTCAAATCAACCTTAAACTGCCATGGCAAACGGCTACCGAATGGGTTACCGTCTAGGAACGAACGCTGAACACGACCTAGGTCAGATTGTGCAGAAGAAATTGCGATTCCTTGTTTTGAGTAAGGTGCTCCTGATTTAGCTGAAACGATGAAGTTCGCTCCTGCATTTGAGAACACTTTCTTACCAAACCAGATTGGGCCGGTATAATCGTTCTTGTTACGGAAACTGTAGTCCAAGATACCTACGATTTTGTGTCTAACATCCACGTCTAATGGATACAACGAACGAAGGTTTGGTTGGTTTGCAGCAATCAACGCACTTTGTGAGTTGATGTTACTTCCTGTTCCGTCGGCAAATAATAGGGCGTAGTTCGCTGTTAACGAAACTCGACCTTCTCCTCTTAATTCGTATTCCGCTCGGAACGACTTAGTTGTACTAAAGTCGATGTTCGAGTAAGTATTGTACGTTACAGGATATGCTTGGTACAATCGAACCAAACCAAAGTCGTTTCGTGTTTCTGCGTACTGAGCAATTAAGCTCAATGCTGAATTATCAGACAACTTCTGCTTGAAACCAAGCTCGTAGTTTGTACGAATACGTGGTTTCATATTTGAGTTTGGAATTGTTCTCGACTGAGACGCTTCCAAGAAGTAGTATCTATTGATCGGAGCAAACGTCGCACCATTGGTTGGACGCTGTGCCATAACATCATAGTTCGCAAAGAACTGTGCTTCCGAGTTGATTGGGAAAGAGAACCATACACGTGGTAAAACATTTACCTGTGGTTCGTAATCTCTAAACGACTCTTTTACAATTTGTTGGTTCTGACCATCGATAAGTAATGGCTGAACTTGACCTCCTGTCTCATTCGCAATCAAATCAGGAGTTGAAATCTCGATACCATTTGCATCGAACCAAGTATTGTCTCGTCTGTAACCTAAGATTTCAGATGGAGCTTCAGAGTTGTTTACGTATACCGCATAGTCTTCACCAATGTTTGCAGGGTGCTCAATGTCACGTCCTTGAAGTGTAGAAACTTCACCTGCAGTTTGAATTGGATATAAAGAGTATGGATCGTCTAATACAAACTGGTTTGCATCATAACGCTCGATACGAACACCTAAACGGAAAATCAAATCTTTAAATGCAAACTTGTCTTGCAACCATGCTGCACTATAAATAGGTGCAAATGAACCCACTCTTCTGTTGTCTTCGTCATACAAGAACTCAGCTAAACTAGGTCTCTGACGATCTCTATTTCCAAAGTGATCATACCCGTAGTACGAAACATAGCTGTTACCGTTATTCCAAAGGTCTTCAGCACTAAACATTTCAATGTTGAAGTCGTCTGGAGTAAGTGAGTTAATGTCGATGTAAGTAGTTTCAGTAATTGGGTTACCGTATACATCGGTACGACCTTCTGCAATAAGCTTGTTTCGAAGATTGCGGTCGAACGTTTTCTGCGCATCTACATCTATAAATGTATTGTACGTAACTGTATCTAGGAATCTTCCATTCTCATCGTACTTGTGAATACCTCCTACGGTGTAGTCACCTGTTTCGAAGTTATCAAGTTCTGATATGTGTGAGTTAGCCAATTGTGGCATCAACGTCCAAAGACCGTTCGCGTTGAGCGAGTAACCACTGTAAAGGTTCTGCTCATACGTCATACCAAATTGTAAATCGTGTTTGTTCTTCAAGTTCAAGCTCGCCTCACCCATTGCGTAAGCACTGAATCGCTCAGCTTGGCTCTTCGAGAAACCTGATGCATTCGTTCCAGGGTTTAAAAACAGTGAGTATGTATTCTGTAGTCCAAAACCGTTGATAACACCAAGACCCTCGAATACTTGACCATCTGTAAAGATTCGACGATCTAGTTCAGCAGCGTTATCAAAGAAGTTTGTTGTATAAGCTGCTCTTTCTGGGTTTTGATCACCTGCTTGGAAAGTGATTAATGTATCTTGGTAACCCGCTAGTTCGAAGAATCCTCTTCGTGTAACTGTATCACCATTCTGGTCGATAAATTTCTTCTCGTTGCCATTGTATCGGTAAACAGGAGCTCGGTAATGATCGAATCGCCCTACGTATCCGTAGTCGAAAATCCTGTCGGCGTGAATGTTGTGTTGAGAGTTTGAGATAGATGTTTGATAATCTACACGTACGGTATAGAATGCATCTGTAATTAGTGATTTACTCTCGTCTTCTTTGTCGTCTGCACTTGCGTTTCGCAAACGTTGCGTAAACTTCAAGTATGTACGATACGTTTGGTTTGTGCTAACTGAGTTGTTCTTGTAGTTCAACAAGTACTGTGCTCTACTCCAAGAGTTCGCGTTGCTGTAGTTACCACTACCGAATAAAGTAATTGTAGAGTGTTTGTTAGGCTGATATTCCATCTTAGCCTGCAATGAACCGCTAATCCGATCTACATTACGACGTGCCTTTTCCAACACTAAATCGTCCTCAGTTAGGAAAGATGAAGCCGGTACGAAACCACTACCCTGTGGGTTAGGTGCCAATGGATTTCTTTCCAATTCTCCCAAAGTTTCATCATTCACAACATAAACACCCCCATACAACGGCGATGGATCTGCTGCGTAATTGAAATCACCTGAAAGTTGGAATCCAAGAGCAACGTATTCTTTGTCTCCTCCTCCTTTGTTTTTAATGATAAGTGGTCCGGAAATGAATCCTTGTGCGTAATTGTAGTGGTATGGGTCGAACAGTGATGAACTAATAACCTCCAAAGACTTTCGAACATATCGAGAAGGTCCTTTCGTTGTAATGTTAATCGCACCACCGGTGAAGTCTCCATACTGAGCAGGAACTCCGGATTGAATGATATCTACTTGACTTTGTGCACCTTGAGGTAGGTTTGATGCTCCAATTACCGGTACACCATCGATAAATACTCGCGTTGCATCGGTACGCTGACCCAAGAAACTAACTCCTCCGCTCGCAGTTGTATTTGCTGCAGAAGATGTAGCTGCCAGTGAACCCGGGCTACGAACGGCCATCTTAACCAAGTCTTTATCCGAGAAGGATTTTTGGTTTTTGTCTGGCTCTACAAGATTAGTTTTGTAACGCGTCACAGTTACCGTTTTCAACTTCTCACCACCTTTTGCTGGCATGAGCTCAACATTCACATATGAAATGTTGTTACCAGTAACCACTACGCCTGAATAAGCTCGTGTGTTATAACCTACGAACGACATCTCTACGGTGTACTCTCCCGGCTCAAGTGGTTTGATGGTATAATTACCAATATCATCAGACAAACCACCACCCTTAACGATCCCGTCCTTCTTTACGACAACATCCGCATAATCGAGAGGTTTTTTCGTTCTTGCATCGACGATTTTACCCCGAATCTCACCAAAGTTTGACTGACCAAAAGCCATCAAACCAGAAAAGATAAAGATGAGTGTCAGGTAGAGATTTTTCCTCATATTGAATCTGTTTATACTTTTATACAATTACTATTAATCGGCGAAAGCTACTTAACTTTCGTTTAATGTGCAAAAAAAACAATTTATCCTACATAACCACCTGAAAATTCAGGTTCTTTCGTTTGTTTTATCCAACTTAAAATCTTAACGCCAAGCACCTCAGAAATGCGTTTATACGAGGCATCGGTCCACCCTCCAACATGGGGTGTCATAATCACATTTTCTTGCAGATTTAACCACTTCACGCGAGCTCCTTCTTCAGCACTCAAAGTGCTTAGCCTCTCGTTTTCCAGAACGTCTAAACCCAGGTGCGAAATCTTACCGGCTTTTAGAGCATTTATCACATCTTCTGTATTCATGATTCCACCTCGCGACAGATTCAAAACTACTTTCGGTTGATTAAACATCTCGAACAGTGGGGCAGCAATCCAGCCTTCTGTTTCCTGTGTTAAGGGAATGTGAAATGTAATGATATCCGACTCAGTTATCAACGTATCAAAGTCTACTTTTTCAACACTATCACTACCAAATCCCGACTTGTATTTATCATAAGCCAAAACCTTGCATCCAAAGCCTGAAAGCTTCTTTGCCACCGAAGATCCGGTATTACCATATCCGATAATTCCAACCGTTTTATCTCCGATTTCGAAACCTCGATTTCCTTCTCGATCCCAAACACCTGAACCAATTTCTGAGTGGCCCTTATTGATGTTGCATGCCAAATTCAAAAGCATTCCAACCGTGTGTTCTCCAACAGCATCACGATTACCCTTAGGAGCATTCATACAGACTATGTTGTTTGCTTCTGCAACGACCAAATCGATGTTGTCCATTCCAGAACCCGCACGAGCTATAAAATCCAAATGACTGTTCCGATTTAGGAATTCCGCATTCAGATTCATTTTACTCCGGATCACGAGTCCATTGCATCCCTTGACCAATTCGTCAATTTCGCTTTTATCGCAGTCAGGACGATAGTCTACATCCGCATAATCGTTGAGTTTATCCATCAAAATTGGATGGACGTCGTCAACTATGAGTACGGATATTCTTCGGGTCATAATTCAAATGTATTGATTAACAGGGCGACAAAAATGGGATTTTTACAAGTGTCCAAGATGAATTGAGAAACGGATTTTTGCTTTGTGACGTTAAAATGCTCATTATGACATTTCTTAGAACTGAAGCTTTGTTCCAATGTGGATCATTCTTGGCTCACCAAAATTACCCGGGTTAAGCATGCGCATTCTGTAAAGCATTTCAAACGTTTGGGCATTCAATTGGTTTTGCACTTGCTGTTGTCCATGTGGTGAATTCAAGTAGCCATCGTTGTCGGGTTCTCCCGTGTAGGCATAAACTCCTCGAACCTGGGCCAATCCCAATAGGTTATCTATTTGCATGTACGCCGTAACCTGCTTTCCGTTTACTCGGAAACCCTTTTGTAATGCAAGGTTCGCATCATGCATCCAAGGCAAACGACTGCCAAATGGATTGCCTTTTACTTGAGCTCGCTGCACAACTCCATTGTCTCGCTGGGCTTCGGAAACAGCTCGTTGTACGGAAGTATATGGCCGTCCTGAAAGTGATTGGTATCCAAGGCTAACCACAACACCCTGCAAGATTGGTTTTCCAAAGGCAAAAGGCCCATTGTATTCAAGCACTCGCTTGTCTTTTGAGACATAACCAAACTGATACGTGAGTGCTCCCTTTAACGTATGCCGGGTATCAAACGATAGTGGGAAGAAGCTTCTCAAGTTTGGCTGTCCGCTCTGAATAAGGGTTGCGGCGGAATTAGCATTTGAACCTGTTCCGTCTGCAAACTGAAGCGCATAGCTCCCGTTGAACCGCAGGTGATCTGCAACATATCGATACTCTGCAACATATCGTTTGATGGTTGAGAAATCGATATTGGTATACGTGGTGTACGAATAAGGATATGCTTGCTCTACGCGGAACTGATTGAAGTCGTTCCGAATTGTCGCAAAAGATGCCCAAAGCTTCATACTGCTGTAGTTTCCAATAGCCTGCTCCATTCCTAAAACATACTCCGTTTTCACTCGGGCCTTTAACTCCGGGTTTGGTAAAACACCGTTGGTGTTGCCTTGCAAATAGAAGTAACTCGTAAACGGTAAGTACGTCTGCCCTACGGTTGGATTCTGAGCCATCTTGTCGTAACTCATAAAAAGTAACGATGTTGAATTTAGTGGGAATGAAACTGAAAGTCTTGGTAGGAATAGATTCTGTGCTTTGAAGGTTTTAAAAGCGTTCATCGATAGTTCTTGGTTCTGAGGATCGACCAGGTAAGGTTGGATTTGTCCGCTCGATGAATTATTCGCCAAAATAGACGGATCGGCAATTGAATTACCATCTGCATCAAACCAATTCCCTTCTTTTCGGTAGCCAATTACTTCGGTAGGATTGTCGCTGTTGTCTGCATACACAGCATAATCGTCACCAATTCCGGCAGGGTGATTAACCGCTCGACCGTTCAATGTTTTCACCTCACCAACTTGCTTCACGGGATAAATCGAGTATGGGTCTTTTAACACCAATTGATTCGCATCATACCGCTCAAACCGCAGTCCCGCTCGAACCACCAGCTCCTTAAAAGTGAATCGGTCTTGCAACCATGCGGCTGCAGTGATTGGCGAGAACACGTCGATAGGTCGGTTCGCCTTATCCGACAAGAAATTGTTCAAACCTTTCTTGCCACGTACACGGTTTCCTTGATAATCGTAACCCGAGTAATTGACATATGGATTCCCGTTGTTCAACAACTCATCCGCACTGAACATAGATAAATCAAATGTTTCCGGTGCGAGCGCGTGAATATTGATTCTTGATGTTTCATCTATCAAATTCCCGCTATCATCTCGATATCCAGAGACGATTAACTTATCGCGAAGATTCTTGTCAAATGTTTTCTGACTGGCACGATCTACATAAACGTTGTAGGATACAGAATCGGTAAATCGACCGTTTTCATCCGTATGGATGATAGGGTTGCTGCGATCCAAACCTTGCAAATGGTGATTGGCCAACAACGGCATCAATTGCCATAATCCGGCCGCATTTAGGTTGTAATAACCGCTTGCATCTTGTTGAAACGACAAACCAAACTCGACGTCGTGTTTAAGCTGTTTGTTATCAAACGGACGAATGGTCGCTTCGCTAATGGCCATAACGTTAAATCGCTCGCGGAAGCTCTTACTGTATGAACCATAAACAGTTCCGGGTGCGTTGTAAAGTGAGTACACCTGTGGTAGGTTAAAACCATTTAGCACTCCTCCTCTTGAAACCAGCTCTTGCATTGACCTATTGCTTCCAAGTCCGTCATAGAAAAACTGGGTAAATGATCCCAACTGTGGATTATGACTGCTTCCGGTAAATCCGATAAGCGAGTCTCTGTAACCGGCAAATTCATGAAAGTTTTTTAGTACTCGTTGATTGCCATCCGGATCCGTAAACTCAACCTGGCCCGCATCTGTGTAGCGATACGTTGGCACCTGTACGACGTTAAATTCTCCCAAATGACCGTATTTGAAGAAATCACGACCGTGTCTGAAACTACCAATCTCTGATCGAGCTTGTTGGTAGGTCACATCAATTTGATACCCCAAGTCAGTTATAAAATCTTCCTCACTCCCAACTTTCTTTCCTAAGTGATTAAATACTGATTTCACCTTGTGTTTGAATTGAAGTTGGCTGTTCCAGAATGCATACTCCTGATGAGGGTTCTCACTACTATTCATTAACACATTATTCGCTTGTGAAATTCTTCGGTTCGAATAATCGAAGGTATTCATCCAATCAAGCGTCATTTCCGGTTTGATGTTGTACGTGAGTTTAAGCCTCAAGTTCGCATCATGTCTTCCGGCGTCCGGTCTTGCCGTTCCTTGTTCTATATCTGAATCCTCGAGAAAATTAGCCGTCGGAACATATCCTCCGATTAGTTCACTCGACGAAAGTGGGTTAGCAGCCAAATCTGCCGCCGCTTCATCTGTTAGCATGTAAGGTCTCACAAACGACGGCAAGGGATCGGCTTGATATTTATATGTACCTAAGATTGAATAGCCAACAACGGTTTTCTTTACCACTCGGTCGTTAAGTTGGTATGATTTCGTAATAGGCGCTCGGGACAAATAGAGAATGCCTAGGTTGTGGTGATAGCCATTAAATGGACTGGTGGATTGCATTTGGAAATAGGTTTCCGGATCGGCTAGAATTGGTTTAACCTGATATTGAACTCCACCACCCGTAAAGTTTCCATATCGCGCCGAAACACCGAAATCCAAGATCTCAGCACCGGTGAGACCAATAAGGGTCATTGGGTTGCGACCCAGACTTTCCACGGAGTTTCCAAGATACGCATTCGTTCCGCCGGGTCTGCCGTTCCCTACTTCAACGGAACCGTTGGAATTGGTCCGAACGGTTGGACTGGCAAATTCCAGCACATTTATTTCCGGACTGATATCCACTACTTCAACAACTTCGACCACCGGCTTGCTGTCTGGGTTCACCGGATTCAGGATAACTGTTTTTAAACTCGATGTACCGAGCTTGAGATTGTTTCGAATTAGAATCGAACCTGCACCGAGTTTGATTCGCTCCACATAAAGTGGCAGCGAATCGCCGTAATACACTTCCAGATCATAGCTACCGGGTTTAATTCCTTGTATTTCGAACTTTCCGTTATCGTCTGTAATCCCTGCATTCACGACTTGCGCTTCTTGCTTGATGAGGACTTCAGCATACATGGCGATTTCGCCATCGGAGTCAAAAACTTGCCCTTGAACAACTGCGTCTTGTGCAGTTGCGAATCCGAAACTGAATGAGAAGGCGATTAGGAGTAAAATTCGTGGTACCATACTATTGTTATTGATACCCGAAGCTAACTCTACTACTATCCTAATCCGAGGACGAGTATAGCATGCAGAGGATTGGATTTAAGAACGGGAGGTTTTTCCTAAGAAGCGGATTTAGTAGCGAAACAGATTGCTTTTTTCGAGCTTCACCTGTTCACCGAAGAATAGCTTCGCTGTTTTCTCAAAGGCCGGCGTTAAGTCGGAAACGTAGAAATGATCTTCTCCTCCCGGTGGCACTTCATCGTGTAATTTGAGTGAACTCGCAACCAGTTCAGGTGCATCAAAAAGTCTTACACTTCCGTTGTAGAATGCATCAATTTCGGTCCGAATAAGTGGATAATGGGTACAACCGAGAATCAATGCATCAATTTCCGGCAATTCACCTAAGTATTCATGAATTACTTTTTCAGCGATATCCCCATGAATAAATCCTTCTTCAATCATAGGCGCCAACAAAGGCGTAGCCAGTGAGAACACATCTATATCCGACCTTTTACTCCGTATTCTTGCGGAATAAACATCACTATCGATGGTCCGTTTTGTACCGATGACACCCACGCGCTTAATCGAGTCCGAATTGACAATGGTCTCGACAACCGGATCAATTACATTGGTCAGATGTACTTTGAGATGATTGAGTGATACCCCGTCGAGCACCGAGGATGCGCTATTGCATGCGACTACGATATCAGCACACCCCTGTTCATACAAAAAGGCCGTAATGGCCTTTATGTATGATTGAATATTTTTTGATGATTTATCGCCGTACGGAAGGTGAAGTGTGTCACCAAAGTAGACGATTTGACGATTCGGATGCTGCTTTTTCACAGCAGAAGCGATGGTTAGTCCACCGATGCCCGAATCAAAGATGCCAATGGCTTTCGCCATTTACAGTTTTGTAGTTTTAAGCCTCTCCTTCACTGCGTCCATCAAGTCATGGGCAGGATCTCCAAAGATTACACCACTGCCTTCGCTGCTGTCGATTACGAAGCTGTATCCTTGTTCTTGAGCAACTGTTTTAATAAGCTCTTTAAGCTTGTCAAACAAAGGCTCGTACAATTCCTTTTGCATCTTGGCCATTTCTTGCTGACCCAAGGTTTCTGTTTGCTGGTACCTGTTAACCAAGGTTTCGTATTCTTTCTGACGAAGTTGAAGCGTGATAGAATCCGTAGCCGGTACAGCTTGCCAAAACTCTTGCTTAGCTTGCACTTCCTTTTCAATGGCCGTAAGCATCTTTTGATACTTCTTTTGTGTAGCTTCTAATTTTTTAGTGATTGAATCTACTTCCGGTACACTCTTCATCAATTCAGTTGAATTGATGTGTGCGATTTTCATTGATTTGCCTTGAGCATTTGCGGTAACTGAACCTGCAATCAAAGCAACGGTTAAAACGATTAGATTTCTGATTTTCATTTATCGATGTCTGTTTCTAATGTATTCTGTTAGTCTTGTGGTGGTAAATCGTCCGTTGGAGGATTTCCGTCATCTTTGTCTTTATATTTCTCATCCAGCGGTGTGATACCCAGCTCTTCGAGAATGTCGTCACTCTTGTCGTAACGGGCATTTGAGAACAGCATAATCATGTCTCCACCTTTGTCGAAAATAAAATCCAAGTCTTCACGCTTTGCGATCGTCTGAATAGCATCGTATACGCGATCTTGGATGGGTTTTATAAGTTGTTCTCGCTTTTTGAAGAGTTCCCCTTCAAAACCAAACTTCTCTTGTTGGTATGTTTTAGCTTCTTTTTCTTTTTTAACAATAGCAGCTTGACGCTCCTTCTTTTGTTCACTATTTAATAGAACCTCTTCTGCCTGATAGTTTTTATACATCTTGTCAATCGCAGCGTATTTGGCATCGAGTTCTTTTTGCCATGTCTCTGCATATTCGTCAAGTTTCTTTTGAGCGGATTTGTAGTCTGGAAGTTGAGATAAAATATACTCCGTATCTACGTACGCAAATTTTTGAGCGCTCGCCGTGGATGCCATCAAAACTGTGAAACAGAGCACAGCAATTATCCGAGCAATCCCTTTTTGGTTAATCAGTTGTTGCATAATTTTTTTGTTTCGAAAGATTCAATTCTCGTACCAAAACCGCGTAGTCACCGCCAGAGTGCAAGAGACCCGCAAGTATAACCTTTTTTTGTCTGTTGGATTAACGCGAATTGACCAACGGAATTGTATAGAATTCCATTCATTTTCGACCTAACGCTGGTTTAAAGCGATGTCTGTCTGACTTATCTCGTTACTCGGGTTAAAGTTGCGATCGAAGATTCGCAGGCGAAACGCCACTGTATCTGCATATATCTCATTGGCATTAACCTCGAACAATACCGAAATAGTTCCACTGATTTCTTTGTTTTTTCCCGTTGGTGTTAAGTTAGGTATCCGCTGGTGGTAATTGGCAGGTTCACCCGTAAACCGGTTTTTAAGTGGCTGATACGTATTGTTCAACTTCTCATCAAACTCAATTTCCAAGTCGTTAAACCCACGAAAGTCACCTGTGGTGTCGCTATCGCGCAATCCAAGATCTCCATTCACGTCCGAAAAATCGAACCGGATATACATCAGTGAATCAAACCCATCTTCCGTTTTGATGAGTTCGATGGAATTGAACGATATTTCAGGAGCTTCATCACCCGTTCCAGCGTCGTCTTTACACGAAGCCAATCCAACTATCACAAAGAGCATCAAGATGGTATTTTTGCCGAGCATGAGCGTTCCGTTTTCTTATAAAGACGTTTTCGAGGTAAAAGAACAACAATTTAACGACTTAGTCCTTGATATATTTCGGTGGCAAGCGGAACACATTGTCATTTACAAGCGATTTTTAAATGCGTTATCTATAACACCAAAATCTATTAAGCATTTTTCGAACATCCCGTTCTTGCCAATAGAAGCGTTCAAAACACATCGAGTTATCGCGCC
>Ga0181568_10004782_pt1 | contig 12032 bp, 9 predicted proteins | sample 101ome_20_FD_133758 | JGI IMG/M metagenome (GOLD analysis project Ga0181568, IMG submission 133758) | Coastal salt marsh microbial communities from the Groves Creek Marsh, Skidaway Island, Georgia - 101404AT metaG (megahit assembly) | ecosystem: Environmental > Aquatic > Marine > Intertidal zone...
GATGACGAGTACGCGAAGCAACTTCGTTTAGCTGTCGAAGCGCAGGGTGTCCGATGGTCAGTGATGCCTTGTCCCGCAGATACGATTGTTAAGTTGCGGGTGCTTAGCCGAAACCAGCAATTGATTCGAATGGATTTTGAGGCGCCACTGGACGAGTTTGCTGATGAATCATTTCTTCAGTATGCGAGTAATTTAATTGCCGAGCATGATGTCGTGCTTCTCAGTGATTATGCGAAAGGCACTTTGACGAATATCCAGGCGCTCATTACCGCCTGCAGGGCCTTAAATACGCCGGTTTTGGTCGACCCGAAGGGCACTGATTTCTCACGATATGCGGGAGCCGCGCTGATCACGCCAAACCTGTCCGAATTTGAGGCAGTTGTCGGTGCGTGTCATCAGGATGATGCGTTAATTAGCGAGCACGCTCGAGGTTTGTGCAAGACGCATGACTTTGAAGCCGTGCTGGTCACTCGAAGTGAACGTGGCATGACCCTTCAGTCGGCAGAGGGAGAGCCGCTTCACTTGCCTGCGTTGGCGCTCGAGGTGTTCGATGTCACGGGCGCTGGAGACACGGTCATTTCGGCCATGGCAGCGGGTCTTGCCAGTGAAGATAGTTTGGAGAATTCAACGCGACTTGCCAACGTTGCCGCGGGGCTGGTCGTGGGTAAGGTAGGCACCGCGACGGTAACGCGTGAGGAACTTGAGGGGGCGCTGTCACAACCTACGGGTGATGCCACCGACGGTGTACCGTCGATAGGCGTCGTGACCGAAGATGAGGCGCTTATAGCCGTGGCGAGCATGAAAGCCGAAGGCAAGCGGCTTGTGATGACGAATGGCTGTTTTGATTTGTTACACCCGGGTCATGTTAGCTATTTGAGTCAAGCAGCAGAGCTCGCAGATGTGTTGATCGTGGCAGTCAACGACGATGCCTCTGTGGCTCGTTTGAAAGGCCCCGACAGGCCTATTAATGGTATTGAGTCTCGGATGTCGGTGCTCGCTGGTCTTCGCGCCGTAAGTTACGTCGTACCGTTCTCCGAGGACACACCTGCACGCCTGATTTCGGCGATCTCACCTGACGTGCTGGTAAAAGGCGGCGACTACGCCGTAGCGGACATAGCCGGACACGAACATGTGCTGGCAAGCGGCGGTGACGTTGTCATCCTCGATTTCGTCGAGGGCTTCTCCACCACCGCAACTATCGAGCGCATGACCCCCGATAGTTAGGGGCTGAGCTTTACCGGTTAATGTAAGCGCGACCCATTCCCGCGTCTTTAGGCAGGTAACGCTGCAGAAGCTTGCTTTGACGACTTTCCATTGACATGACTTCACCTTCGATGACGACGCGTGTTGCATAGCTGGTGACTTCAAGCGGGTCGCCGCTCCAAACCACGAGGTCAGCTGAATTGCCCACAGCCAAAGCACGGTTTCTTCCGCCGAACACCTCGGCCGGAGTGGTTGTCATTGCTTGGAGTGCCAAGTCATAGTCCATGCCATAGGCGACAGCCGTACCCGCACCTTGACGGATTTTCCGTGCGTTGTGGGTTTCATCGCTTGTGAACATAACCGTGACGCCTGCGTTGCTCAGCAACGCTGCGTTATCCAAGCGTGAGCCAAGCGAATCGAAATCTGCTGGGAGGTTGTCCAAACCATTAACCATGACCGCAATGTCCGAGTCAGCAAGCTCCTGAGCCATCATCCAGGCCTCGCGAGCGCCTACGATTACGGCGCTAATGTCGTGCTCCGTAGCAAACTCAATTACCTGTTTGATATCGGCGGCGCGATTCGCGGAAAACACGAAAATGCCGTCAGATTTGAGTCGCTTTAGAACATTACGACCCGCAAGGGTGAGATACTCCTGCTCGCTTGCGCGTCCCTTTAGATCGGCCATGGCCCCATCAAGCAACATCCAGTGCGCGGCTCTTGAACCGCCAACCTTTCTTGAAGAGTAGCCGTCCACATCGATAAACACGGTATCGCTTCCGGAGAAACTGTCAAAACCGCCGTTAAAATCAACCAGCGAGCCAACTCCCGCAATGGAATATTGACCGCCTGTTGCTGCCAGCAGGCTATACCCAAACCCCTCTGCTCGAGTAATGCTATGGAGACTAGTGAGAGGGGAGTAAGCGCGTCGAATATCAAATTCAACATGGAGCTTACCCAGAGATGTCTCGCTAACAGAGCTGTCCACCGACTCCCTCACGGCGCTGACCTCGACCAGACCAGTCGTGGTCGCTCCGGCAAACATAGTGGGTGTGATGATGGCACCGCCGGCGTCGATGACGCGATCCGCATCGCCCGACAAATCAGTGCCGATAGCAGTGATTTCTCCGTCTTCTATGAGAATGTCGGTGTTCTGAAGCGTGCCGATACTACCCATGGTCATGACGGTCGCATTGTCAATTCGTAGGCTCTCAGCGCTGGCGCCGACCCCCTGTAAACCCATAGCAAGCGCTACCAATACAGTCATTTTTTTCATCGTGAAACCTCCAGAAGCTGGCCCAGTTCAAAGTCTGATACGGGTTGTTTTGTCGGATCATCGCGGTTGTAACGCTCGACACCATCAATAAAGACCTGATTGGCCTTCGCGTAGACACTGAACGGGTTACCGTTCCAGATGACCACGTCAGCCATGAGTCCTGTTGTTAAACTGCCAGTCTGATCCTCGATGCCGAGCGATTTCGCGGCGTTCGAGGTAATCCATTTGATGGCTCGCTCAGGAGGAATATTCATGCCTGCTTTGTTGCCACGGCTCATCGCCTTGGCGGCTTCCTGATTCAGGCGCTGGATGCCCTCATCGGAGTCGGAGTGAACGACCGAGCAACTGCCCTCAGGTCGATCCACCAGCGCAATGTTTTCCTGAATGCCGTCGTAGGCCTCCATCTTGAATCCCCACCAATCGGCCCAAAGTGCGCCACAGACCCCGTTTTCTGCCAGTTCACTGGAAATTTTGTAGGCCTCTACGCCGTGGTGGAAAGTCCCAACGGTGTAGTTGAATTCCTTGGCGAGATCCAAGATGGTCATCATTTCATCGGCGCGGTAGCAGTGCATATGGATGATGATGTCGCCATCAAGCACGCCCGCAAGTGTTTCTAACTCGAGGTCGCGCTTGGGCTTTTTAGCTTCACTTTTTTCCTCGTCGGATAAAGCGGCGTACTTCGCATGTTCATCTCGGTAATCAGTGGCCTTGATCCAGGCTGCACGGTAACCCGCAATGTTGCCCATTCGAGTGGATGGGCCGCTACCTTTTCGGCCATACACACGTTTTGGGTTCTCACCGCAGGCCATCTTTAGCCCGTAGGGCGCGCCAGGGAACTTCATGCCCTGATAGGTGACTGAAGCGACGTTCTTGAGGGTGACACCTCGACCGCCAAACAGGTTTGCCGATCCTGGCAGGATCTGCATGGCTGTAATGCCACCAGCAAGCGCACGGCCAAACCCAGGGTCCTGTGGCCAAACGCTGTGTTCGGCCCATACTTCGGCCGTTACCGGCGCGGTCGCCTCATTACCATCGGAGTGCGCATCGACACCGGGCGAGGGATAAACGCCAAGGTGTGAATGCACATCGATGATACCGGGTGTTACCCACGCGCCCTCGACATCGATGACACGAGTATCGTCGCTCAGGGTTGTAGGTTGCTCACCCACAGAGACAATTCTGCCGTCGACAAAGTAGAGACTCGCCGACTCAAGTTTTTGGCCGGTCCCTGTGAGCACAGTGGCGTTCGTAATGAGTGTTGGCATATGGCTTGGCGCTTGATAAGTGGACGGAAACGGTGTGTCTGCGGTGCTCGTGGAGGCTAAAAGCGATGTTGCTAGGAAGGTGCCTGCAAAGCGCCCGAATCGGTGCAAGAGCTTCATATAAATTACCCAAGATTTTCGATCAGTGGACGATAGATCCTAAACGCCGATTTGCCAACTACCTAAGGCGGTATGCCAGGCGATAATGTCGCGGTAGAGTGGGGCTCTTGAGTCAGCGTTAAGGGAGATGTCGATATGAGACGGTTTGTAGATTTATCAATTTTTTTGGAGAACGACGTTATTAGCGATCCGCCACCTATGCGTCCCAAGATTGACTACATCCGGCATGATACAGGCGCTGCACAAATGGCAGACTTTTTTGAAGGACTCGATAAAAGCGAGTTGCCTGATAGCGAAGGCTGGGCCATCGAGATGGTGCAGCTGTGCACGCATAACGGAACCCATTTGGATGCTCCTTATCACTATCACAGCACTATGAATGACAAGCTGGGAGGTGCTGAGCGCGCCATTACCATTGATGAGGTCCCGCTTGAGTGGTGTTTTCAACCCGGCATCAAGCTTGATTTTCGTGACAAGCCAGATGGCTACGTCGTTACGGCTAAGGACGTCGAGGGAGAATTAGCGCGTATTGGCGTAACACTAGAGCCGCTCAACATTGTTCTGGTAAATACCTCAGCGGGTAAGCGTTATGGGAGCGAGGACTATGTTAACGCAGGTGCAGGGATGGGCTACGAGGCAACCATGTACCTTCTTGAACGCGGTGTCCGTGTGACGGGCACCGATGCCTGGAGCTGGGATGCGCCCTTTTCCTACACCGCTGAGCGCTACGCTGCCGACAAAGACGCCAGTATTATCTGGGAAGGGCACAAGGCGGGTCGTGATATCGGCTATTGTCACCTAGAGAAAATGCACAACCTCGAGGCACTGCCGGACTACGGCTTTACCGTCAGTTGTTTCCCGCACAAGGTCCGAGGTGGTTCAGCGGGTTGGACCCGCGCGGTCGCTATTATCGACGAGGACTAACTCGCTTTTTTGATCACCTCGTAGGCATCGAGTGCCCCCTGGCGTGCTGTTTTGTGGTCAACAATGGGCATAGGGTAGTTTGCCCCGAGCTCAACACCGGCGCTCGCGAGTGTTAGCGACGGCGCCTCCCAAGGCGCGTGAACGAACTTCTTGGGAAGCTCTGCGAGTTCAGGGCACCATCGACGAACATACTCGCCATCAGGGTCAAACTTCTGCCCTTGAGCAATAGGGTTAAAGATCCTGAAGTAGGGTGCCGCATCGGCACCTGACCCTGCCACCCACTGCCAGCTACAGGCATTGGATGCGATGTCTGCGTCTAGAAGGCAGTCCCAGAACCAGCGCTCTCCTTCCAGCCAGTGGACAAGGAGATGCTTGGTAAGAAACGACGCTACAATCATTCGCACGCGGTTGTGCATGAAGCCGGTCTGCCAGAGCTCACGCATGCCCGCATCAACAATAGGATAGCCAGTTTGACCCTGCTGCCACGCCGTCAAGTGAGCGACGCTGTTGTCCCAGGGAAAGGCTGCGAATTGACCTTTGAATGGGGCGTTTGGCATGTTGTCAAAGAGATCAATGAGTTGGTAACAGAACTCACGCCAACCAATCTCAGCCAGGAATTTGTCGATGGCCGAGCTCCACTGAGGCGCTGAGAGCTTCCGCTGTTGTGCAGCCGCCCAGACCTGACGTGGGGATATCTCACCGAATTTGAGATGGGGGGAGAGCCTCGATGTGTATCGCTTTGCTGGTTGATCCCGACCTTCTGAGTAATGCTCTACCGGGGCTTCTAAGAACGTATCCAACGCCTGCTGCGCACCGTCCTCGCCTGGATTCCAGAGTACATCCCAACCGTTGGCCCAGTCCGGGATACCTTCTTGCGCGCTGGGTTGCAGTTTCCAGTCCAGTAGTGAGTCGGTTGCGGAAGCGGTAACGGCCCATGAGATCGTCGGTAATGGGACGGGCATGGCCGTGGGCAACTTGTTGGCCGCTCGCCAGAACGGGGTAAATACCTTAAATAAGGTGCCGGAGCCTGTCAGTACTGATCCGGGCTCATGTAACAGCGTGCCCGGATAACGTTTCACTTCAACGTCTTTATGCCCAAACACGTCGTTGATCGAGGCTTCAAGTCCCGCCGACCAAGGTTGATATTGTCGGGAGAAATAAATCGCATCTGCTTGAACACTCTCTTGAAGTTCAAGTAGTACCTCCACCGTGTTTCCGCGCCGATAAATGAGACGACCGCCGAGCGAATCGATGGATGCGGACAGCGACGCCAAACTTTCGTGCAGCCACCACTGGCTCGCGCCGCCCAACCCCCAATCTCCCGCCACCCGCTCGTCGTAGATGAATACCGGCAGGACATCACCACGTTGCGCCGCAGCAGTCAGAGCGGGGTGGTCGTGGAGTCTTAGGTCCTGTCTGAACAGTAAAATAATAGTGCTCACGCGGATTTGCTCTTTTGAGAAGGGATAATTTGATCGACGGCGGAAACGAGGCGGTTCATGGCCGACTGTTCGATTTTGAGGGTCGCCATGTCATCGGCTCGGGTTTCACCTTCATTGACGATAACGATGGGGATGCGCAATTTTTCGGCCATGCGACAAAAGCGAAACCCTGAATAGACCTGAAGCGAACTTCCGACGACCAGAAGACCACCAGAACGCGATAGGGAGTCAGCGCATTGATCAACGCGCGACCGCGGTACGGTGCCGCCAAAGAAAACAACGTCGGGCATAACGACTCCGGAGCAGGTTTTGCACTGGGGGACCGTTGTTCGCTCAACATAGGTATCCGGCACATCGGCATCACCGTCGGGCCGTGCAAGGTGTGTGTAGTCGTCAATGAAGGGGTTGGCCTGCAATAGCCGCGCTTGAAAGCTTTGGCGGGATTCCTGTTCGCCGCAGTTCAAGCAGATCACTTGATCGAGTCTCCCGTGCAGATCGACAACGTGTTGAGATCCGGCCTTTTGATGCAATCGGTCTACATTTTGTGTGATCAACAGATCGATTTTGCCGGCGCGCTCCAAATCCGCCAGTGCGTAATGTACCGCATTGGGGCTGGCACGATCTACACCAACCCAGCCCACCATAGACCGCGCCCAGTAGCGCTGTCGTTTCGACTCGAGCTCGACAAATTCTCTGTGTTGAATAGGGTCAACACGCAACCACCGACCCATACGATCTCGGTACGTCGGAATGCCCGAGTTAGCGCTGACGCCCGCGCCGGTAAGCACGGTCCACCGCGCTATGCGGTGCAACCATGTGGACAAAGATTCAACCGTTTGATGCATTGGACGTATACGTTAGCTACTGTGTTTCGGTTGGCAATAAAGGCCTAAGGATAAGTCGGCGATGAAGGTATTTGTTACAGGCGGTACGGGCCTAATTGGACGCGCCTTGGTCAAGCGGCTCCTCGAGGATGGACACGACCTAACCGTTCTGACGCGACAGTCCCTCAAGAGTACTGGCGCCATCACATACATCAATGCGATAGACGATCTGGACATGCGTCAAGACATCGTTATCAATCTCGCCGGTGCGGGCTTAGCTGACCGACGATGGTCGTCAACCTACAAGACAGAGATACGGTCTAGCCGAATCGATCTGACCAAGGCGCTGGTGACACGTCTTCGAAGCACTGGCCTACCGGATTTGTTCATTAGTGGCAGCGCCATTGGCATCTACGGTCAGAGTACAGAGCATACGTTCAGCGAGAATGACCCGGTGGGTACCGGTTTTTCAGCCGAACTGTGTCGTGACTGGGAAGCCAGTGCCGGTGAAGTCGATGACCAAGATACGCGTTGCGTACTACTCCGAACTGGCGTCGTATTAGATGATGCGCTTGGTGCCTACCCACAAATGACGCAGTCGTTCAGGTTTGGTTTGGCGTCATGGATGGGGCAGGGAGACCATTGGCTCAGCTGGATCCATCTGACGGATATGGTGGGCGCTATTATTCACTGCATTGACCATCCGGAGGTATCCGGACCCGTTAATATGACGGCGCCTCACCCCGTCACCCATCGAGCGTTTGCAGACGAAGTGCGCAATGTAACAACCACAATAATGGGTACTGGCATGCCCGGGTGGTTGATGCGTCTGATGTTGGGTGAGATGGCCGATGAGCTACTTCTGACGGGCCAGCGAGTGGTTCCCTCTAAATTACTGTCGGCGGGCTATCAATTCCAGTTCGGCGCATTGAGCGACGCTGTAGCCGATCTAGAGCGCTGACATCACCAGTTACCACTTTGGCGATAGTCATCGAACGCATCTTGGACGTCAATGTGGCCTTTGAGCTTCTTGAGTGCTGAGCGCTCGAGCTGCCGAACCCATTCACGACTTACCCCTAATTTGTCAGCAATCTCAGCTCGCGTGAGTGGTGGCCCGTTCTGGAGGCCCCATCGGGCAAGTACAACCTGTTGCTCATTTGATTCGAGGCGCCTGATGGCATGATCCAAAAAATTTCCAAGTGACGCCTGCTCAGCACTGTCACTCGCTTCGCCAAAAGCTTCTCCAACCAACCCGTCGACCAGTGTTTCATCATCTTCGTCGTACTTTGGTGCGTCGAGAGATACCGTCAGGTTACGTAACTGCAGTAGCTCGCGTGCTTTGTCGGGGTCCATACCAGCGTTAGCTGCAATGGTGTCAGCATCTCCCTCGTGCCCGGTACGCGCTTGCTCGGCGTAACGCTCTTTGTAGAGACGCCCAATTTGCTCCTGTACGTGCGTCGGGAAGCGAATCAACGTGCCGGCATCACCAACGTATCGCCTAACGGCCTGCGTGATCCAGTTGAAACAGTAGGTACTGAAGCGGAACCCTTTTTCGTATTCGAACTTTTCTGCCGCACGAATCAGTCCAAGCGTTCCCTCCTGAACGAGATCCAGATAGCCCACACCACGACCCTTGTAGCGAGACGCGATTGAGTAGACCAGGCGCAGATTGTGCATGACGAGACGGTCTCGAGCCTCGGTGTACGTTCGCAGCTGTTTTTTGAGGGCGGCCAGCAAACCATGGTCGAGTGCAAACGATGGTACCGGGGTCTGCCAGTGACGCTGCCAGTGGCCAATGGCGTCCGCTACGGTGTCCGCAAACTGGCCTCCAGCGCGTCGCAGAATCGCGACCGCAATACCAATCGTGAGGCTCGCTGGCAGCTCTAACGCTTCGACATGCTTGAGCCGTGCCGCGCTAGATTTTAATTCGGCGAGCTTCTTGGCAACGTTCCGCGATTGATCGGCATGGGAGCCATCAGTGAAGAGCGCAGCCAGCTCGCGTCGTAATACAAAATGTAAGTCTCGGTTTGGGAAACGTTGTATTTGCGGGGGATTCACCAAACACTCACGACAAAACTGCGCCAGGTACTGACTGAGCTCATCGTTTTCAGCGATGAGTGCGTAAATCTCCCTAACCGCACTCCACTTGGTGCTGTCGATCGACTGCTCCTGTTCGGCGGTGAGCAGGTCGTAGCGACGCGCTTCCGCAAACATCAACTCGATGTCTTTTTCGTCCGTGTTCTCGATCATTTGCGCTGCCCCGTGTGCAAGTTCTATCTATACGGCTCATCGAGATGACTGCCCAGAGAAAACTGGACAATGTCCAGCTGTTACATGAACAAGTTCTGGACAGGCAATAAAAACACTGATCTAGAGGTCAAAACGCCTCGTAAACCTTGACACTTAATGAACAAAACCCGGGGTAAAACATGAACGCACCAGCCAACACAGCAAACCTCCTCGAACCGAGGCCACTCTACGGTATTGGCACTGTCGCTCGCCTGACCGGCCTGAAACCAGACACGTTGCGGGTGTGGGAGCGTCGCTACGGTCTGGGTGCGAGTTACAAGTCTGCCTCGGGGCGACGGTTGTTTACACAATCTGACCTAGAGCACTTGCAGTTGATTACGGCCTTAGTAGAAGACGGCGTTCGTATTGGTGAGATTGCTTCGTCCGACCGCAAGACGCTCGAATTATTGGTCAGCAATCGAGGCAGCCGCATGGCTAAAGCCATCCCTGCGTCAAAATCGCGAGTTGTATTCATAGGGCCTGAGCTATGTCAGTGGCTGGATGGTCATCAGGGATGCCTCTCAGGCATTAGCGCGTTTCTGTCACGCATGCCCCTAGCCAGCGCTGTTGATGCCCTAGACGTCAATGAGCAGGCAGATATGCTGGTGGTTCACTGCCCCTCGGTGTCGATGACTAATATCAATGCCATGGACACCCTGGCCAACCGGCTCGGCGCGAAGCGAACACTGGTGTTGTATCAGCTGTGTAACAGCCGTTGGATTGAGGAAATCGAGCGTCGAGGCATGACGGCTCTAGAGTATCCACCTGAGTCTGCTCGGCTTGCATTCGAGCTCGGTCGTGTAGCCATCGATCATGAGGCAAAGCAGGGCGAGATCAATTTGGGCGAGCTCATTCAAGCGAAGCCCCGAATATACGACGACAGCACGCTCAATGCTGCGGGAAAACTCAAGAGTCTTCTCGACTGCGAGTGTCCGAAACATATTTCAGACCTGATCAAAACCCTGAGCGAGTTCGAGCACTACTCGACTGCATGTAGCGTAGAGAACTGGCATGAGGCAGCTGTGCATTCCTGTATCTATGCTTACACCGCCCAGGCCCGTTACCTAATGGAGAAGGCGCTTCAGGCCGCTCTGGAAGGACGGGGTGAGGAGCTGACCAAAATCATGCGAAGCCCTAGCTGAGGCATCGCTTAAGCCATTGTTCTCGCGATTATCGTCACGATAATCGAGGGGCATACAAACCTGACGTACCAAGGCCACCAGCGCATAAAGAATGTGCTGGAGGTCGCTTCTTCGTTCTTGGCGAGTTCTTTTAAGAGGACATCCCGTCGCCACACCCATCCCGCATAAACGCACAGCGCCAAACCGAGAAGTGGCTGCGAGTAGCGCGTACTGACCGTAATGACCAACCCGAACAATGCATCGAAGTTCATGACGATGGCGGCACTCATTGCCGTGATGATGGCTGTCGCAATGAAGGCAGCCCTCAGGCGTCCCCACTGGAAACGCTCAACCAAGAACGATACGGGTACCTCCAACATGGAGATAGACGAGGTCAGGGCCGCAATACTCATGAGACCGAAGAAGGCCAGGGCAAGCACCGTTCCGGTTTCATTCATGGAGTCAAAGAGGGCAGGGAGCACCACAAAGATCAGCGTGTCCTCAGACAAGAGTCCACCGGCTTCATTGAAGATCATGACGCCACGTTCAGCGGCGACGTACATTGCCGGCAGAATGAGAAAGCCCGCTAAGACGGCAATGCCGACATCAACCAAGGCCACTTGGACACCGAGGCTGGGAAGATGCTCCTCATCTGAGACGTAAGAGCCGTAGATGAGCATGGTACCGACGCCCAATGAGAGTGAGAAGAACGCCGCTCCCATGGCGTTAAACACCAACTCGGTGGACCACAGCTTAGAGGGGTCAGGCACGAGGTAGACAGCGAGGCCTTTGCCGGCACCTTCAAGTGTCATCACATACAACGACAACAAAATAAGCGTAACGATGAGTGCCGGCATTAGGCGCTTTGACCAGCGCTCGATCCCTTTTTCAACACCACCAGCAACCACGGCCATGGTCAGTGTCATAAAGATGAGCATCAGCATGAGGTTCCGCGACAGACCGAACTCGGAAAGCCATGTCGCAGTCTCGGTCGCACCCAGCGCATCAAGTGGGTAGGCGGCGCCAAATCCGATCATCCAGCCCGAAACAATGGCATAAAAGCTAAGAATCAGACTCGCAGTGAAGATGCCGACAATACCCACTAGCGTACCGATGCCACGCTGGGTTCCGTTACGCGATACCTTAGCTAGCGCAGCGATCATGTTGCCGTGGGCGTGACGGCCTAGGGTGAGTTCTGCCATTAAAACGGGGTAGGCGAGAAGAAAGGCGAGCAGAAGATAAACTACGACAAACGCCGCGCCGCCATTACTGGCTGCTTGGGTTGGAAAGCCCCAGATGTTGCCTAAACCGACAGCTGACCCTGCCGCTGCCATGATGAAACCAAACCGTGAACCAAACTCGCCGCGTTGCGATGCCACTGCTGCTGCCCCTTGTTTATTCGTTATTGTACAAAACTGTACTGTAACACTCTCAAACGGGGTCGCGTATGTGTTGTGACGTGATATGATCGCGCGCTCTCGCCCACCCCGGGTGGTGAAATTGGTAGACACAGGGGACTTAAAATCCCCCGCTCATTGCGAGCGTGCCGGTTCAAGTCCGGCCCCGGGGACCAC
>Ga0181568_10004786_pt1 | contig 12021 bp, 16 predicted proteins | sample 101ome_20_FD_133758 | JGI IMG/M metagenome (GOLD analysis project Ga0181568, IMG submission 133758) | Coastal salt marsh microbial communities from the Groves Creek Marsh, Skidaway Island, Georgia - 101404AT metaG (megahit assembly) | ecosystem: Environmental > Aquatic > Marine > Intertidal...
ACATAAAAATGTCCCTTGCCTGGATCCTTGGCTGCTGGAACATATACTCTTTCTGGTATTGGCATTTTTGATCTCCTTATCTTGGTGCAAACTCTTGTTGCAATTTAATATTGTCCATGAACTCTTTCTTGGTTCCTGGATCATCCTTGAAACTACCTTCCAACACAGTTGTCTGCGTTAGACTGCTGTGCGCCATGATGCCTCTATTCTCACAGCAACCATGCGTTGCCTGAATATACACACCAATGTTCTTTGAGTTCGTAGCCTTCTTGATTTCACGTGCAATGTCATTGCACAGTTCTTCCTGTAGCGTTCCACGCCTTGCACACCACTGTGCGATACGTGTATATTTAGAAAGTCCAATAACTTTACCGTTTGGAATAATACCAATGTATGCTACACCTGTTACTGGTTGATGATGATGTGAACAAACTGATTTTAGTTCGCTCCTTACAACAAGCATACCTGTGTAAGCATTTTCACCTTCATTAGGAAATGCAGTTGCGTGTGGAATCTTATCATAACGTCCTTGCATTAGTTCGTTATAATACATTTTAGCAAGTCGTTTCGCTGTTCCGTGACTGTTAGGATCACTGTCACGATCAATTAAAAGTGCGTCTAAAACACCTTCAAACTTTTCTGCGGCTTCGTCGATTAGTTTTTCTTTTTCACCAGCATAGATGAATTCACTGATATTATCGCCGGCCCAGTAACGCTTGTTTGCGTCCTTTAATCTGCGTGTTACTTCTTCGTATTTTTTCAATTTGTTTCTCCGATGTTAAGGCAGTGGATTGCCATTGTTGTTATTTTAAAACCTTTAGTAGATTTCCGCAACCGAAATAATCTCCATTCAGTTTGTATACCTGTTTATTTAGGCTTACGAGATACTTTTCGTAATTTTCTATATAATCAACAATCTTGTCCATTACGTCTTTTTTGTGCTTCTTGTATGATTCCATTGATTCAGTCCATTCGCTTGGATATAGGAAATCTCCTACGGCCATTTCTGAATAACTTAATCTGTCTGGAACCATAGGTAGTGCGCCTACTACTGCTCCCTCATACCAACTAATACCTAGAGTTTCTTGTAAATTTGCACTGAATACAAGTTTTGCTTCTCCTAGTAAGTTATGATATTCGTTTTTTGTTAAAGGCCTTTCCTGACAAACTACAAAGTTATATTGTGGTAATGATTCTTTTAGATCCTGAAATATTGGAAGTTGCTTTTCAGGAGCAACCCTATGCGGAAATAAAATCGTATTTGTTTTTGGCATATTCTTGTACATGCCAAGTAGCCCATCCATATATTCAAATGGCCACCCAGTTCTTATTGCTTTGGATTTATCTAATTCTGGGAATGATTCAAAGAACATATTAATGTGGAAATCGCTTGCAAAAAAATTATGATTAAAGCATTCATACATGCTTCTTTCAGCATTTCTTACCCAAGGCTTATCGCCTATCAGTCTACCAAGGAAATCAGCAGGATCATAAGAACCAGCATGCCAAAGGCCACCGATTGTAATGTTAATGCCCAGTAGCTCAGCCATGTATTTAAGTTGAATAACAGTTGGATTCCAAGCATCCGTATATAAGAAATAATCTCCTTCATTTACCTCTCCCTTGCAGAATGCTTCCGCTATCTGCATCAATTGATTTGATTTATAAACATTAGTACCGCCAAAGTTGAGGAACGCTCCAGGCGTTGTTGCCTGAGGCGTGTCCCCACCATTAACTATACGCACAGTATGGCCGTGGGCCTTTAGCAGTTTGGGAAACTCAGTCTTCCACTGTTTTGTGTAGCGTGTTTCTACTGCTTCAAGATCAACTAGCCATATATTCATTAGTGCTTGGTCCTTTTATTACGTTTATTGCGATTACTTCTTGTAAACGCTCTCCATACATAACTGGAGTTGTTATACAAATCCTTTTCATTAAAAGGATAAAAGTTACCGCGGTTGTCGAGATTAAATCGACAAAAGTCTTTGAATTTTTCCAGATCGTGGAAAACTTTATCGTAGGCTTTACGATTAAACTGAATAGCCATTTTCTAATCCTCTTATCTAGCATACTCAATGTGGGCACCGTTTTCTCCATCTTCACTTACGTCAATATGGACTTCACGGCCTGGGTGTTTAGCAATAATCTGATTGTATAGATCATCGCAAATCATTTCACAACTCTTATAATCTAGTTCAAGTGTCTTCTCCTCATACAGTTTTTCTAACCAACGTTTGAATTGAATAAACTCAATATCTCTGTCGTTGTGTGTTACAGTGATACCGACTTTGAAGTGGAATATGTGTCTGTGGGGATACCCCAAGAACGAAACATCATATTCATCACCTGTTGCAAGTTTTGGATCATCCAATGCCGCAGGATACTTGTGGATACCTTCCTTTCTAAAAGTTACCCAAATCATTCTCTTTGCAGTATTCATTATGCGTGTATGATTGTCTTCTGCCATTGCTTCTTTCATCATGTTATCAGTTATGCTCATAGTATAGCACCTTCCTTGTTATTTGTCATCCTTAATCTTATCGTTTTTGTAATCATCCCAGACTGTGAATTTTGAACGATCCATTAAGTCATGCAGGCTGTGGCACCACACGCCTGGATTAGTTGCTTCAAAATCCTTGTCGTCAATTTTGAGCATTGTGTTATAGTTCCATTGTTTGATATACGGGATTGGAACCCTAATTTGTGGAATAAATTTTTCATCTTCTACCAAAGGACCTTCAAGAAACTCCTCAGCAGCATCTAATGGAATATCCAAACTGCACCAATATCCATCATCAAGAAATGGTTGAATCATTTTTTCCCACTCTGAATAGTAATCATATGCTGATGATTTTGATTGATTTGGGTTAAAACTGTGATTAGCACCAAAGAAGATGTGTTCGTTATCTTCTATGTAATCTCTAATTATGCTAGGACTATTAAGACCAGTAACAAATAATGTTCGCATTCCATAAGCAGGAGTTTTTTCGACTTCCACACCCGTAAAGAATGTAATGTTAGTTGCACTACCAGTTTCATAATCACGTTTCATTATGCGTGTTCCTTCTCCAACCTTTCAATTTCATCTTTCATCTTAAGACGATCACGTTTCATTTCGGAAATTTCTTCGTCACTAAATCTTCCGGTCTTTTCCATTGTATCAATTTTTTTATTTAGATATTGATGTGTCTCTCTTAACCATTTCAGTCTTTGCGTATAGTCGCCCATATCATGCCTCCTGTAGTTGTTTTTCGAGTTTGTCCAATTCTCCATCTTCTCTATCATCTGCCCAAGGTGTTTTCTCTTCACCATCGTCGTCTACCTCCACGAACATCCTGTTAAATTCGTTAGTAACACCACCACGCAATCTTGCACCTTCCAAGTTCTTAAGGAATGGATCTGCTTCCTTAATCATAGCAAATGCTTCATCCTTTGTCTTACACTCAAATAGTTCTTCTATGAATCTATCAAAGTATAGGATGTTACGTGGTACCCATTCAGAGTATTCATCACTCTTATCTGCGTCCTTGACTTTCCTCCAGCGTCTCCAGTCTGGACGATGATTCTGTAATTCTATGTCCATCAAGTTGTTTGCTCTCTGCACTGCAACAATGTGGCAATACACATTGTGTGCCATCATAAGTGCATAACCAAATGAATCCCAACTGGTCTTGCCTTCCTTGCCTATCTTGTTCAGCATTCCTGGAGCATAGTGGCATATGTCTGCGATGCTAAGGCGTCTGCCAATTTCGCTTTCGAACGGGAAAGGAATATCATGCCGTTTGGCAAGACTCTTATTATCAGGGGCCTTGTCCATAATAACTGACCAACGTTTACTACTGTGTTGGGCATTAGTATACACCAACCCGTGTGCTGTAGCAATAAAAGGACTTGCGCAGTCGAAACTGATTGTAAAGTTTTCATTGATGTGTTTGCGTACCTGTCGTTGAATTGATGTAAGATAACAACTCCAATCAAGTTGTGCTGTACCCAAGAAGTGCATCCAGTCCTTGCCTTCTAGCATACCATCAAACTTCATTGTCATTAATCTGCGCAATGTAATGGGCATTTTGCACATATTAGCACCACCCATTGCCCAACCTTCGCAAGCCTTGTCTCCCCATACTTTAGGATCGGAGAATTCTTTGACACCCTCATACCACTGTTCGGCAGTATGCCAGTCAGATCCTTGTAGTACGTTTAGAAACTTAGTTTGACCAAGTCTGCGCTCTAACCAATACTTGTTGTTAAAACGTGTCTTGTCCAAGCAGTCTTCAAAACTCTTTAGTCCTGTTTTAGGTGAATGAATGTGATCACAAGCCCAAGTCGGAACGTCAAGTAGCATTGACCAATCTGCTGTTAGTTCAAGCCAGTTTAGAATATCATCTCTAACCTTGTTAGCGGCAGCACCCTCAAAGTTTAACCAATCAAATTTAAGAACACCCTTACCAACCTGATAACCACCCGAGTCACCAAGTATCATAGTCTTACTTCGATCACGCTCTTGTACCATGCTATCCATTTTAATAGTCTTGTCCAAGTTTAATTGTGCGTGTCCTGCTGAATACAATCCATACTTGTATGTGTAGTATCCTTCTTCTTCATTGAGGAAGTTCATGCCCTCAATGCCTCTATCAAAGCCTTGTGGAATTCTATCCTTAGAAATAAACTCCTCATATCTCTGCTTTGATATGTATGTTGAAAAGAAACAACTAATAGCAGGCAAATACACTGCGTAGTCTTTCTGTAGTGGTGTTAGGTTGACTGGTTTTTTCATAACTTTATTTAGGCCGCCTGTGCTGGAATGATATATTTGTATTTTGCCAATCCACTATCTAACTCAATCTGAATGGCCCCTTCGTTCGAAATACTCATCTTGGTATTGTTTACATCAGCAATCTTAAGAATGCTTAGGATGCTTGCAACAGGCCAAGTCCAGCCTCTATCTAGTTTACCTTCGACATTAGTAGCAAACACAAACTCACCACCATGTGTTGAAGCATCACCAAAGATAAACTTTAGGTTACCGTCCTCAGTCTTTGCTAAAAATGTTGGATGTTCTGCATTAGCACCTGCTTGGAAACTGAATCTCTGAACTGCCGCCAGTGTAGGAACAACTTCTACGTCCCAGTTAACACCACGGAACTTCACAGTTTTCATTTTCTCGTTAATGATTTCCTGATTCATAAAACGATAGTCGTTTTTAAAATCACCATCAGCATTTTCAAAATGAATGCCCACCGGAATAGTAGCACCATTTCTTTCTGCATTTGTGATACTAATCTTTGCTTCTTTTTGATATTCACTACCATCTAGCAAATATTTTAGTTTTTGTAATTGTGGCATACCAAATGTGCCAAGCATATCCGGATAAGGATTATGCGTATCTGCTTCCATGATAACTGATCTGTCATCAGCCATTGAAAACATACCTGTTTTGTCTTCTTCGCCAGTAACCTTCACAGTAGTTAGAAAGCCTAAGTTCTGTGTATGGCTGACGATGTCTTGTAAGATGTCTTTCATTGAATTCTCCTTGTTCTTACATTATATTTAGGTTTTGTATAAAACACAAGCATTTTTTTACTCAAAATCAAATAATTTATTAAAGTTATTATCATTGCGAGTCTGGCTTATATCCCATTCCAAAACACCAATTAGGTTTCTGAGTTTTTCATCGATTACCGTATTTTCCATAGTTGCATCATCGAATGGTAACTCCTTAAACCATTCCGGTAGTCTTAATTCGTCTACCGGATACGCAACTGATGTGTACCCCATTGGGTTATCCTTTACCTTACAAACGATAACCTTTGCACCGTCTGTAATATTCATAGAATATTTGTCACTGTTCATTCGCTTGAGCGTGTTCCAATTGATACTTGCCCTTACGTGACCTGGCATGTTAGCCTTGCCCTGTTTCTTTTCCTTGGCTTCGTATTCAGTAATTTTGTTTGCACGTTTTGGAGAACCTTTCTCCCAACCTGGTCGTGCCTTAAATTCAGTTCGGAATTCCGTTATGTAGTCAAGCACACGTTCCTTTTCCTGTCCTTCCAATACCTGTTCCAATACCTTGCTTAAGAAGTCTTGGATTACGACAGGAGTATCCGAACGCTTGAGATCAAGGCCCATTGCCTTAATTTTTCCGCTCTTGCCTTCTGTGTCCGTTCTAAAACCTTCAATGTCATAATAAAGAACAGCATAGCGTTTCTTTGTAATAAACAAACCTTTACTCGCAACAATTTCTCTAGCAGCCGCAATAACTTCTGAACGCTTCTTAGGACAATGGAATGCATCATTCATAAACTTACCAAATGTTGCATTTGTAGTTTCGCCAATAGTATCATAAAGTTCAACTACACTATCTTTAGTCCACGGAATGGTTCTTGCTTCGATATCTTTCTTGAGTGTGCTATATGCACTAAAGTATGTGGAATCTGTATCACCATACACAATTGCTTTACCTGTGTGATCATACTCTCCAGTTACAATTTCATTGATCTTAGCAGCCATGTGTTTCGTAATAGAACGTCCTGTTAGCGTTACAGATTGCCCTATTCTATTATCAAAAAATCTGCAACCAGGATTTAGGATCGCACCGTACAAACTGTTAAGTAGAATCTTTTTAACCAACTGTCGCTTGGCCCAGTATTCTTCCTCAATCTTGTTTCCTGCTGTCTGGCTTTCCTTTTGCTTGGCTTGCATTTCCTTACGTTCCTTATACCAACGTGCAAGCAAGCCAGGTATTACACCTTCTTTTTCGTATGTAAAGATTGTACCATTAGCACTGAGCATCCAAGGTTGGTTGCTATCGTAAATAAGATCATAAACCTGTTTGGCACTTAATGTATCACTGTCTCCATTTTCCCAGTCAATTGTAATTTCTCTGCCAATTTCCTTTTCCATGACTGAACTATATTCAACTGATCCAAACATGCCTTCCCATGCTGCCGCAAAGGACTTTCCCTTTGCCATTTGTGATTCAATGTGTGCTTTTGTTCCATCCTGACGAAGTTGACCAACAACGGTTTCTGGACCCATGTTCAATGCACGAATCACTGATGGATACAGTGAGTTCAAGTCAACTGAACCAATCCATTCGTGAATGCCTTTCTTAGGATATGCAACATAAGCACCTGCGGCTGGCTCTGAACCTGGCTCACGTTTCACTCTGTTAGGAACTATCATGCCACGCCTGTGTGCTTCGTTGATAATGCCCTGTTCTGTAACAGCAACGGCACCCATTGTTGTTGAAATGAGGACTGTGTTTTCATGTGCAATTGTATTTGCTAAATCAATAAATTTAAGTTTCTTATCGAGTTTGTCAAGCAGTGCTGTGTCCTGCCTGTTATATTCAATGAACTTGCGGAAGTCGTTGTTGTATAGCGCATCAAGACTACCTTCGTACACTGTCTTTCTTTCACCTACTTCAAGTTCGCCGATAGCGTCTAGTCTATATGTGTGTCTTTCTTCATAGTTATATTTTCTATATAACTCTAAACTATCCACATGCACACGACCAATTAAATCATATGTCTGTGATTCCTTGCCAAATTTTTCGTATGTTCTTTTCTTGGGATACTGATTCCATAAGCAGAAACGCCTTGTATCTTCCTTGCTTAATACTTTAGTTACACGGTTGACTGTGTATGGAATATCATAACCTTCTGAGTTCCATCCACTTAGTACATCTGCATCCTGTATCAAATCAAGAAATGCATCCAACATGTCTGCTTCGTTTTCATACAGTATTGTATTTGGAATTCCTTCAATAGACTTTTGTGCTTCTTCCATTGAAAGGGTTTTTGGAGGAATGGCTAAACAGATTAGTTCTTCCATCCACTGCAAGTGAACCGCTATTGAAGTAATAGGCATGAATGCATCTTCTGGTGATGCATATCCACGCTCTGGGTCAAAGTCGACCTCAATATCGAAAAACGCAACATTTAGTTTGGGTGCGTCAATATTAAGATAGTTGTCTTCTAAACAACGATAGATAGGATTAATATCGCTTTCGTATAATTTTTTATTAGAATGTATCGCAAGTTCCTTGCGAAGTTCCTTGATGTTCTTTGCTGTTACACGCTGTAAGGAATCTCCATATATGGAAGTGTGCTTTCCTCTAGTGTCCTTGTAATAGAATATGTGTCTTGGTTGATATTCGCGGAATTCTCTCTTGCCGTTCTTTCTTTCGACAATGCGAATTATGTCTTCATTTCGATCATAGAATGCATCTACGTAACTCATCTTTTCTCCTTACATGCCATTTTCGGCTGGCAAATACCAAACTGTCCTTTTGTGGCGGACAATACCTTCTTCACTATTATATATCCTTATAGGACATCATGCAAGATAAAACAGGGCAATGCCTCCTAAACCTACCAAGGTTAAAACACCATTAGTAACAATGAGTGCTGGCTCCTTCCACATGAATGAAACTATCAACCAAACAACGCCTCCCGCGGCAAGCAGTGCTGGTCCAAGTGGATACAGATTGGGAAACGTAGCATTAACGAATGTTCCTATGATTAGGATCACGGTTGCCGTCCATTTAAGTATCGAGTCTGTTTTCATCAGTTGCCTCATTTTCTTCTTCTACTACATCATCGGGCGGCAATATTGGCATACCACCTCTGTCAAACCATCTGCCATCGTCTGTCACGTAACAGAAGGATTTAAAATTATTACCGTCTATGCCTTTTTTAATTAACTGCTTCTTCTTAATGTTGCCTTTATATTCTGTATAGTCTGCATTAACTAATCTTAATTGTCCAGATGGATTGCCATAAATTCTATCTGCAGGCTCACCATTTAGTCCTATGTGGTTTGAAACCACGGTGTACTTATTTGATTCCATTCTGCTTGTCTATTGCTTCTTTAATGTGCTGTAATTCTTTTGGAACTTCCCAACCAAACACTCTTGCAAGATGCACTCCACTATTGGCATACTGTTCATCCTTGGCACCTTTCTTCATTCCAAATCCGTATCCACCCTTTGTCTTGGTATGGATTTTTGGATCATACTGTGATGTTTCTGAGTAGTTCGTCATTTCTCTGTTCTGCCTCTTTGTAAGTCCGTTGCTCTTGGTTCTCTTTCTTGGCATTATACCCTATATTCAAACCACAGTCTATCTTCTAGCATCTTGTGAATTTTTTTCTGCGTTTGGGTTAATCCCTTGAAAGTTTTTTTATTGTTTAATCTTTCGTACCAATTTTCCAGTTCGTTATAACTTAGATTCTGTACTATTTGTTTGATATTTCTTAGCATATGCTATTATAATAACATAGGACTGGGTGTTTGTCAAGAGGGATTTTTAACTTCTTCTGCCTTTCCCTTTTTAGCACACAATGGGCAGGTGTATTCCCTGCTATCAATTTTGAATTTATCTTCCATGGTGGGCATGGTCCAGTAGAATCCACAACCGTTGCAGGTAATGTGCCAAATTGTTTCCTTTTGGGTCTTGAACATTACCACCAACCTGATGCTATTCCAAAACCAAACACATTAACAATGCTGAAATAGAAAGTGAGCAGCATTACCCATGCAGCCCCTCGTCTGTATGCAGCATAGCACTGTGTAATGCTGCCGATGAAAAAATTAGGATATACTATGAGCATGTTTGGGTCACGTGCATTGAATGCCAGCGTTAGGCTTGCTCCCACAGTGAATACGAAACTTATGAGTTCAAATGCAAATGCTATCTTATCACTGCGATAACTATTGATCCAAAAGGACTTGACATGTTCCAAACTATTCACCACTAGGTGTTTTGTCGTCTGGAAGATTTTTTGTAATGCCCAGGATGCCTTCAATGTCTGCCCATTCTTCCTCGTGCTTGGCCCAATCACCCTTGTGTGCAATCTTGATTGCTTTGTTGATTGTGCTTGGCTTGATCTGTAGTTCCTCTGCGACAGCCTTTACGGTGTCCTTTAGTCCTTCGTTTAGATCCTCCACTTCGCGAAGAACATTTGATCCTTCACTAATTAGTCTTTCTAGTTTTGCTTTTTCTTCTGGTCCATAATTTCTTGACATATTTTTCTCCTAATTTTGTGTTATTATACACTGTTTAATTTATGTTGTCAATGTTTAGTTGTAAAATTTCCAACCATTCTGTGACACCATGTCCATTATGAATTGTTTTTCTTTCACGTAATCGTGTTGTCCCTTGTTTCTTTTTTCATAGAATGTCTTGGTTTCCTTAAAGTCAAAACCAAAAATATATACTTCTTTGTTACTCAAATCGTGTAAATGGTATAAAATTTGTATCCCAGTTGACGGCGGCGCACACAATTCTTCCTCGAGTCGCAATGATTGTGATAATGGTAATTTTAATATTTTAGTATTAAATGTTACCTTCTTAATCTTGTACTCCAATTCTTTCTTAGTAGGTGTGAATATGAGAGTGTGGAATTTGGGTGTTTCCTTATTGTATTTCTCAAATGTGTTTATTTCGCTTGAAGCCAAATAGTCCCATCTTGATCCCTGGCACTCAGAATTAATTATATCAGCCCTATTAAATCTAATTGTAGGATACAAATCGATCACATGTCCGTTTTTATTTGAAAAAATGCTTTCAGCATTTCCAACCACAGAAATTGGATTTGTTAAAATTTCGTTCATCAAGGTATTTAAGTCACAAAAAAAGCCGGCAGTTGATTACCGGCTTTTGTTTATTCTAAATTACTTGCCGCAGTTTGGACCGCAGTTACAGTCTGAACCACAGTTGCCTTTGCAGGCACAGTCCGGACCACAGTTGCAGTCCTTGCCTTCGTTCAAGCCTTTTTCAACAACATCATACATTTCAAAACGGCCACCGTTTCTTTCGTATAGCATTGCTGCAAAAATTTCTTGTTTGCTTGTTTCTTCTACTTTCGAAACAGCAACTCTGTTTGCCCATGTCCAAAGAACATCGTCCATAGGATCGATAGCCTGCTGTCCGCCACTTTCTTTAACCATCTTATACATGTCAACAAATGACATCTTAGGTTCCACCGATTCCTTGACTGTCTTCTTGCCTTTCTTAGCGTCCTTGACTGCCTTTTTCATCGGCTCTTTCTTGTCGCCATCCTTGTCAATATCAATATAGTCTGGCTTAGCCGACGACTCGTCCATCGAGTCCTTGTCATTGCCTTTCTTGCCTTTTACCATATTCTTGAATTTTTCCTGTGCTTTCTTCTGTGCTGCTGATTTCTTAGCCTCAACTATTTCACCAAAGTCATCTACTAATTCAACTGATTCGTTCTTTTTCATCTTGTATTCCTTCATACAAGACTCGCACATTTCTTTTAATTTCTTTTGATCGCAATCTGGATGTGCTTCGCACATTTCTTTAACACTCATACCTTTACTACACATTAACAAGATATCTTTCTTGCTAGGCATTTTTTCTTTGTTGTCGCCTTTTTCTGCTTTGACAACTTGTTCTGCTTCTTTTACAGATTCTTTCTTAACGTGTTCTGGCTTGCCCTTGTGCTTGGTAGAAGCAAAGTCCTTTAGATCTGACTTGCTCATGTCCTTGGCTAATTTCTTAACTTCCTTGGAAGCATCCTTTGCCTTCATGTCGCCCTTCTTAAGTGCGTATGCTTGGCCCATTAATTTTTGCTGTGCTTTGGAAACTGCTTTTTCTGCTACTACTTCTGCGCCTTCAGTAATAACTTCTTGTGCTCCCAATGAAATTCCAGTTGATTCTGCCAGTGCTGTAAGACGCTGTAGATCCTCTGCTGGCTTGGTTGGGTCTAGTTCGCGCATTTTTGTAAGTATATTTCTAAAGTCCATTGTAGTTTCCTTTGTATAAGAGTATTTATCTTCTTATGGGGTTCTCTCCAAATATGCTGTTCTTCATATCCAGTGCATTTTTGGCTGTTCCTCGTGCAGTTTTGGGCTGATTTACCTTGGGTTGTGGAGGTGCTTTTGTGCCTGATTTGCCACCCCACGGATCGCCTGTGTAAGACTTCTTACCACGTGCCTTTCCTGGGCTTAAATGCGGTGCAGCAACACTTGCAATATTTCCCGAACTAGTAGCA
>Ga0181568_10004789_pt1 | contig 12018 bp, 8 predicted proteins | sample 101ome_20_FD_133758 | JGI IMG/M metagenome (GOLD analysis project Ga0181568, IMG submission 133758) | Coastal salt marsh microbial communities from the Groves Creek Marsh, Skidaway Island, Georgia - 101404AT metaG (megahit assembly) | ecosystem: Environmental > Aquatic > Marine > Intertidal zone...
ACCTTATTGCCGACCCGGATACAGTTTGTGTGGGAACATGCACCGATATTACAGCTGAGGTGACTGGTGGAGACTCCTCTCTTTATGTCTTTAATTGGTCGTCAGGTATTTCAGGTACGTTTGGGCCACATACTTATTGTCCCACAACTTCCGGTTGGGTGAAGCTAACCGTCTCAGATGGTATATCAATTCCGGGCACAGACTCGATTTGGATTGAGGTGGTGAACCCTCCGGTTTCCATGCAGGATACAACGGTTTGCGAAGCTGCCAATGCATTTAATTTAAGAGCAAACCCAAGAGGAGGAGTGTGGCGCGGACCGGGTATTATTGATTCGAGTTCAGGTTTGTTTGATCCCCCTACGGCAGGTGCTGGCAGTCATGATGTTGTATATTGGTTTGGCGGATGTACCGATACTACGGTAGTAAATGTTATTGCATTTGACGCAGGACCTCCCAATGCTTCGTGCCCTGGGCTCTCTGCTTTTCAGGTAACCAACTTTAACCCTGCTGGTGGTGTTTGGTCCGGACCAAATATTGACAGCACCGGACTTTTCAACCCATCAGATACAGGAACCTATACGGTCACTTATTCGTGGAACGGTTGCACCGATACCAAGACCATCAATGTGTATCCGGTTTTTGCACAGGAATTTGATACGTTTTGCCAGAGTGACGATAGTACGCTGTTAAACTTTAGTCCAATTGGAGGTGTGTGGTCGGGTCCCGGATTCACAAATCAATTGACAGGTTACTTCCACCCACAACTTGCACGAGGAGGTAACAAGACACTTGTATACAATGCAAATGGTTGCAGGGATACCACGTTTGTTTATGTTAAACCAATTAGTGCTCGAGGGAATCAAATAGCTTGCCCAGATGCGGGACCAATAACTACATATTCCGGTTGGCCATCAGGGGGATACTGGGAGGGTGTTGGAATTACCGATTCTATCTCTGGGACATATGATGCTTCGTTTATTTACGGGATCAACCGCACATGGTATAACGACACGCTAAGATATTACGTCAACGGCTGTGTAGACACTAAGATTATGTACGTACGAAGAACAATTGTCTACAACGATACCCTGTTCTTTTGTATCGAGGATCCAAGACTATTACTCAACTGGGCAAGCACACGTCGTACACCGGGTGGTGGTCGATGGACAGGAGCTGGAATTTCCGGAAACTATTTCGATCCCGGTGTAGCAGGTAGGGGTTCTCACAAGTTGTATTACGATGCATATGGCTGTAGAGATAGTATCATAATGCACGTATTTGAAGAATCTGTAATTCAGGACGATACACTAGTCTGCGAGACCGACAATCCGTTTGTTTTGTATGCGGAGGAATCCGGCGGAGTGTGGAGAGGACCTGGTGTTATTGATACCGCTACAGGAATTTTCGATCCCGGTACAGCAGGTGTAGGAGTTCACCGAATTTATTATTGGTCGCGGAATGGCTGTATCGATTCAAGTCAAGTTGAGGTTGAACCAAGGCCTGTGGTAAGAATTACTCCTTTAGCGCCAAGTTATTGCTTTAGGGATACGACTATTACTGTTGATGCCACTCCGTATGGTGGTGTGTTTACAGGTACCCCATTTGGGGATAGCTTACTAAATCCAACGTTGTTAGGAACCGGGAACCACAAAATACACTATCGGTTCGGTACCCCAACCTGTTATTCTCAAGACAGTGTTTATGTCGATGTACTAGACACGCTTTTTGGGACATTCGTTTATGACGATGATTCGCTTTGTTGGGGCGAAGAAGCGACTCTCACCGCTGGCGGACTGAGAGGGGCGAATGGTAACTTCTCTTATAATTGGAGTGGAAGTAGCACAAACAACAGAACATTATTTTATCGTCCACCGGCGTCAAGTTGGATGCACGTGACCGTCTCAGATGGTTGTTCCAACGAGTGGATGGACAGTGTGTATATTCACGTTTTCCCTAAAATAGAAGTGGACGCAGTTACATCTGATACACAGTGTTATGGAACCTTGGGGTTTGCGGAACTTACACCCCGACTTACAGACCCATATTCTTTGGTTTGGTATACGAATCCTGAGCGCACAACCAACCGCATCGACGTTCAAGTAAGTAACACTTATGATTTTAGGGTTACCAACTTGCACACAAAGTGTTTCTTGGACTCAGGGATTTATGTGCCGTCATACCCTCGAATTAATGCTCATTTCATTACGAGCCCATCTTCTGATTACTGTCTAAACCCATTTGACCCGGAACTGCAGATAATCAACTACTCTGTTGGTGGTGATCGAGGTACGTGGTCTTTTGGTGATGGAAGTTCAGAGCCGTATCAAACCGGTTCTAACCCAATACATATATATAATAACGATACGAATCGCTATCAGATTTGGTTGCGAATAGAAAATCGAGGAGGATGTAAAGATTCCTTTATGGTTGAAATTTGTATCGACGACTCGGTATATGTTTTTGCCCCAACAGCTTTCTCCCCAGTGGGCTCTGAAGGAATAAATGATGTCTATCGAATACGAACCGCCGGTGTTGATGAATTTGTGTTCGCGGTATTTAATAGATGGGGCGAACAAGTATATTACACAGAAGATAAAAACTTTGAATGGGATGGAACATATCTCAGTAAGGAACTGCCTGCCGGGGCCTATCCATTCTATGTAAAATTCAAGGGGAAAAAGACAATCCGACAGTTTCATAAAGGCGTCATTCAAATTATCCGTTAACCGCTTGTTTTCCTTGGTTAGCAGCCTATTGTCTATTTTCCTGTTTTTTTACGCCATATCGTTGACAAATTAAAAAGTTAGGGCTACTTTTGCAGCCCTTTTTGAGGAATTAATAAAAAGAAACAGATAGTGGATACTCTTTCTTATAAGACTATATCAGCTAACAGCGCTACCGTTGAGAAGAAGTGGTACGTTGTGGATGCTGATGGAAAAACATTAGGGCGTTTCTCTTCAGAGGTTGCGAAAATCATCCGAGGAAAAAACAAGCCTGACTTTACACCTCACGTAGATTGTGGGGACAATGTAATTGTTGTAAACGCTGAGAAAATTCAGTTGAGCGCCAACAAGATGGAGACGAAGAAATACATTCGTCACACGACTTATCCTGGTGGTCAGCGCGAAACGTTAGCAAAAGATTTGTTGGCGAAGAAGCCAGAAGCCTTGATTGAGAAAGCAGTTAAAGGAATGTTGCCTAAAAACAGATTGGGTAACAAAATATTCCACAACCTATTTGTGTATGCAGGACCTGACCATCCGCATGCGGCTCAAAAACCTGAAAGCATCGAATTGTAATTATGGAAGTAACGAATACATCGGGAAGAAGAAAAAACGCGATCGCTCGAGTTTACCTAACTCCAGGTAATGGTGCGATTACCGTAAATAAGAAAGACTACAAAGAGTACTTCCCAACTGCGACACAGCAGTATAAAGTACATCAGCCACTAGCATTGTGCGGACTTGACGGACAGTACGACATCAAAGCTGTTTTGAGTGGTGGTGGAACAACCGGTCAAGTTGAGGCATTGCGTTTGGCAATTGCCAAGGCTATCGTTGAGATTGACCCAGAACACAAATCGGAGCTTAGAGCTCAAGGTTTCATGACTCGTGACGCTCGAATGGTTGAACGTAAGAAGCCTGGTCAAAAGAAAGCAAGAAAGAAATTCCAATTCAGTAAACGATAAAACGCGTATATGTCAGAGATTACGACAAAAACTCTACTGGACGCTGGTGTACACTACGGACACCTTACCAGTAAGTGGAATCCAAAGATGGCTCCGTTCATCTTTATGGAGCAGAACGGGATTCACATTATCGACTTAAACAAGACTCTATCAAAACTTAACGATGCAAAAGCTGCAGTTAAGGGGATTGTTAAGTCGGGAAGAAAAGTAATGTTCGTTGCCACAAAAAAGCAGGCAAAGGACATCGTTCAAAACGAGGCAACACGCGTGAATATGCCTTACGTTACTGAGCGTTGGTTGGGAGGAATGCTTACCAACTTTGCAACAGTACGTAAATCGATCAAAAAGATGCAGGCCATCGAAAAAATGGCAAGTGATGGGACTTATGGTCACATGAACAAGAAAGAGCGTCTGATGAAAGATCGTGAAAAGGCCAAGTTGGAGAGACTACTCGGAGGTATCGAGCAGTTGAACCGTCTACCAGCAGCTCTTTTCATTATCGACGTGAAGCGCGAGCATATTGCTGTAGCTGAAGCACAGAAGTTGAATATCCCAATCTTCGCGATTGTTGATACAAACTCGAATCCAAACTTGGCGGATCATCCGATTCCAGGTAACGATGACGCTTCTGCATCAATTGAATTGCTTACACGAGAGTTTGCAAATGCTATTGCCGAAGGTCTTAACGAGCGTAAAGCAGCTAAAGAAGCCGCTAAAAAAGATGCTCAGAAAGAAGAGACGGAAGAGGTTGCAAGCAACTAATTCACTAATCATTCACAAAACATAAAAGTAAAGTCAGATGGCCATTACCGCAGCAGCAGTAAACGAACTTCGCAAGATGACCGGTGCAGGTATGATGGACTGCAAAAAGGCTCTTCAGGAAGTTGATGGAGATTTCGAAGCAGCAATTGACCTGCTAAGAAAAAAAGGACAAAAAATATCAGCTAAGCGTGCAGATCGCGATGCTACTGAGGGTGCTGTTATTGCACGTTCTTCAGCAGAGTACACTACAGGTGTTATCGTACGTTTGAGTTGTGAAACAGACTTCGTAGCAAAGAACGCAGACTTCATTGCTTTGGCTGAGAAGATTGCAGACATCGCATTGGAGAATAAGCCAGCAGATTTAGACGCACTTAAGGCGCTAAACATTGATGGAGAAACGATTGCAGAGAGATTGACAAACGAGATGGGTAAAATCGGTGAAAAAATCGATGTGACCAACTATGTAATTATCAATGGTTCTTCTGTTATCAACTACATCCACGCAGGTAACAAAATTGGAGTATTGGTTGAGCTAAGCCTTGGAAGCAACAACGATATCGTTGAGGCTGGCAAGGATGTAGCTATGCAAATCGCAGCAATGAATCCAATCTCTGTGGGAGAAGCGGACATTCCTCAGGACGTGAAAGAGCGTGAATTGGAAATTGGACGTGAGCAAGCTCGTGCTGAAGGTAAGCCTGAGCAAATCATTGACAAAATTGCTGAAGGCAAACTTCAGAGATTCTACAAGGATAATACCCTAACAAAGCAGCAGTTCGTGAAAGACAGTTCAGTAACTGTTGAACAAATGCTTAAGAACATTGATAACAACTTGTCTGTTGTTTCTTTCTCACGCATCGCGCTTGGTTAAGAAACACAATAGAGATTAAACGAGAAGGAGAAACGTTGTTTCTCCTTTTTTTTTGCTTTTTTTTGCCTTTACAAATGAAGTACAAACGAATATTACTGAAACTAAGCGGTGAAGCACTTTTGGGATCTAAATCCTATGGTATCGATCCGGACGTGTTGGAGCAGTACGCTCAAGAAATCAAAAAGGTTCATGGGTTAGGTGTCGAAATCGCCATTGTGATTGGTGGTGGGAACATCTTTAGGGGTGTCCAAGGTGTTGAAGGAGGAATGGACGACCGAGCTCAAGCCGACTACATGGGTATGCTTGCTACAGTAATTAATGCAATGGCACTACAAGGCGCTTTGGAAAAACATGGTTTGTATACGAGATTACTCAGTGCGATAAAAATGGAACAAATAGCTGAACCATTTATTCGACGCAGAGCAATCAGACATTTGGAAAAAGGACGAATTGTAATATTTGGTGCAGGTACGGGTAACCCATATTTCACCACAGATACAGCGGCCTCACTTCGCTCTGTAGAAATCGAAGCGGATGTGCTTCTCAAAGGCACTCGGGTAGATGGCATATATTCAGCCGACCCAGAGAAGGACTCTAGCGCAGTTCGTTATAACAACCTAACCTTCACCGAAGCAATACAGCGACAACTTAAAGTGATGGACATGACTGCATTTACGCTTTGTCAAGAAAACCAACTGCCGATTGTTGTCTTTGATATGAACAAGACCGACAATCTCGTCAATCTATTGAAAGGTGAGGAGGTAGGAACCTTGGTGAGTTAGAGATTCAATTAAAGTTTTCTCTGGACGAACAGTTCTCAACCCGCAGCGTTGGGAGACTTCATCAACATATCCTTTAAACTTTCCTGGATTTTGCCGAGGGAATAGCATCATCCCCTCCCCATCGACAAGTTAACCATCGCGCTGCTTAGACGGAATACTGCTTCTCCGAGCGTCTGCGTTATTCCATTGTATTAAGACAGTTCTTGTTTACCGAATTAGAGTAACCGTACCGGAGTATTCCAGTTGATCGCCATCCCAGCTTTCCACTTGCAAGTAGTAAGCGTAAACGTCTTGTGGTACTGGTTTTCCTTCTTTTCCGGCTGTGCCATATGTGCCGTACCATGCTTCTTGTGGGTCTTGAGGCTCTCATATGACTTCTCCCCAACGATTGAAGATGATTATGTGGTAAGTCTTGGCAGCATCGTTTACAATGGCTCTAAAGCCTTCATTTGGCTCCGGGCCACCATCGTCCGGTGAAAACGCCGTGGGTATATAAACCAATAAGTCTGGACCAATAATTACCGGTCCACTAATGCTGCTTTCGCAACCATATTGCGTTCGAACGGTTAGCGTAACGTTGTAAGTACCTGTGTCTGAAGGGTAGAAGAAGATAGGACTGATGTCATTTGAGGTGTCATCCAAAGCATTGGAAACTCCAAAGTCCCAGACGTTGTATACAATTTCACTGCTTAACGCAGGGTTAACCGTCGATTCATTATTAAATGTGAATTTCGGGAGTGCAGCTGTAGTGCTATTATTTGGATCAGGAGTAAAACCAGCTAACGGAATAGGGTAGACGTCAATAGCTATCGAGAGCGTTGTGTCACACCCATTGATTGATGTGATGGTCAAGTCAACCGTATTGGTTCCGATGTTCGTGAATTGGTAATATGGATTGGATATAGACGACGAATCATTGTTCGGGAGAGACCATTTATACGTTGATGTTGCTGGGTCTACCTGATTTGTAATCGCGGTGCTGAAGTTTACATCCACTGGAGTACAACCATTTAGCGTATCCCCGCTAATAATTGCCTTTGGTTTTGGATGCACGTGAATTTGTACAAGACCCTCGACAAATGGGCAAACATTTGTACCGGTCTCCAAAGTTTGTGCGTACACCAGCATTGTTCTAGATGAATCCGGAGAGGTGCTGAAACTAAAGGTGATTTGGTCAGCACTTGGGTCGGATATTGTTCCTCCCGAAAGAGCAATCCAATTTACACCACTTGTGTTTTCATAATCGGCACGAAGATTAAGACTCATGTTTTCCGTCCTGCAGATATTGGTATCGTTTGGAAGATTCAAAACATGCTCTTTGTGAACAATAACTTCAACTGAATCACTTCCCGAGCAACCGAACGAATTGGTGAAATCGTATCTAATCTGAACTGGAGTGTTGAAACTCGTTACATTACCTGGATCAAAATCGCCTCCAACAATTACGGACGACTCGCTCGAGGACCAAACACCTCCCGAATAGTTGGCCTGCAAGCTAATTGGGTCATTAGATTCACAGAATAGGTATGGTTCAATAGTATTATTTACCTCAAAGTCTCCCCGGTCGATAAGGGGTTCCGGGAGACCATGAATGGTCAGTGGTGTAACTGCGGATGTAGGACAACCCGACCGGTCATGATAGTATTCCATCATATAAACCAGTGTGCCACCTTCACCGGGGTCAGTGGTTAGCAAGGTGTTTAATGTGTCTTCATTTAGTGTGTCGCCTTTAAGTCCGGCATTCAGCCCAGCTGCGTTTGCAAAACCGGTTGAGTCAATAGCTCTCCATATCCCATCATTTGGAAGAACTCCACTCTCTTTCTTTAACTCAACAATGCCTTCATCCCAGCATAGCTCCGGCATTCCGGAGAATGTAATCTCAGGGACTTTAGTTACGATAATTTTTCCTGTATCTCGGTTGTAGCAGCCAAACACATTTCTAAACTCAAACTCGATGAATATAGAGTCTTGAGTCTTGGAACCCAGCGGCATATTATTGTCGTCAACACGAATTTTGAAGTCTTGAGATGCTCCGGGTGCTCCACCATTTGCATCGTAAATCAACTTCGATTCGTCATAGGAACCACAATTCACACATTTCCACGCTTGGCGGCCAAGACTCAGTGTAGCTAATCCGGGAGCTTTTATGAGCTTATCATCCTCAACATCAACAACCTCTTTGTCCTGACAGAAATATCCCGTTCGTAGCTCGACAGTTGGCAATGGGTTAACCGTAATCACAAAAGAATCATGCTTAACACAACCTGTGGTTGGGTCAATGTATACGTAGTGAATGGTGTCACGAGAGGATTTAGTGCTGTCTTTACCAACGAATGCTTGATCTGTTGTGTAGATGTAGCCTTGGTCGATCATATTGGGTCTTCCCGGGCACGACCATGTACCACCGGAAGCATTTTGATCTTCAGCGGTTCTTAAGTTGATTACCCCTGCATCAAAACATACATCCATATCGGGAGGCATATTTACAGTTGGTAGAGGATTAACGATAATTACAGCTGTATCTTTATCCGAACAGGTTGTGGTATCTTCAGTTACAACTAATTCCAATTCGAAGGTTGTAGACTGCCTTATGCTGTATGCTACCGTGTCGTTGTCGCCATAGTCCACACGAGCCGGCGGGTTTGTGATATCCCACCATTGGAGTGTGCCATATTTTGTTGCGCCAGTGGTGTCAAAACCTTTAGCAACCAATTCAAGCCAATCATACTCGCACAGGGTGCGATCAATTCCAGCATCAGCTTTTATGGTGTCGTTCATATACAACTCAACAGTGTCAATACCTCTGCAACCGAGACTATCGATTACGTGTAGAATGTATTGACCTGCGTTGTCAACTCCATACAACGCGGTATCGGTGCTCAATGCTTGACCATTGTGAGTCCACTCGTAAAAGAGTGTGTCTCCCTGCATAATCAAACTATCGGAGGTGTCACGTGGGTCATTCCAAAACGCTAGACTGTCGTTTGTCAGAATGTTTATAGTGTCTCCCGGGCAGATCCTTCTATCTGGACCTATGTGGAGGTAAGGATTTGGTCTGAGGAAAACCTGTGTGCTGTCCCACGCCGTGCAACCGGATTTGTCTTTTATCTCGACATAGAATGAAGTATCCGTTGTTGTCAGAGGGACCTGAATCGTAATGGATGAAGTGGTGTCACCGGTGCCCCACAAAAAGTTAACTGGGGGTTGAGAATTGCGAATCTCGGGTTCCAGTTTGAGCTCAGTTCCAGCGCAGATAAATGTATCAGGTCCAAAAGTGAGGTCAACCTCTAATAACGGAGGCACTACCAATGTGTCGTAATAGCTAAAAGGACATTTTGGTTTGTTCTCGATAGTGTGCTGAATGATGTAGGTTCCACCACGTCGGAACTGGATTGTGTCTGATTGTTTTGTACTTAGGTATGAACCGGTGCTTTGGAACGCAGCAATTCCTTGGTCGAAGATTATATTACCAGCCGTATCCTTTAATTCCCACAAGTATTTGGCAGGATACTTAAAGTTTGGAAATGGCGTGCTGTTCACTGAATACTTCCCACAATCAAAAGTGTCTATATCTCGCTCTGCTTCTGCCTTAGGGTCTACATAAATTTGAAACGCTCGTGTGGCACTTGCTGATAAGGGACAAGCATCATCGGTAACCGTAGCTGTAAACGTGTAGGGCAGCGTACTGGAGGTTCCTTCTGGTGGAGTCCAGCAAAATCTACCTTGTTTTAACCGTGCAGTTGGGTTTAGGATGGTAAATGTGGCGCCTGGTATGCCTCTGTTCCACTTTAACTCCACTGTGTCTGGAGGTGGAGGTGTAGCCGGAGGTGGAGGCCTCTTTACTTGGTCGTCCGTGGTTATTGTGAAGCATATTTGGGTTGCCTCACAGACTCGATGCGTAAACTTTGTATTTGTAATCCGAGGGGGATTATTCCCGGGACAACTCATTACGATAAATTGCATATCCCGACGAGTTACTCCAATCTTTTTGTATTTACCGGTTGTGTCCTTCCTCCATTCCGTCATTTCAATTACCACAACCGCTATCTCTCCACATTTTGTTGGTGTGAAGATAATGTCTCCGGTTTGCGGATCTAAGTAAGTGCCGATGGGCGGATTCGCATTTGGATTTGAGTACGGGAATTTTAAACCGGTTGGAAAGTATGTGGATATTGGATTCGCAGGTGTTCGCTGACCTGAATATGTACACTGTTGTGAAGCACTTCTGTATGCAGGAACGAAGCTGTATGATATTGAGTCGTTATCCGAAAAGTCAACCGCTCCGTTGTTAAAAACATACGGTTGGTTGCAGCACAGAATAGCAACTGGGTCGTTTGTAAGCGTAGGAGAGGTGTTACATACCGCATCGCAAACATTGATTTCACAGGAGGTGAAAAATGGCTGCTGACTCTGACCAGTGGTGATTCCTACGTTTCGTACATAGAGTAAGGCTGATATTTCAATATTACAACAGCCTTGCTTGATCGCCTGGCGTAAGTCTAACGTACCTTCAAATACATGCTTTTCTATTCCATATGGGAAAGTTCCATTACACGGCTGAGCACAACGACTTTTCACGGATTTACAGGTTTTCGTGATGTCTGAAATAGATGTTCTCTTCATGGTTAATGTTGTAGAGAACGATGTTCCCTTTGTGCAGGAAACTCTTAAGCTCGTTGGAGCTGTACTCGAAGATGCGCAGTTTTCTGAAGTACCGCACTTAGGCGATTGACCAAGAACGTAACAACCATTACAATCTCGATAGAAGTTGTATGTAATCTCGTATATAGAGTCGTTCGTGCTCGAACACTTATAGGAAAAATCAGATCCAATGATGTGGTCTGCTTTGGAGTAAGTTGACATCAACCCCAAAAGAGTCAAGCACAGTGCAAGCAGTTTTAGGTTTCGAGTTATTAGTGGTCGGGTCATGTATGAGATAGACAACCAAATATAACCAAACGCTGCGCCATTAAGGACCGCCATCCGAAATATTACATTTCAAAACTTTGTCTAGTCCTTTTTCTTTGGCACGCGTCGGGCTTTTTTGAGCGCATCAGTCAATAGGAATTCAATTTGGCCATTAGTGCTCCTAAACTCGTCAACCGCCCATTTTTCAATGGCGGCTAACATTTCATCATCCATACGTAAAGCAAACGCTTTTTTCTTTCCCACTTAACTCACTTTTTCCATTAAGACGGAATACGATCCCTGCGGTCCATTGGTTAGATTTATTGCTTTGTAGCCTTTGCGATACGTATCATTTATCCTTTTTTCAAAGGCCGACTTCTTCTCAAATATTTTCCGCTCAACGATGATGTATTTATCCATGCTTAATTGTGTAAAGTTCCTGTGTTAATAATTGGGTTAGCTGCTTTATCAGAACACAATACAACCAACAAGTTACTTACCATAGCTGCTTTCTTGTCTTCGTCTAAGTCAACAATGTTTTGCTCATTGAGTTGGATTAAAGCATCGTCCACCATTCCAACGGCACCTTCTACAATCTTTTTTCGAGCTGCGATTCTCGTGGATCTAACCGGCGGAGTTATGCTTAACAACCGTGCGGTGTGTTTCTTTTCCATGTGATATTAAAATGATGTCACAAATATATCACATGTTGTAGTGACTTTTACAAACGAATCCGACCAAATCGTATGCTTTATCCGACGAATAGAAATTTAAGTTCGCGGTTGAGTATTGTATATTGCTCATTAGATTTGTACTCATGAACAGGCAAGAGAAACTTGGGAAACAGTTGCAGCGAGATTTGGGAGAGATTGTCGATTCCGCGGCAAAGCAACTCCTGGGGAGTAACGTTTTAGTATCTGTGCAAGAAGTGGTGCTTACACCCGATTTAGGTTTGGCCAAAGTGTACCTTTCTTTTTTGGGGTCGAAAGACAAAGAGGCCGACTTGAACA
>Ga0181568_10004792_pt1 | contig 12013 bp, 10 predicted proteins | sample 101ome_20_FD_133758 | JGI IMG/M metagenome (GOLD analysis project Ga0181568, IMG submission 133758) | Coastal salt marsh microbial communities from the Groves Creek Marsh, Skidaway Island, Georgia - 101404AT metaG (megahit assembly) | ecosystem: Environmental > Aquatic > Marine > Intertidal...
ATTGCAGAGTCAACCGTTTCCTGAGGGTTCGAGGCGAACTCTCCACTAAGTCGATCAGCAAGTATCGCATTTATGGATATCGCATCATGCCCAAATACACGAGCGAGACCATAGATGGCCGCTGTTTCCATTTCAATGTTGGAAATTGATGTGCCGTTAACCGCAACATTGAGAAGCGACTTAAAGTATGTGAAGCTTGTCGTATCAATGTATCGATCTTGGGGCGCGTAAAAACCGGGCGCGGTAAACGTGATGCTTCTTTTGAGCGAATCACCAATTTCATTCAGTACGTCTTGGGCAGCGGATATCGCATACGGACCAACTGGAAGTTTTAATTCCGATAGCGCATTCTCCCAATTGTTTTCTTGTTCATTTCGGTCGTAATCATACCAGTTTAAGAGACCGTCTAAACCAATTGCCAGCTCAGAAACCACAACATCGCCCGGAACTATTTTTTTCGATACACTACCTGATGTGCCAATACGCATTAAGGTGAGCTTTTGGCGATTTGTATGAATGGTTCGTGTTTTGAAATCCACATTTGCCAGCATGTTCAACTCGTTCAACACAATGTCGATATTCGCCGTTCCCATGCCCGTACTCAAACAGGTAATTCGGTTTCCACGATAACTACCGGTGTGAACGGTAAATTCTCGATTGGTTTTTTTTACTTCAATTTGGTCGAATTGACGACTAACAAAAGGCACACGATTCGGGTCACCAACGGTAATCACTTTTTGAGCTAAATCTTCAGGTAAAATCCCTAAATGATACACCGACCCGTCTGGGTTTAAGATAAATTCTGATTTGTTGAATTCTGCCTGTTTAATAGTGGTATCTTTGCGGCAAATAAACACATTTCGATGAATTCTATTAAAACGCCGAAGGACAACATCATTCTTGTTCCTACTGATTTTTCTACTGCTTCGAACAACGCAATTGATCACGCAATCGAAATTGCGGAGTTATTTGACAACGAAATCACGTTGCTGTACGTCGTTGAAGAGAGCATTTTTAAATCAATTTTTGGCAGTTCCATGGAGAAGTCTGTGATGGTTGATGCCATCACAAAAAAATTAAACGAAAAAGCTGAAGCAATCACGAGCAAGAATCCGAAAATAACGGTAAACACGCTGGTTCGTGAAGGTAAAGTGTATAAACAAATTATTGACGTTGCGAGTACTTATGCTTGCGATTCCATCGTAATGGGTTTTGCCGGTGTGAACGGAGTTGAACGTTTTATGGGATCAACAACTACTCGTGTACTGAAGAGTTCTGAAGTACCAGTTGTGATTATTAAGGATGTAAAATCTAGCTCGCACTATGAGAAGATTGTTCTTCCAATCGACCTGACTAAAGAGTCACGTCAGAAAGTAGACTGGGCAGTACATGTTGGGAAACGATACAACTCAGAAATACATGTTATCATGGAAGTTGAGTCGGATGAATTCTTGATGAATAAAGTTAAGGCTAGCTTAAAGCAGGTTGAGGGCATCTTGGCCAAGAACGGAATCAAACACGTTTCAAAACTGTTGGACGACCAAGAATATCCCGAGCACTTCGGTAAAGATATCATCAAATACGCTGAAGAAGTGAACGCGGATCTTATTATGATCATGACTCAGAAAGAAGTTGGTGTTCAAGATTACTTAAGACTGGGCTCATTCGCTCGCCACGTCATCCACGAGTCGAAAAACATCCCGGTTATGGCAATCAACCCAAAAGAGACGGTTAAGTCGTATTGGGCTACCGAGTCTTTTGCTTAGTAGAAAATAGATTTCTATTGGTCGACTACCTATAGTCATTTTTTTCTGAACGATAGGTAAATCGCAGATTTGCAGTCACCCTATGAAGAAAGCGCTTAAAATCATACTCGCTGTAGGCTTTGTTGCCTTATTGCTGTACACCTTTATTTTTTTGTTTAAAAAAGGTCAGGAGAAACCAGTTGTGTACGAAACGCAACAGCCTTTCGTAGCTAACATTATTCAAAAAACTGTAGCTACAGGTTCTGTTGTTCCTCGAAATGAAATCGAAATAAAACCACAGTTAAGTGGCATCATTGCAGAGTTATACGTTGAGGCCGGCCAACAAATCAAATCGGGAGATTTGATTGCCAAAATCAAGGTTATACCGAACATGACCAGTCTGAACAATGCGGAGAACCGAGTAAATCGAGCGAAAATTTCTCTTCGTAATGCGCAGAAGAACTACGATCGAAATGCACCGCTGCACAAGCAAGGTGTTATATCTGACCAAGACTTCCAACAACTCAGTATCGCGTTAGATAACGCCAAAGAAGAGTTGGATGCTGCTCAAGATGCGTTGCGCATCATTCGTGATGGTATATCAAACAAATCCAAAACGGCGTCGAATACGCTTGTACGCTCAACGATTTCAGGTACCGTCCTGGATGTTCCGGTAGAAGTAGGTAACTCCGTTATTGAGGCCAACAACTTCAATGCGGGGACTACAATCGCGTTTGTTGCCGATATGGATCAAATGATATTCGAAGGAAAGGTGGATGAGTCTGAAGTTGGTAAGCTCAAACTCGGTATGGATTTAATTCTAACCTTGGGTGCTATCGAAGGAGCTACTATTCCTGCCAGTCTTGAGTATATCGCTCCAAAAGGAGTGGAAGATCAAGGAGCAATAGTGTTTGAAATCAAGGCGGCTGTAAAGAATATGGAAAGCCACTTTATCCGTGCAGGTTACAGCGCTAATGCAGACATAGTGCTCAAGAGTAGAGACAGTGTAATGGTAATTCCGGAAGCACTTCTTCAGTTCGATGAGAACAAAAAGACCTTTGTTGAAGTAGAAACTTCAAATCAAGTATTTGAGAAACGGCCAATAAAAACCGGACTCTCGGATGGAATAAACATCGAAGTTCTAGAAGGAGTGTCGATGTCAGATAACATCAAAGGCAAACCAAAAACCGATGAGAAAGACAAGCCAAAGGCTCCACGAGGTCGAGGTGGTATGTCTTCTTAATGTGATTCAAACCGACCTTTTATTTTTCTAGGAGTTACGGAATCAGCAATTGTTTTATGATGTCCAATTTCAACCAGTGAATCGGGTAGAATCGGTTGTCCGGCATTCACCCAGGCTGTATACCACAGGGAACTTGTGAGTTCAATACTCGCGACCAGTCTTCGTTCAACCATGCGATTGAGCTGCTTTTGGTAAGCATCGCAAAATGAAACACTATAAGTCCGTACCGTTTGATTGCCTCGGTTTTCGATGGCATACATCGACGATATTCCAATTTTATCCCGGGTTTTTAATTCCAATTGTAGTACTGAATCTTTGAGCCGAAAACTCTCTTCAAAACTGTCCCATATCGCGTGATTAATGTTACTAATGTAATGCGCTCGTGCTAGGTTTAGTCGATAAGTCTCGAAAAACAACTCCGGAAGGCGCGATTCCCACAAACCATGGATTCCTTGCTGGCCGGTTAGTTGACCGTTGTAGTTATGTGTTGCATGAAGAGGCACATTTAAATCACCTGCATAATGTCCTAGGTCGGCACTTAACTTAATCACATTCTCCAGGTCGTGATTCATAAAACTTTCGGTTAGCCGATAGACGACAAACTGAAGATTCCACGGAACCATGCCGTATTTCTTCATAGTGTCCAGCGAATAAACCTCTTTTGCTTGTTTGTAGTTGCGAACTATAGTATCCAAAGGGTAGCAGTCTTCATAGTGATCTGCGTCGAGGTAGTGCTTAGGCGCTTCACTTTCAGATACGTATCGCCGCATGTCGGGATTTATAGATAACCGAATCAAAGTTGAAATATTGGTTCGATAAAAGCTATGCATCTCGGGTGGTAGGCAATAAACCGCTAATTCATTAATCGTCTTATGAGCGAAAAACCCCCATGGTGAGGCAAACACTGGTAGGGTAGAGGCTAATATGACAAGCGAAAGGCGTCTCACACGCCAAATATGAGTGAACTCATTTGTTGTCGGAAGACTTATCCTCCTTGCGTGGTCGTATTACGTACCGTACGACAGTCTTTTGTTGTTCTTCTTGGGCTTTACGCTCATTTTCCATAGCAATCCACCAATCCGGTAAACGCTCATCATCCTCGTCTTCAAACGGATCTTTATCGTCGGTGGGACCTTCTTTTCTGTATATAATCGCAAGTCCAACTCCGGCAAGTGCGCCAAACAAATGACCTTCCCACGAAATATTCATTTCTTGAAACCAACTGTATTGGGGGAATAAGCCCCAAACCATCGAGCCATAGAGAAATACCAAAATAAAGGCTAAGGCCATTAGGTTCTTATTCCGCCGGATAAATCCAGAGGTCATTAAGAATGCTACTAGACCATATACCAGACCACTTGCGCCTATGTGAATACTGCGCTCTGCGCCAACAACCCATATACCAAGACCGGAAATCAGCCAGATTAAAAAGAAGATGGTCCAGCCTTTCCGCTCAAAAAAGTGAAACAGAAATGTTGCAGAAACTAAGAACGGAATTGTGTTCGAGAACAAGTGATTAAAATCACCATGCAAAAAAGGCATGGCAAGAATTCCAACGAGTCCTTCAATGCTTCTCGGGTGAACCCCGTAAATATGTAGGTTCCATTGGTAAACCTCATTGGCAAAAAACAGTACCCAGAAGAATACAACAAAGACAGCCGGCCAAAGCAGGTCATCCATGATTTTTTGCAATAACGCGAGCATGTTATCTCAGGTTCTGATTAATCCAGCCATCTTTATGATTGGCAATGGCTTGAATCTTTTGAGTTAGAACATCCAGTTCTTTGGGGTGTTCACCAGTGATGGTGATTTTTTTGTCAACCTTCTTGGTTTTGTAGTGTACAATGATTGATGGTAAGTCCGTTACCTGGGTTCGATATTCATCCTTGAACAGTTCCCACTCAAAGTCTTTCAGGTATTTGAACAGCTCCTTTTGTTCATCCTTACTTAAGTCCTTGGTGTAAACTCCTAGCTTGTTTACAAACCGCTCTCCCTCGTAACGTACATGTCCATTTTCGTCAATCGTCATCACGTAAATGGGACAAGTGCCAAAACACGCAGTCTGCTTGAAGCTAAGTACAATATCAGGGTCAGATGTCTTGCGATTTGCACAAGAAGAACTTGCCAGTAAGACAAGCCCCAACACGATATGGCTGAGGCGTACAGACATTATTTTCTTAAATCGATTTCTATAACACCTGGCTTCGTTTTTGGGTCGAACTTGAAGAACCCATCACTAATTGGGAGGTTCGACTTAAACGAGGTGATAGCGTAGTTCGAGCGAATGCCGTTTTTGTTGTAAACCGACATGTTCGTAATCTTATTGGATGCTTTTTCGATGTTGAGCTTTACCTTGAAATAAGGCTTAGTCTTATCGGTTGGAGTCATTTCAATTTTCTGGACCGTCTTTCCTGAAATAATCGACTCGCCAATGTATTTGTAATTAAATCCTTTCTGGTAGATCGTGAAGATTTCCGACGGGTTTATTTCCTGTGCGTTAGGGTCGTATTTCGTGATTTGAACTTCATTCTCTTCTTTGAAGTACGTCCACATGGTTTTTCCGTCGCAGTATATTTCTTGATCTGTCAGCTTGATACGGAACTTCTTTCCTTTTAAGTATAGGGTTCCAACTTGCTTGATAGTTGAATTGTTTTGAGTGTTTTTAATGTCGATGGTAAATCCCGCTTTTATACTCTTGTAGGTCTGGTAGGTCCGACTAACGTTGTTAAGGATTCGGTTTGCCGTAGCATCTTGCCCAATCAGTGGAAGACTGACAAGTGATATGAGTAGTGTGAATACGGTTAATGATTTGATACTAGACTTCATTCAAATGTTTTTCAGTGTGAAACTTCCCTTATTTACAAGGGATGCAAATTTAATCAAGGTCATTCAAATACTGTTCCAAAGCATATTCGTCTGCCATAAGAACCTGACGTGCCTTGCTGCCTTCGAATGGACCAACAATACCTGAACGTTCCAGTTGGTCGATTATTCTACCTGCACGATTGTAACCAATCTTCAATCTGCGCTGTAAAAGTGATGTGCTTCCTTGCTGATGCTGAACCACGATTCTTGCTGCGTCTTCAAAGAGAGCATCACGGTCTCCATCATCGTCTACGGCATCATTCCCCGATGAGTCTTCCGATACTTCAGGTAGCATATAAGCTTCGCTGTACCCACGCTGTTCACCGATGAAAGAAGTGATGAGTTCAACTTCGGGTGTGTCTACAAATGGACACTGTAATCGGACAATATCGCTGCCGTTGGAGAACAACATGTCACCTTTTCCGATTAGTTGATCTGCACCGTTCGCATCTAAGAGGGTTCTAGAGTCGATTTTTGATGTCACACGGAAGGCTATTCGTGCCGGGAAGTTTGCTTTAATCGTACCGGTGATAATGTTCACCGACGGTCTTTGTGTTGCAAGAACCAAATGAATCCCGATAGCTCGAGCGAGTTGAGCTAATCGAGCAATTGGATGTTCTACTTCTTTCCCCGCTGTCATGATCAAGTCGGCAACCTCGTCAACTACCACAACGATATACGGAAGGAACCGATGTCCATCGTTAGGGTTTAGTTTGCGCGATTTGAATTTAGCGTTGTACTCTTTGATGTTTCGCACCATGGCGTTCTGCAACAAAGCATAGCGATTATCCATCTCTACACACAAGCTGTTGAGTGTGCGCACAACAAGTTTATTGTCGGTGATTATTGATTCACCTTCACCCGGAATCTTCGCCAGGTAATGACGTTCTATGCGCTGATAAAGCGTTAATTCAACCTTTTTGGGATCTACCAAAACGAACTTTAGCTCTGCCGGGTGTTTCTTGTACATCAACGAAACAAGAATGGCGTTAAGACCAACAGATTTACCCTGGCCGGTTGCTCCGGCCATCAGTAAGTGTGGCATTTTGGCCAGGTCTGCTACATATACTTCGTTCGATATGGTTTTACCAAGGCACACCGGTAATGCATGTTTCGACTCTTGGTACTTCTTGCTGGCAATACCAGAACGCATCGAAACAATTTCCGATTCTTTATTTGGCACCTCAATTCCAATAGTCCCTTTGCCTGGAATAGGCGCGATAATCCGAATTCCAAGAGCTGCCAAGCTTAAAGCGATGTCGTCTTCTAAGTTCTTGATTTTTGAAATCTTTATACCGGGTGCCGGTACTATCTCAAATAGGGTAACTGTTGGACCAATGGTCGCTTTAATTTGAGAAATTTCAATCTTGTAGTTCCGTAGCGTTTCTACAATGAGGTCTTTGCTGCGTTTTAGGTCCTCTTCACTTACCTCAGTTTTCTTGTCAGCGTATTCATTTAAGAATGTGAGGTTTGGAAACTTGTAACCGGACAAATCTAACGTTGGGTCGTAAACCGTATCCAGTCCTTGGTGCTTGATGTCTTTGTCTGTGACTTCCTCCTCTTCGATTTGTTCCTCGATGGTTAAGTCCAGATCGTCTTCCTTGGTTTCCTCCGGTTGAGTTAGTTCAACAGTCTCTTCTTTCGGTTTAACGATTTCAAAACCATCATCTTTTGGTTCCGGTTCCTCAACAGTTTCTGGTGTTTCCGGAAGCGTGATGTTATCTTTTTCAAATAAAGTTTCGTGATGTTCTGTTGAATCATCATCAAAATCGGCAACGGGTTTCTGCGTATTGATAAAAGGCAACTTTTTACCTTTTAATCGCTGTGGAAGCTTCGCAAACCACTGGTAAATATCAACATCGAAATTCCAAATCAATATACTTGCGAGATAGGCCAGAAGAATGAGTGCAACACCAAAAGCGCCTACCATCGACTCAAGCCAGTTGTGTAATTCGTAACCGAACAATCCAGCAATGAATGGGTATGAACTGTGGAAGATCATTCCCAGCAACAAACTAAAGAATGTTATGGTGAGTAGAGTGTATTTTAAGCCTACATAGAGGTTAAATACTTTGGAATTGGTATATATCCGCAAACCAATTATTCCAACCAAGTAAACAAGGATGAACGCGGTTATCCCGAAACCATTGTGCATGAACTGAAAGGCAAGCTTAGCTCCTAAGATTCGCATCCAGTTTTTTACCGATCCAGGGTGTCGTTGAAAGTATTCTGCACTTCCCGAAATGATGCTATCGTCGCTTTTCCAAGTAAATAAGAAGGATAGGAAGGATAGAAACATGAAAACCCCAAAAAGACATATGATCCCACCAACAATCTTTCGAGTGCGACTGTCTTGCAACGTCAGATGCTGACGAATACCGGTAGACTTCTTAGTGGTTTTAGATTTCTTGGATGTTTTCTTTTTTGCCATGCGCTAAACACACAAAAATAAACGGGATAAAAGCCCGTGTGGTGTGCTCTAGCTCAGGAATGGTGTGGAAAATCAATGAAACTCGAAGGTTTTGCCCTCCAGCGCGACAGATGTGTTGTCAAATACGGTTGATGCTTCTGCCAGATGGGAAATTGAGTCGGCGTACCTCGATGAAAAATGACCAATTATGAGCTGATTTACAGAGGCTTGCGTAGCAAACATCGCGGCCTCCTGTGCCGTACTGTGGAAGGTGCGTTTTGCTCTGTCTATTAAATTATGCAAGTAGGTTGCTTCATGGTAAAGAACCTGTACCGCTTCAAATGCTTCAGCCAAATCTGTACGCAACAATGTGTCTGTGATATAGCCAAAACTGAATGGAGTCTCCGGCGTGTAAACTAATTCTTCATTGGGTACTATGTCACCGTTTGGCTTCGTAAAATCACTACCTTCTTTAATCTTCCCATATTCGGTGTATGGCACCTCGTGTTGGCTACACGCATCAATGTTTAATCCCGGTAGAGCTTCCGGAGCATCGATACGGTATCCGAAGCAGGGTAGGCGATGACTCAAGGGAAATGCCTTCACGTTCAAGTTTCCCAGAGTGAAACTTTGATTTTCCTCAGGTTCCAACTCTAGAATATCAACTTCGAATGTGTCATGCGCCCCGGTAAGATTTCGGACTGTTGTTAGTAGATCTTTAATTCCTTTGGGGCCAACAATTTTTAGATCCGATTTGCGCCCATTTAGCGACATGGTGTTCAAGAGCCCGAATAAACCAAGGCAGTGGTCACCATGTAGATGTGAGATTAGGATATACTGAATCTTTTGGTAGTTGATGCGATTTTCTATCAATCGCTTTTGCGTTGCCTCTCCACAGTCCAACAAAATTCGATTACTGCCAATGCGTAAATAATAACTGCTTTGATTGCGTGATTTTGTTGGAGCCGCTGAGTTACTGCCAAGAACGGTGAGACTTGCTTGCATCTGAATTGTTAAAGCTTCAATCTTAGTTGAAGTTCTTGAATTATGGAAACACCGTGGTTGATAGAAAGTTCGGATTTTCCATATTTGTAGCATGAAACGAACGGCACTTATCACAGGCGCAACGGCAGGTATTGGAAAGGCAACCGCTATCCGGTTGGCGAATGAAGGTTATAATTTGATTGTCGCGGGTAGGCGGAAAGAACGACTTGAAGAGCTTCAATCCGAGCTAAGGGCTCTGGGTGCGGAAGTGTCAATTTACAGTTTCGATGTGCGAAACCACGACCAAGTAGCGGATGCCATCAAGAGTATGATGCACGATAGTCACAAGATTGATGTGTTGGTTAATAATGCTGGCCTCGCAAGTGGTTTAGATAAACTCCAAGACGGTGATATCGAAGATTGGGATAAAATGATTGATACCAACGTGAAAGGCTTACTTTTTGTGAGTCGAAATGTGATACCGCACATGATAGAAAATGGCTCGGGTCATATTGTTAACATTGGTTCAATAGCCGGGAAAGAAGTGTATCCGAATGGGAATGTTTACTGTGGCACCAAACACATGGTAGATGCGTTGAATAAAAGTATGCGTCGCGAGTTGGCTGAGCATGGAATTAAGGTGTCAGCCGTTAATCCGGGTGCTGTAGAAACTGAGTTCTCAATCGTTCGATTACATGGAGATCTGGAAAAAGCCAAAAAGGTTTATGACGGCTTCGAGAACCTTGTGGCAGAAGACATTGCAGATGCAATATACTTCATCATTTCACGACCAGAACATGTGAACATCAATGATTTGATAATCATGCCTAAAGCCCAACCTGCAGCCGGTACCGTTATTCGAAACAAAGGGTATTAGTATCCAACAGACCCCGTAATTTGTAGGTCACGCCCGTGCATTACCATTACCGGGATAGTACTGTTGTTTACAATGTCCTGCGAGTATGACCCCATGATCAGACCTTTACTTTCTGTGTCTGCCATAATCATAACCAAACCTGCACGAACTTCTTTTCCGTAATTCATGATGTTCTTTACTACATCACCACCGAATTGTTCACCGTAAGTGGTTTTGATTCCACGTTCATGTAAAAAGGTTTGAGTTTGCTTTCCGTAGGCGCGAAGTCTCGCTTTTACGGCATTGCTTGTTCCCTTCGTTACACTGTATACATGTAACGTGGCGTTGTACGCTTGTGCCATCATTACAGCATATGGAACTTTCTGACGAGTCGTGTCCTCATCATCTAGAGGCAGTAAAATGTCACTTAATGCTTTATCCTCTTTTGTAGTTTCTTGGATTGTGATAACAGGACAGTTCGCAGAGCTTGCGATTCGGAATGCATTGCTTCCTACCCAAAATGGTTGCCATCCTTCTTCACCGTGTGTTCCTATGATAACCACATCAGCTCCGAGCTCTCGTTCAAGAGAAATAATTTCCGTGTATACCTTACCTTTTCGCTCAAGGTATTCAATGTCCAAACCGGACGACTTTCCAACATCATCTACGGCTTTGGAAATATCTTCACCTGAACCATTTGACGATTTAGCAACATAAACCGCATGAAGTTTCGCATCGAAACGACGCGCCATGTCTGCAGCTTTTTTTAGGGCAACATTTGCGGATTTGCTGTTGTCAAATCCTACTAAAATATTTCTTACTTGAAAATCCATAACAACACTACTTGAATCGCTAATATACGAAAGTGCTCACTGAAATCATCACGATATTTAGCGATAATTCACGATTTGTGTAGTTATGTTAACGAATGGAATTATTCTTCCAGAACTCTTCCATAGGCTAAGGTTACAAATTTTCCGTTTAGGAAGCTTTCGGGGTCAACATCAGTTTGGTAAATTACACCACTTGGGTTGGTTTTAGCGAGCCAAACGGCCATTTGACATAGCGCAGCAGCAGTGGTTGATTGTATCGCACGCAGTTTTTGATGGCCTATTTTAAGCGGATCAACCCGAAGTGATTTTTCGTAACTCTTTAATAAACCATTGCCGTCCCAACCGGAAACCGAAGCGTAGATCACAACAAAGTCATCATCCACTACCGGTATCTTTTCGAGCATAATATGGAATAGTTTCTCAACGCGATTTTCAGCAATCGGTATTTTGTTCAGCGTTTTTTCTACCCATTTGTAATGACCCGGATAGCGCAACGTCTTGTAGTCTATCTTTTTAATCCTATCGGCATAGTAACTCGGGAGATTTGCCGCACCACCTGATGTGTAATTATCTTCATAGACATTACCATCAATTGTTATCCTGCTTCTTCCGGATAAAGCGGGTATTACCTTTAGTTCGTTGTCTCGCACAACTATGGCATCCTTTACATACTCAGTTGCGACACCAATCGGACTCCAAGTAAATGCGTAATGACTAGGGGCTAATGCATTTTTTGAAAGTGCACCTACTTTCATTTGCATGTGATCCACACGTTCCGCTCCGTGATCCTCTGTGAATCGATTATATAAGTGCCGCGCCAAGATGTTAATATAACCTGGAGCTAGCCCCGTTTGTAAGACAAATCCGGTTTTAGCATCCTTGGTCAACTCTGCGATTTCTTTCGTCTCCCGAACGTACTCCGTCAGGTTTGCATAATGGCATTGGTGCTCTATCGCTAGTTTGGCAAGTTTGGGTGCTAAACTCCCCGGTAAACAATCCAGTATAACATCACATTTCTTTAAACATTTACTCAACTCACTGTCATCAAGTGTCTTGATCTCAAGTGTTTGTACATTG
>Ga0181568_10004796_pt1 | contig 12006 bp, 8 predicted proteins | sample 101ome_20_FD_133758 | JGI IMG/M metagenome (GOLD analysis project Ga0181568, IMG submission 133758) | Coastal salt marsh microbial communities from the Groves Creek Marsh, Skidaway Island, Georgia - 101404AT metaG (megahit assembly) | ecosystem: Environmental > Aquatic > Marine > Intertidal zone...
TACAGTATGGGCAGGCCCTGCCATATTTCGATAAAGCGCTGAAACAGCAGGTCAGTCCAGCCGCCAAAGTAGCCTTGAACTGCGCCAGCGGCCATACCGATGGCGGTGCTAAAGGCCGTGAGCAGGAGACCGAAAAGCAGCGAAATTCGATAGCCATAGAGCAGGCGGGCCGTTACGTCGCGAGCCTGGTCGTCCGTGCCGAGCCAGTTGCTGGCATCGGGCGGAGAGGGTGCCGGCTGCTTGAGGTCGTAGTTGACCGTGTCGTAGCGGTAGGGAATGGGAGGCCAAACAATCCAGCCCTTATCCTCTATGAGCTCCTGTACGAAGGGATCGCGGTACTCGGCTTCCGTCTCAAAATCACCGCCAAACGTCGTCTCGGGATAGGTAAAGAGCACGGGAAAGTAGAGCTGGCCGTCATAGTGGACCAAGAGCGGACGATCGTTGGCGATAAATTCGGCCGGCAGGCTGCACAGAAAGAGGACAGAGAAAATCCACGTGCTCCAGTACCCGCGTCGGTTGCGCCGGAAGTTTGCCAACCGACGCTGGTTGAGCCGGGACAGGGACAAGCCGAGCAGCCGATGCTCGGGTGGGGGCGTAGTCACTGCGCTCACGGCAGCCTCTCAGTACTATGGGGCACGCGTCGAGTCATCCGCTGTCTCTACTGTCAAAGTCGATGCGCCGATCGACCAAGGTATAGGTCATGTCGCCGATTAGCTGCATGACCAGCCCGAGTAATGTGAAAAAATAGAGCGTGGCAAACATGACGGGATAGTCTCTCCCGATGGCGGCTTCGTAGCCGAGCAGGCCGAGTCCGTCGAGCGAGAAAATAATTTCCGTGAGCAGCGCGCCGGTAAAAAAGATGTCGACAAAGGCGCCCGGAAATCCAGCGATGACGATGAGCATGGCGTTGCGAAATACGTGTCCGTACAGGACGCGGCGTTCCGTTAGGCCTTTGGCTCGAGCCGTGATGACGTACTGCTTGTTAATCTCGTCTAAGAACGAATTTTTTGTCAGCAGCGTGAGGCCGGCAAAGCCGCTGATGAGCATTGCGGTGACGGGCAGAGCCAAATGCCAGAAGTAGTCGAGGATCTGTTCGAAGGTGCCCATCTCGTCCCAGTTTGTCGAGGTCAGTCCGCGCAGGGGGAACCAGTCGAGGTAGTGCCCGCCGGCAAAGACTACGATCAGTAGGATGGCAAAGAGAAAGCTGGGAATGGCGTAGCCGATGATAATGATAGACGAGGTCCACACGTCAAAGCGCGAGCCGTCGCGCACGGCTTTGGCGATGCCCAAGGGGATGGAAATGCAGTAGACCAAGAGCGTCGTCCAGAGGCCGAGTGAAATGGAAACGGGCATCTTTTCGCGCACTAGGTCCACTACGCTTTGGTCGCGGTAAAAGCTCTCGCCAAAGTCGAAGCGCAGATACGAGCCTATCATCTGGAAAAAGCGTTCGTGCAGCGGTTTGTCGAAGCCGTACATGCGTTCGAGCTCGGCAATAAGCTCGGGATCGAGTCCCTGTGCCCCGCGGTACTTGCTGTTGAGTTCGCCAGCCTGCGCCGCGTCCATCGTCTCGCCCATTCCAGAGCCGCTGATGCGTTCGGTTGCATCCGTGTTAAACCCCTGCACTTTGGCGATTGTCTGCTCGACGGGACCACCCGGTGCCGCCTGAATAATGAGGAAGTTGATGGTCATAATGCCCAGCAGCGTCGGCACGATAAAGAGCAAACGGCGTACGAGATAAGCGCCCATCGGCTAGTTGCTCTGCGCTTCTAAGCGGGCGGCCCGCTCTCCGTCGTACCACCACGTGTCGGGGAGCACGTAATACGAACCCGTGTAGGGCGCGCTCTGCGCGGGCTTGCCGAACTTATCCCAGTGCACGATGCGAAAGTTTTTGCTGTACCAGTGCGGTATCACGTAGTGCCCCCACAGGAGGACGCGGTCGAGCGCGCGCGTCCTGACAATCAGCTCCTGGCGATCGGGTGCTGTAATGATCTGCTCTACGAGGACGTCGATGACTGGATCGCTGATGCCGGCCCAGTTGCCGCCGCCCGGCTCCATGGCCGCGGCGCTGGTCCAGTAGTTGCGCTGCTCGTTGCCCGGGCTGTGACTCTGTCCGCGCACGCCAACAATCAGATCGTAGTCGTAGCTCTGCACGCGGTTTTGATACTGCGCGCTGTCGACGATGCGAATGGTAGCTTGGATGCCCAGTCGCTCCATATTGGCGACCATGGGTGCGGCGATGCGTTCCCAGGAAGCTTGGGCAAGGAGGATTTCAATTTCCATTGCCTCGTCGGTTTCCGCGTTGCGCAGAACGTTGTCGACCACGTTCCAGCCGGCGCGCTTTAGCAGCTGTTTGGCCTTGCGCAAATTGGCGCGCAGGTTGCCCGAACCGTCCGTCTGCGGCGGTTCGTACGTAGCTGTAAATACTTCTTCGGGAATCCGACCGCGATAGGCTTCCAAGATCTCGAGCTCGCGCCCTTCGGGCAGGCCGCGGGAGGCCAACTCGCTGTTGGAAAAGAAGCTTTCAGCGCGCGTATAGGAACTGTAAAACAGGTTCTTGTTGGTCCACTCAAAGTCAAAGGCGTAGGCCACTGCTTGGCGCACGGTCGGATCGGCAAACTTGCTGCGTCGCGTATTAAACCAGAACGCCTGCATGCCCGCAGAGCGCTGGTGAGCAATCGGGGCTTTGATCATGCGTCCCGACTCAAATGCGTCCGTCTGGTAAGCGGTGGCCCACTCTTTAGAGCTGTTTTCACTGCGATAGTCCAGCTCACCGGCTTTCAGCGCTTCTATGGCGACCGTTTGGTCTCGGTAGCAGTCAAAGTGGATGCGGTCGAAGTTGTATCGCCCCCTGTTGACGGGTAGGTCCTTGCCCCAGTAGTCATCGACGCGCTCGTAGGTGATAAAGCGGCCACCTTCGACGGCGACGACCCGATACGGACCGCTGCTCAGCGGTGGCTCTAATGAGGTCTCGTCAAAGGCTCGACCTTTCCAGTAGTGTTCGGGCAAGACGGCAAGTTGACCGACGATGAGTGGGAGCTCGCGATTGGTCTCTTCGCCAAATGTGAACTTAACGCCGCGCTCGCCGACTTTTTCTACCCCTTTGACCGAGGCGTAGTAGGCGCGGAGGCCGGGATGCCCTTTGTCCATCATAATGTTGAAGCTAAAGATCACGTCTTCTGGCGTGACGGGTTTGCCATCGTGCCAGCGCGCCCGTGCGTTGAGCGTATAGGTGGCCCAGCTCTGGTCGGGCGGGACCTCGACGCTTTCGGCCAGCAGCCCGTACTCGGTGGCGATTTCGTCGCCTGCATTGCTCATCAGCGTATCGTAGATCAGCGAGCCGATTCTGGGGGGCGTTATGCCTTTGAGTATGAAGGGGTTCAGGCTGTCAAAGGTGCCGATGTCGGCTAGCCGGATCTCACCTCCCTTGGGCGCTTCGGGATTGACGTAGTCGAAATGGGTGAAGTCGGGGCCATACTTAAACTGTCCGAAGGTAGAGTAGCCGTGCCCGACGAAATTTTCCGCTGCGGTCAGCGTCGGGAGCAGCAGGGCCAGTGCAAATAATGTGTGCATGGTTCTCCTATTCGTTTTGCGATTGGGCGGAGGAACTGCCCTCAGCTTGCCACCACCACGTGTCGGGGAATCCCGTGCCGTTGCGCGGCGGTTCGGGCGGTCGGCTGAATGTATTCCAGTAGGCCAGTCGATGGGAGCGACTGTGCGAACCGGGAATAACGTAATGGCCCCACAGCAGCACGCGATCGAGCGCGCGCGTGAGGGCGACCTGCGTAGGGCGGTCGGGCGCGGCGATTTGCCGCTCGACCAGTTCGTCTACGACGGGGTCAGCGATGCCGGCGTAGTTGCGACTGCCAGGCGCCTGAGCGGCCGCGCTCGACCAGAAGTTGCGCTGCTCGTTGCCCGGGCTCAGCGTCTGACGCCAGGAGGCGACAACGACGTCGTAATCAAACGACTGCACGCGATTTTGGTACTGGGCTGCGTCGACGGTCCGCACCGTTGCGGCAATTCCCAGCCGTTCGAGATTTTGGACAACTGGACCCAGCACTCGTTCATACGAAGACGAGGCCAGCAAAAACTCAATGCGCATGGGCTCGCCCGTTTCCACGTGGGTCAGCACGCCGTCGCGGACGCGCCAGCCGGCATCCTGTAGAAGCCTTTTAGCCGTGCGCAGCTGAGCTCGATTGTTGCCCGAGCCGTCCGTCTTGGGAGGCTCGTAAGCCTCGGTGAAGACCTGCTCGGGCACGCGACCGCGGTAGTCGTTTAATATGTCGAGCTCGAGGCCGGTAGGCAGACCGTTCGCGCCCAAATCCGAGTTGCCCCAGTAGCTGTTGCTGCGCGTGAAAAGGCCGTAATACAGATTCTGGTTGGTCCACTCAAAGTCAAAGGCATGGGCCAGCGCCTGGCGCACAGCTCGGTCGGCAAACTGTGGTCGACGCGTATTTAGGCAAAACCCTTCCATGCCGCGAATAAGCGCGTGTGGGATCGTTTCCTTAATCATGCGCCCATCGAGCAGGGGGGCAAAGTCCCTATAGCCGGTGGCCCACTCTTTAGAGTTGTTGAGCCAGCGCACGTCGTATTCTCCCGCTTTGAAGGCCTCGACGGCGACCGTAGCATCGCGATAGTACTCGTAGCGGATGCGGTCAAAGTTATGCCGACCCTTGTGCACGGGTAGATCTTGGCCCCAATAGTCCGGAACGCGCTCGTAGGTGATGGAGCGCCCCGGTTCGAGCGCAGCGATGCGGTAGGGCCCACTACCCAAGGGAGGCTCAAGCGTCGTAGCGGCGAAGTCTCGTCCTTCCCAATAGTGGGCCGGCAGCACGCGGAGCTGTCCGATAATGAGCGGCATCTCGCGGTTGGTGCCCTCCCGAAAGGAAAACTTTACGCGGCGTGCATCGAGTGCTTCGACCGCCGTGACGTCGGCGTAAAAGCTGCGATAAAATGGGATGCCCCAATCTACGAGGGCGTTAAAACTAAAAACGACGTCTTCAGCAGTAACGGGTTCCCCATCGTGCCAGCGCGCTTCCTCGCGGAGTTCGAATAGAATCCAGGAACGGTCTTCGGGCATGTGCATACGTGCGGCAAGCTGGCCGTACTCGGTGAAAGGCTCGTCCTGTGATTTGGTGCACAGGCGGTTGTAAATTAGCAGGGACCCAGCGGCGGAAACCCCCTTCAGCACAAAGGGGTTCAAGTTGTCATAGGTTCCGATGGCGGCCAGGCGTATAGTGCCACCTTTGGGCGCTTCGGGATTGACATAGTCAAAGTGCGTAAAGTCGGCGCCGTAGCGCGGTGCCCCGTACAGGGCGAGTGCGTGGGCTGTTTGTATGGTCGAATCGCTGGCATGTGCCGTGCTTGCAAAGAGCAATAGAATGAGATAAAAGCGCATGTTCTGTCTTTCCAAATGGACTCATGCGCTTTCGATGCGCACGAAGATTGGGCTTCTGGGAGAACGCCATAGACGATACGCGCCCGCGACCCAATGCGCAAACACGCTGTGGGGATTGCGCGGGAGCACGCGGGAGCACGACGCGAAGAGTTGGTAAGGCGGGTCGGTCATCTATCGCGGGCAGACAGCCGATAGGAAGCACACCTGTATAGGATGGAGTAAGATCCACCTCCGTATCCCTTATTTTCCCAAGATATTCGCCTATATAATAGAACGTGCGCGCTCGTGCGCGCGAATAGAATAAGAATTTTAAAAAATAAGATGCGCTAAATGTTATCATTTATTATCATACATACATCACCTTGCCTATTTGGGTATGTGCCTAAAAGGCGCTCATATCGCTTCTAACGCGACTAGAAGCTTACGGGTCTTTGCAGATGAACGATAAGAAGCAAACGGCTGTAAGAGTTATTTGAGCGCGTTAAACGGGCAATAATGGAGATTTTTAAGGGTAGAGATTATGAAAAAAGATCTAGCGTGCTGGGACCGATACCCCGATTTTCTCACCGTGCGTCAAGCTCAGGAGTTGCTCAACGTAGGGCGAGCGACGATCTATCGTTGGATTGAGATGGGAAAACTGCCGGGAGCTATTCAGTTCGGTGACACGTGGCGCATCAGCCGAGAAATGCTCAAACGCTACGTAGAAGGCCACATGACGCGCTGAGCGGAAGATGGTGGTGACTTTAGGCCATCAAATCGATCTGTTGGCCGGTCTGCACCGTGTTGGGCGAGACGGGGGGTATAGACTCAATTAGGCTGATAGCGGCTTTGGACTGCGCATCAAGTCCCTTTTTGAACGTGCGCACAGACAGCGCGTTTTTGAGCTGGGCGTCCTGCATGCTCGTGCCCAGATTGACGAGTGATTCGGTCGAACCGCTTATGGAATCCATAGTATGCTTTCTGCCAAAGGGGCTATAAGAGCCCTCATGTATATTATCGGCACGCGGCCCCATTTACTTCAGCGGGTGTTCTAATCTCCGCGTCGGACGATTTCTTGGTTGAGCAACAGGCCGTCTATGTCGTTGAGCGAGAGAGTTATCTGTCCCGTTTGGGTATCGATGGAGACGACGCCAAAGTTGTTTTGGGTGAAAGTGGATCCCATGCGAAATGGTCCGTCTTCCTCTTCGCGTAGAACGCCTCTATTAAGCGGACTAGACGTGACTTCCAAGAGGCGTCTTCCCCCATTTGTTTCGGCCGAGTAGAGCGCACCGCGATGCCGGTCTCCGGATAAAATGACGAGGTCTTCAATGGCGTACTCGTCTAGCAGATCGAGCAGACGCTGTCGTTCGCTCGGCATGTTCTTCCACCCCTCCCAGCCGTGACCAACGGCGATAAACTGCACGGAAGATACCAAAATGCGATAGTCCGCTGGAGTTGCTAGCTGGGCTTCGAGCCACGTCCACTGTGCTGACCCTAGCATCGTGGCATCCCGGTCGTCGGTGGGCACGTAGCGCTCTTTGCCGGGTTCTCTGCTGTCGGTCTCCTTCAGGTCCGAGCGAAAATAGCGCGTATCGAGGTAAATGATCTGAACGAGTGCTCCGTCTAGCGATAGCTGCTGCTGAAAGTATATACCGGGTCGTCGGTGGCGTTCGTCGCCTGGCGGAACCTGCCAAAAGTCTAGAAAGAGTTGCTCTGCGATTTCTTTGTGCTTCCAGTCGCGGCCCCCGTCGTTGGTGCCGTAGTCGTGATCGTCCCAGACGGCCTCGATGGGAAACGACAGGCCTTGAGAAGCCAATAGGCTGCCCAACTCGGTGTATGCCACGCGCATACGCGTCACATCGTCTCGATAAATGTCGGCGTAGGTATTGTCGCCCACCATGAGAAAGAGGTCGGGTTGGGCGCGTTTAATCGCGGCAAAAATCGGCGCATCCTCTTCTTGGTTCAAGCATGAACCGAAGGCCAATTGGAGATGTGTCTGGTCTTTTAAATGAGCGTAGGAGCGATTAAAGACGAGGGGTTGGGAGGTAGCCTGTTCGTTATTGTCTTGGCCGAGCTGACACGATGTTAGCGCTAGTATAGCCGAAAGCAGAAAGAATGTATTCACGTAGATTCGCGTTTCTAAGGGGGAGAATGTAAAAGAAAGGGCTGCCGCACCGTCGGTGCGACAGCCCTTTCTTGCGTTACCGTTTTGCTCGTGGTCGTTAGAATACGACGCTGAGCGAGACGTTCATGCGACGCGGCAGCCCGTAAAAGACTTCTGCCGAAGCGGGGCCGTGCGGATCGACGAGCTCACCGTCGATTTTAAGTGCGTTAAACTGGCTGTTGTCGGTTGCTTCCATGATGTACGTCGAGTCAAGCAGGTTAAACACGTGACCGTCCAAGCGAAGCTTGGCTCCCGCTAAACGAACCGGCAGGTTGTAGCCCAGGTGCAGGTCCATGACGCCGGCGTTGGGAAGCTGCCAGCTTTGGGCGCGGTCACCGGCATCCGTGCGGCTAAACGGGTCCCAGTCGGAATAGTGGCTTGCGTAAAACTTGTAGACCAGCTGTGAGCGCAGGCCTTCCACCGGGAATACTGAAACGCCCAGCGCAAGCTGGGTCTGCGGTGCATCGCCGACCTTGAGGTCTTTGATGTAGTAATTGTACTCGTCCTGCTGGCGCGTACCGTCCGCAGCGAAGTTAGTGTAGCGTCCGCTGACGTCGTCGGTGTACTTCCAATTGCCAACAGACAGCGCCATGTCGGCGCGCACGAGCTTGCTGGGCTGGTAGGCCACTTCCGTTTCAAAGCCCGAGTGCACGGAGTTCAGGCCGGTCAAGAAGATGTATCCTTCCGATCCGTCTTCGTTAATGACGCCCCGGGTATTGGTGCGATCCTTCCACTGCGTGTAGTAGAGGTTGGACTTAACCGTCAGCTGACGGCCAAAGTGCATCTCGCCACCCAGTTCGAAGGAGCGGAATTTTTCCAGCTCGGGATCTTCGTAAACCGACCCGTCGCGATCGTTGATGGCCGCGTCAAAGATGGGAACCTTGTTGACGATACCCAAGTTGGCAAACAGAGACAGGTCGTCGCTGAGCGCGTAGCGGGCGCCCGTTTTAAACTGGCCGCCGCCAATGCCCGTATTCTCCGATTTCTGTCCTGTCGTGCCCGGTCTTTTGAAGTGGTCTTCAAAGGTGTAACCGACGATGCTGTAGCCGGCCATGGCAAAACCGGAAAGCCGGTCTGCTTCGTAGCGCACGCGGGCGAACGAACCGAGCCAGTCCACCGTATTGGTGTTCCAGTAGGCAATGATATCGCCGATTTGCTTACGGTAATCAGCTTCGGAGTCATTGTCGTTGCCATCAAAGTAGAAGTATGAGCCACCCAGCAGGTCGCGCACTTCGCGGGCGTGCTCAATTTCTGCCGTGCGCCAGTCGATGCCCACCTGCAGCGTGAGGGCTTCGCTCAGATTGTGGTCCAGTTTGGAGACCAAACCGATGGTCGACTGGCGGTTGATCGAGTTGCGCAGGATGCCCTTGGAGCCTTCTTCGCTCGCCGCGTTGTTCTCCCAAGTTGCACCAAAGTCAACTACGCGGGAGAAGCCGCTGTAGTCCCACTTCATGCTGCCGTAGGTGCCCGTTCCACCGCCGCTGCCGCCAGAGAAGTACAGCACGTTGCTCAGGCGCGTGTTGGCGTTGAGCGTCAGGTAGTAGTTCAGGTTGACCTGCGGCTTGTGGAAGAAGTTCTCGCGCTCGTTGATAAAGCTCGAGTCAAAGCGGTTTTCCTTCCGTTCACCGTACATGTAGAAGTACTGCTTAGAGTCATTGCCCTTGTAGGCGCTAGAGATCGGGACGTAGTTCTGGTTGTAATCGCGTCCCTCGTTATTGGTGTTCTTCTCCGTAAATACGGAAATCCACTCCGAGCGATAGCCCAGCTCGTCGCGCGCATAGTCGGGATCATAGACGGCTGCGTTCTGCGCGTACAGATTCTGGCCGTGGCGCTGCGGGGCACCAACAGCGTAGAGCTCGAGGCGATGCTTGGGGTTGATCTGGTAGCTTGCGCCCACGTAGTAGGCGCTCGCATCGGTCCACGTGCCCTTGTAATAGCCGTCGCCCGTCTTTTTTACCACAGATCCGCTCAGTGCAAAGCGGTCGTTGATCAGGCCCGTGTTGTAGCTCAGCGTCGTCTTGCTGAATCCCCACGAACCCAACTCTTGTTTGATCGATCCCTTGCGCTCCAACTGAGCAGGATCAGTCACGATGTTCATCGTGCCGCCAATGGCCGGCACAGCTAGGTTGACATCGCCCATCCCGCGCTGAACCTGGATGGATGAAGCTGCGTCACCTACTCCGTCCCAGTTGGACCAGTAGACCCAGCCGTTCTCCATGTCATTAACGGGCACGCCGTTGATCATAATGGCAACGTTGCGCTGGTTAAAGCCGCGCACGTTGACGCGTGCATCACCGGCACCGCCGCCCTGTTCAGTGGCGAATACGCTTGGTGTCGTATCGAGCACAAGCGGGATGTCGCGCGAACCCAGCTGGGCGGTGATCATCGACTTTTTCATTTCGGTGAAGGACGTTGGCGAACGCTCGTCAGAGCGCGATGCGATGACTTCTAACGGATCCATGTCGATAGAGGATACCTGCAGGCGGAAGGAGATACTCGCATCTTCTGAAACCATCACAAAGAAGCTCTGGCTCGCGTAGCCGACCAGAGAGGCCGTGACGATATAGTCTCCGCTTGCAACGTCGACGATGCTGAAGTTTCCCTCGTCATCCGTTGCGCCGCCGAGGTCTGTGTCCTCGATGGTTATGTTGGCACCGGCTAGCGCGTTACCCGACGCATCGCTGATGCTGCCAGACAGCGTGTATGCGCTGGCTGACGAGACAAACGCCAGCATTACTAGCGCGGAAAAGATAGCTTTTCTCATAAGGTTACCCCTTGGGATAAGTGGTAGAGTACAGGGTGTACTCATATGACTGTATTGGACAAAATTTACTGGACAAATAGTATAGACAAAATCACGTGCGCCAAAAGGCATTTTTGTTACAACAGAGGTAAATTTAGGCGTTTTTTTTAGCTTTGAAAATGGGAACGATATTTTGTCCGCGAACCCCTTTTTTTTGGTCATTTTGGGGTATACTCTCTTGTAGGGCGGTTCTGGGGGGTTGTGGGCTAGGCACTCACAGCCCCCCTTCTACGTTCTAATCGGCCGCACCTGCGGCCACAAAAAAAGGCGGCGGAACGGATACAGCGTCGTGCCGTCACTGCGTCTGGGATACGCCTGACGCGGGCGTAGGGGTTACTCGGTCAAGAAAGACGCGCTTTCTCTGTCTCCGAGTATGGGGTACAGCTCGGTGCCCTGCCACCCACCTTAAGATGGGGTCCGCTCCGTTTAAACCGTGGACATATTCGGTCTTCCACCCCGTACAGAGTCGCACGTGGACCGCAGATATAAAATTCTGCGGCGCGATCGCAAAATTGGCAAGAGGTGGATGCTATAGAAGCGGGCTGTATTCTCTGGCCTACGCACCCGTTATGTGATAGTATTAGACGCATGCGAAAAGCCGTTTTGAAAAATAGAGACAACGCGGGGAGACGGGATATTTGAAGCTTAGTACTACGACGCTGGGATGTCCGGAATGGAGCCTAGACGAAATTATAACTCGCTGCAGTGAATACGGTTTGCAGGGCATTGACTTTCGCGGCATACGGGACGCACTCGACGTGACGCAGCTGCCGGAGTTTACCAGCGAAATAGGCCTAACGCGTCGCAGGATAGAGGATGCGGGCCTAGGCGTTTCGGGCATCAGTTCCAGCATTCGCGTGTGCGTGCCCGAAAAACTGGAAGAAAATCTCGAAGAGGCGCGGCGGACCATTGCAGCGGCGTGTGCCCTAGGCTGTCAGCAGGTGCGCGTCTTTGGCGGCGGTGACAGCGAGAACCATTCGAAAGAGGCTCTAGCGGATATCGGGCGCGAAACCGTCGAACACATATTGAAGTTGGACGGAGCGCGTGAGGTTCGGTGGGTTTTCGAGACGCACGATGAGTGGATCCGCGCGGCGGACTGCGCGCTGCTGCTGGACCGCATTGACGATCCGGCTTTCGGCGTGTTGTGGGATATGGGGCACACGGCGCGCGTTGGCGGTGAAACGCCGGCAGAGACCTATGCCGCCGTTGGCCCGCGAACCTTCTACACGCATGTCAAAGATGCCATCCACGATATGAATCATCCGCAGGCAATGGGAGATGGATGGCGCTACGTTGCTCCGGGCACGGGCCAACTGCCCCTAGCAGATGCGATCGCCCTGCTGAAAGATAATGGCTACGATGGCTGGATCATGTTCGAACACGAAAAGCGCTGGCATCCCGAGCTCGAGGATCCGGCGATTATTTTCCCACAGTTTGTCGGCTGGGCGCGGCCGCTGATAGGATAGACTGATGCAAACCGAATTTCCCGAAGCGGCACTCCACGTGCCGACCATATTGTTGCCGAGAGAAGATGTGCCCCTTACGTCGTGGGCAGTTATTGCCTGTGACCAGTACACCTCGGAGCCCGAGTACTGGGAGGAAGTGGAAAAGCGCATCGGTCAGGCGCCGTCTACGCTGCCGCTTATCTTTCCCGAGGTATACCTA
>Ga0181568_10004797_pt1 | contig 12006 bp, 12 predicted proteins | sample 101ome_20_FD_133758 | JGI IMG/M metagenome (GOLD analysis project Ga0181568, IMG submission 133758) | Coastal salt marsh microbial communities from the Groves Creek Marsh, Skidaway Island, Georgia - 101404AT metaG (megahit assembly) | ecosystem: Environmental > Aquatic > Marine > Intertidal...
CAATAGGGCTGCAGCATGTCGACCAGATCGTGCGGAAGCGGCCTCGATGCGAGGGTGTCGCGCGTGGTACAGACGAGAATTTCGTGTCCCGTCACGGCAAGCACCCCTGCGTCGAGGTGCAGGATGTCGAAGTTGATCTGGAGTGAACTCGTCCCGAATCGCGTGAAGTATGCGGCGACCCGCAACGTGTCATCCAGGCGCGACGGGTAGTGAAAGTCGGACTCCAGATGGACTCTCGGCAGCCACATGTCCCAGCGGTCGAACACCTCCGAGTACGGCACTCCTGCCGAGCGGAACAGTTCCATCTCCGCGAGCTCGAAGAAGCGTACATAGGCGCCGTAGAAGATGATGCCCGCCTTGTCCACGGCGGACCAGCGAACACGCTCATCGATGGTGAAGAGGAGGGGCATGAGGCGAGGGCGTCCGGATCCGAGGTCGAACTGGCTTTGGGGCGGCTGACAGGGTAGCCTCCCGGGCATGACTCTCCACCTTACGCAATTCGAGCGGGATCTGCTCTCCGGAGCCGCTGGTGAGGCGAACGCGATGGCCATGCGGATCGTGACCTCGGCGGCTGATTTACTGGGTGCAGAAGCGCTCGTCGAGGTGTCGTCCGCGCACATCGACGGGTGTCTCCACCACGGGGACGGCGGTGTCGAGTTCGCGGAAGCTCTTGCGGCGGGGGGAGGGCAGGTCGCGGTCCCCACGACGCTCAATGTCGGAGCTCTGGATCTTCTTCATCCGGAGGTGGTCCGTGCCGATGCGCACAAGGTCGACATGGCACGGCGGCAGATGGAGGCGTACGTCGCGATGGGTGCCGAGCCGACCTTCACATGCGCCCCCTATCAGGTAGGGCACGAGCCCGGGCTCGGAGAACAGGTCGCATGGGGAGAGTCGAACGCGATCGCGTTCGTGAACTCGGTTCTGGGAGCCCGAACCGAGCGATACGGTGATTTCCTCGATGCGTGCTGCGCGTTGACAGGGCGTGCTCCTCTGTACGGACTGCACGTGGAGGCGAATCGCGCGGCGACGATTGTGGTCGATGTGACTGCGGTACCGGATGACCTGAAGTACAGGGATGAATTCTACCCGGTCCTCGGCACCTGGCTCGGCCTCCAGGTCGGGGAAGAGATCCCGGTCATCAACGGGCTGCCCTCCAGCACCACTCGCGATCAACTCAAGGCACTCGGGGCAGCAGCGGCCTCGTCGGGTTCGGTCGCCCTCTTTCACGTTGTGGGCGTCACTCCGGAAGCCCCCTCGGTGGAGGCTGCGATCGGACTCGGCGGGGAACTCCAGCCGGACAGCCCGCCAGGTTGGGGGAGCCAGCAGATGCCCAGGATTCCCGCGACCATCGTGCTCGACTCCGTGAGTGTTCAGGGTGCCTTGCAACGTCTCAGCACGGCAGTCGGCTCGGACCGGATCGATGCGGTTGCGCTGGGAAGCCCGCATTTCAGCATGGGGGAATTCCAGACGCTGCACCGTTGCGTGCGCGGACGGACGCTCGGGGTGCCATTCTTCGTTTGTACGGCCCGAGACACGCTGGCGGACATCGAATCGGCAGGCATCGCTCAGGAGTTACGGACGGCGGGCGTCGAGATCGTGGCAGACACCTGTGTCGTCGTGACTCCGATCCTCCCTGCTCAGGCGGGGGTGTTGATGACGAACTCGGGAAAATTCGCGCACTACGGCCCCTCGAACACGGGATACGATGTTCTGTACGGCAGTCTCGAGGATTGCGTGGAGTCAGCGATTACGGGCAAGGTCGTCAGAAGCGACGAGGTGTGGAGCTGGTGATGGAATCTTCGATCAGCGAGATCAGGGGACGGCCACTGATTCCGGGAGAGGGACGTGGGCCACTGCTCCGCCTGACCCATCCGATCAGCTTCTGGGGGGGTGTCGAGCCCACACGGGGTCGAATCGTGGATCCGCGCCATCCGGAGTTCGATTTCTCCATTGCGGGGACGGTGCTCGCGCTGCCGGCGGCGGTCGGGTCGAGTTCCTCGAGCGCGATCATGCTCGAGCTGCTTCGGGAGGGTACGGCGCCTGCCGCGATCCTCATGGGCAAGGCGGATGCGATCCTCGCGTTGGGTGCGGTCGTCGGTCGGGAGATCGGGTACGATCCCATCCCCATCCTCGAGATCGCGCCGGACCGACTCGAGCGTCTACCGGATGGCGCCCATGTCTCCGTTCACCTGGATGGCCGGGTTACGGTCGAGTGAGGCTCGACGCACCGGGACCCCCGGGTATCAGTCTCGGGGAGGGCCTTCCCCCGCGGGCCTTGGTCTGCCGATCGCGATCGATGCCAGAAGAGTGATCAGCAGCGCCCATGAGTGCACGTTGTGAAGCCCGGCGGTCCACGGAGAAAGCCGAGGCAACCCGTCGATCCCGGCTGTCATGGACGCGGCGAGGATCGTCGGGATGAAGAATGGCAGGAGGAACGGGTAGGTGCACACCGCGATGTCGAGGATGTTGGCCCGGCGGTAGGCATCGATCCCTGACTTCACCCCGAGTTCCTTTGCGAGTGGGCCGACGGTCAGGATGGCGACTGCTGAGTGCGTGGTGAGCACGGTCGCTCCGCTGATCGAACCGAAGATCCACCATTCCGCGCTGCGGAGGGTCTTCGCTCTCGCCTCGATCCAGGTGATCAGTCGATCGAGCAGGCCCGAAGCGGTCAGCCCGCCGACAAGGCCCATCAGCAGGATCGTGAAGATCGATACCCCGAAGGCACGCCTCATTCCGTCGAGAATGATGCCGGAGGCGATGAAATTGGCGGGATCGATCGCCAGTAGATCCGTAGGGCGGAAGCGCCCGAGCAGGAGGCCGAGCAGGATGCCGGCACCGATACCGGCGAACAGCCCGACCACCAGATGCGTGCGGCGCAGAAGGAGAACCAGCACGCCGGCTGGAACGATCAGCATGACGAGACCCGAGGGGTCACCCCCGGACGGGAGATCGCCGGGTTGATCGGCCGCCCCACCGAACGATGCGAACATCACGATCGCGACGGCGGCTGCAGGGAGGGCGTAGCGCATGCGTGATCGCACGACCCCTCCGAGATCCGCGCTCTGAGTCGTGGCCGAGGCGATCGTGGTGTCGGAGATCGGCGATATGTTGTCCCCGAACGTCGCCCCGGCGAGCACCGCCCCGATCGCGAAGGCGGGGTCTGTGCCGAGGCTGGCGGCCGCCGGGTAGAGGAGAGGCGCACACACGAGGATCGTGCCGAGGCTGGTGCCCGTCGCGGTAGAGAAGACGGCGCAGACGAGGAAGGTCGCAACCGCGAATCCGCCGCCCCGGACTCCGGTTGCCGTCGCACCCCAGGTCAGTGCATCGACGAGACCGCTGTCCCGGAGAATCACCCCCAGGACTCCCGCGAGCAGCCAGGCGAGGATGAGGAGGGTGACGATTCGATGGCTCATGCCGTCGATCACGGCCTCGGCGTATCGGGAAGGATCACGTGCGAGGAAGACGCCGACGCCGAGTGCGAGCAGCAGAATGGGGCCGAAACCGGTTTCGTCGGGTGCCCCGGAGAGGCCCAGCCACGAGACGCCGCCAAGGAAGACGACGAAGGGAGCAAAGGCTCCGAGCCAGCCGCCTCGGAAGGAGAGTAAATCAGCTGGTCCGTGCGGGGCGGGTGGCATCGGTGACGGGTCGGTCATCGGGCTGTCGAGGTGATATGAGGCCGGAGGAGCCAGGCCGTGTCCACGCCAAAGGACCAGGTCAAAAGGCCGAGCGCGAGTGCCGAGATTGCCACCGCCCACGGTACCGGAACGATGGGCCCGAGCGCCACCAGCAGCGCCACGCCCTGAACGACGCAGACGAGCTTTCGCCGAAAACTCGGAAAGAGGTCCCCGCGAAGCGCCGGGACCAGGAAGCCCGCTGCGACGAAGATGTAGCGCATCGCACCGATCAACAGGACCCACACCCCGGCACGACCCTCGGTCCAGACCAGAGCGGAAAGGACCAGCAGGAGAAAGGCATCCGTTTCCATGTCGAAGAGTGCACCGAAGCGCGAAGACGTGCCCGTGCTTCTCGCGACCCAGCCGTCGAGACCGTCCAGCGCCATGATCATGGTTCCGAGGCCTATGACCCACCACTGGCCGACATTCCCCAGCCCGTCGGAGTGCGTGATCAATCCCGCCAGCGACAGGGTCGCGACCGTGCGCACCATCGTGACGCGGTTCGCCGACCCGATGCCCGGCTTCGGTAGATCGGATGGCAAGGTCCGGAGGATCAGTGCGCCCGCTGCGGCGTACAGTCCCATCACGGTCACAACGTACGAGGCCGAGAGGTCGACGACGCACCACGCAGCAGATGCGACGAGGAGCGTCGCGATCAGGCCGGCTGCAAGGTCCGGTACGGCCTGCGTGCGCACTCTCCCCGGGGAAGGGGCTGTGGACATGTCGGAAGAGAACACTACACGTGAGTTCTGGGTCCAGGAGCCCGGGCGTGGCGAGCTCGTCTCCGGGCGCCTTCCCGCCATGGGGAAGAGCGACGTGATGGTGCGTACGCTCTACTCAGGGATCAGCAGGGGAACGGAATCGCTCGTGTTCCGAGGTGAAGTACCGGCCTCGCGGTACGGTGAGATGCGTGCGCCCTTCCAGGACGGAGATTTTCCGGCGCCGGTCAAATACGGCTACATCAGTGTCGGGGTTGTACGGTCGGCCGGAGATGGCGCGACGGACCTGCTCGACCGTGTCGTGTTCTGCCTCTACCCGCATCAGGATCGTTACGTGGTGCCGGCTTCCGCGGTGACGGTGCTTCCCGAGAATGTACCCACAGCGCGCGCGGTTCTCGCCGCGAACATGGAGACGGCCGTCAATGCCGTGTGGGACTCGGAGATTTCCGTGGGTGATCGAGTTCTCGTGGTGGGGGCCGGCGTGGTCGGCCTCCTGATCGCATGGCTCGCTGCCCGGATTCCCGGAACGGAGGTGACGGTTGTCGACGTGAACGAAGGGCGAGCGGATGTCGCCAGCACGCTTGGCGTTCGATTCGAGACCGCCGCGCCTCCCGGCTTCGACGCAGACGTGGTCGTGCATGCCAGCGGCAATCCGGCGGGTCTTTCCGTGGCTCTGGCTTCAGCCGGCCTGGAGGCTCGGGTCGTGGAGGTCAGCTGGTTTGGCGACCGACTCGTAACCGTGCCTCTCGGAGAGGCGTTCCACGATCGCCGGCTGACGATACGCAGCAGTCAGGTAGGCCGCATTCCGGCGAATCGAACGCCGCGGTGGGACTACGCCCGCCGGTTGGCCACGGCGCTCGATTTGCTCGAGTATCAGGAGCTCGATGCGCTCATTACCGGTGAGAGCGCGTTCGATGAGCTGCCCGACGTAATGGAACGCCTGGCTGGCTCAGGGGGAGACACGCTCTGCCATCGCATTCGATACGACTGACGTTCGGAGGCCTGACATGTACAAGCTCAACGTTCGAGACCACTTCATGATTGCCCACAGCTTCCGCGGGGAAGCGTTCGGGCCGGCTCAGCGTCTGCACGGTGCGACCTACGTCGTGGATGCCACCTTCAAGCGGCCGGATCTCGACGAGGACGGCCTGGTGGTCGACATCGCCCTCGCCGGGGAGCAGCTCAAGGCAGTTCTCGACGCGTTCAACTATCGCAACCTGGATGACGTTCCCGAGTTCGAAGGTCACAACACGACCACCGAGTTCCTCGCGCGTGAGATCCAGGAGCGCCTCGTGCGCGCGATCCATGACGGCAAGCTGGGTTCGAACGCGTCGGGATGCAGCTCGATCGAGGTGACGCTCAACGAGTCTCACGTCGCGTGGGCGAGCTACGAAGCGAGCGTGTGACCGCTCCTGATGGTGCCGTCCACCTGATCGTTCCCGGGCCGCTCGATCAGCGGACCGGGGGCTATCTGTACGACGCTCGCATGGTATCCGAACTGCGTGCTGTCGGGGCGGGGGTCGTCACGCACTCGCTGGCCGGCCAATTCCCGGAGTTCGACGAGGAAGCGCGTGAAGCGCTTCACGGTGCGCTCGCCGATGTGGCGGTCGGATCCGCCGTCGTGATCGATGGACTGGCCTCTGGAGGAGCCCCCGACGTCGTGGCCGGTCACGCCGGTCGACTCGCGATCGTCGCACTCGTCCATCATCCTCTCGCTGACGAGACCGGGCAGACCCCGGAGGAGGTCGAACGCGCCTTCGAGTCGGAGCGTGAGACGCTCCGCCTCGTTCGAGGTGTGATCGTCACGAGTCCGTTCACGGCGCGACGCCTCGCCGACTTCGACGTGCCGGCTGATCGCATCCGTGTCGTGGAGCCCGGAACCGACCCGGCCCCCCTCGCGGACGGTCCTCCACCGTATGCCCCGGCCCATCTGGTGTGTGTGGCGTCGCTGAGTCCACGAAAGGGCCACGATCTGCTGATCCAGGCCCTCGATCGCCTTCGAGACCTCGAGTGGCGGTGCGTCTGTGCTGGAAGTACCACCCGTGATGCGAACTTCTCCGAGGCCGTCCGTTCAGAGGTCCGCCGTCGTGGCCTGGACGACCGTATCGAATTTTGCGGGGAACTCGAGACGGATGAGCTCGAGGAGGTCTATCGGATGGCATCGCTCTTCGTCCTGCCGTCTCACTACGAGGGGTACGGGATGGCCTACGCCGAGGCGCTGGCTCGCGGCATCCCTGTGGTGGGGACCACAGGCGGAGCCATTCCGGATACGGTACCCGGCTACGCCGGGGTGCTGGTGCCACCCGGTGACGTGGACGCGCTCACCGAAGCGCTCGAAGGGCTCCTCGTCGCACCCGACCGCCGTGAGACGCTCGCCGAGGGTGCACGGATGTACGCCCGGGAGCTTCCGTCGTGGGGGGAGCAGGCCGGTCGATTCCTGGAAGCGGTCAGCGACCTGTCCGGACTCGAGACGCGTGTCTGACGACGTCTTCGACGCGGGTTGGCTCGCGCTCCGCGAGGAGGCAGACCACCGATCGCGGGTGCACGACTTCGCGAGTCGACTCGGGCATGTTGCCGAGCAGGAGGGGTGGGAGCGTGTTCTGGATCTCGGTTCCGGCACGGGGTCCAACCTTCGGTATCTCGCGCCTCGGTGGCCGTGGGCACGTTCGTGGAGCCTCCTCGATCATGATGCCGGCCTCCTCGATTCGGCGACGGCCGCCGAGGTTCCGGAGCCGACGCGGCTCGTCGGAGATCTGGCGTCCGAGGGTCTGACCGCGATCTCCCGTGCGGACGTCGTCACCGCATCAGCCCTGCTCGATCTGGTATCCGAGGGGTGGCTTTCCTCCGCGGTGCGGGCGTGTGCGTCGCAGGGGGCCGCCGCGCTCTTCGTCCTGAGCTACGATGGCTCGATCCGATGGCGCGATCCGGACGAGGACGACGACCTCGTTCGGGATGCCTTGAATGCTCATCAGCAGCGCGAAAAGGGGCTCGGGCAGGCTCTTGGCCCGGCTGCCGCACCGCTCGCGGAGCGACTCTTCCTGGCCGCGGGATACCGGACCGCGCTGCGCCCCAGTGCGTGGAAGCTCGGTGGCCGCGATGATCGAGAGCTTGCCCTGGCGCTCATGCGTGGCTGGATCGAGGCCGCGACGGAGCTTCGGCCGGACGAGGCGGAGCGACTCAGGGGTTGGGAGGCGCGGCGGTCGGCGTCGGTTCGGGCGGATCGTTATGAGGTGGTCGTCGGACACCAGGACCTGCTGGCGCTTCCACCGGGTACCCGGGTCTGAGGTTGTGAAACGTCGCCGGCTCCTCCTTGTCGCGAGGGGGGTCACGAGCGTGGCGCTGCTTGCAGTCCTCGCCGCTGTGCTCGACCCTCGAGAGGTCCTTGGACGGCTGACGGGTCTGGATCCGGTCTGGGTAGGCCTCGCGCTTCTGGTGTCGATTGCCCAAGTGGTGGGTTCCGCGTGGCGGTGGAGCTTCACGGCGTCACGACTGGGCCTCGAGCTGCCCTTGTCACGAGCGATCCCCGAGTACTACCTCGCCACGTTCCTCAACCAGGTGCTGCCGGGTGGTGTCCTGGGCGACATTTCGCGCGCGTGGCGTCACGCTCGGGAGGCGGATCCCCGAGCCGCCGTGCAGTCGGTGGTCTTCGAGCGCTTCTCCGGTTTGGTCGTGATGAGCGTGATCGCGTCCGGGTCCATGCTGCTTCTCGTCGAGGAAATCTCCGGGCGAGGGCGCGCTGTCTTCCTTGGCCTCCTCATGTTGGTGATCCTCGGGGGAGTCGTCGTGATCGGCCGGATACGATCGGGTCCGGACGCACCCCGGATGATCCGGGACCTCGGACAAGCGCTCCTGGTCGGGACTGCGCTGCCGGTTCAGGCGACGACCTCGACGGCCGTGGCATCGAGCTACATCGTGATGTTCGTCATGGCCGGCGAAGCGATCGGGATGGAGACCTCCGCCGTCTGGCTCGCCATGCTTGCGGGGCCGCTTCTCATGACGATGCTGGTGCCGGTCACCATTGCCGGGTGGGGTCTGCGAGAGGTGGCCGCAGCTGCCCTCTGGAGCGCCGCGGGGCTGACGGCGGCCGATGGCGTCGCCGTGTCCGTCTCCTACGGCCTGATCGTGCTTGTGTCGAGCCTGCCGGGTGCGGTGGTTCTCGGTCTCACAATCCTTCGGGACGAAGATCCAGATCGAACAAGACGTCAGAGCCCAATCGGAAGTGTCGGACGGGTGGACGATGTGCCTGATCCAGAGTCTGAATCTCTGGAAGGGTGATCCCCGGTCGCCCTGATCCGATCAGGAGGGGCGCCACCGATATGTGCAGGCGGTCGAGCACGCCGGCCTCGAGGAAGCGGGAAACGGTGATGCCGCCTCCTTCGATGAGGATGCGGTGGAGTCCGCGATCCCTCAGTTCGGCCACGACGTCGATCGGCTCGAATCCACCGGATGCGATGGGCAGATGGAGGACCTCGACACCCGGCGAAACGCGGGGCTTGTCGAAGGTCGCCGCGCTGGAGAGGGCGCCGGGCGCGGGTATGCCCTGCATCCACAGCGTCGGTGCCGCCCTGTCGGTGAACACTGCGCGTGTCGGATCCAGATCGCCGCGCGGATCGAGGGCCACGCGGACGGGGTTGGAACCCTCGACCTTTCGAACCGTCAGTCTCGGGTCGTCAGCTGCGACGGTCCCGGCACCGACGACGACGGCGTCTGCCAGAGCCCGCAGGCGGTGAAGCCGTCTGATATCCTCCGAACCGTTGATGTAGTGTGAGTGTCCCGTGGCCGTCGCGATCCGGCCATCGAGGCTCTGGCCCAACTGGCCGACGACGAAGCTGTCCAGGCGCTCGAGCGGTGCGAAGAGTTCATCCAGATCCGTCTGCATCACGTTAGAACTCCGAACCCTGCAGTCGTTCGATCGGGAAGGAGTGCGTGTCCCGTACCACCTCGGCCAGGATGTTGGCGTAGTGGTCGAGGAGTCGGCGGCCGAGTTCGGCCGTGGCCAGCGTGGCGTCTCCGGTCACTCCCCTCGGGTTGAGGTCCCGTGCCAGCCAGGCGAATGGAGCCACTCCCTCGGGGCGTACCCATGTCAGTTGCCGCTCGAGGTCCTCGCCGAACGATTCGAACCGGCGAATCTCGGAGGTTCGAACCAGTTCCGGTCGAAGGTGCAGCATCATCGCGGTCTCGACCGCGCCGCCGTGCAGCCCATGGGTCCACTCGGCCTCGGGCAGATTGATTCCCACAGGCCGTGGGAAGCGGAAGTAGTTCGCCTTCACGACAAGCATGTCGTATTCGAGGCGGATCTGGAGTGCGACCGAGTCGAGCACCGCCTTGTTTCCGCCATGGCTGTTGCTGAGCACGAGTCGACGGATGCCCGAGTGCCGAAGGCTACCGGCTGCCTCCACCAGGGTGTCGCCGAGCGAATCCGGCGTCAGGGTCAGCGTACCGGGAAACGAGAGGTGCTCCGGACTGGTGCCGAGGGCCTGCATCGGCAACACGACGTGGGGAACATCATGGAGTCGCGTGGCCGAGGCACCGACGAGGCCATGGCCGATCTCCACGTCGGTCGAGAGAGGCAGGTGAGGACCGTGCTGCTCGATCGCCGCGACCGGAAGGATCGCAACGGGGTCCGTCGCGGAGAGTTCCGCCACCTGCGGACTCGTCATCTCGTGCCATTTCATCCGCTGGACTCCTCGCCCCGGTGGGCACGGCGTGCGTAGAGGTCTCCCGATGAAATGCCGTCCGCACCATCACCGAGCCAGGTGCGGATCTCATCCGCCGTGCGCCACTCGGACCACAGCAGATCCCGGCGCTCACCCGGAACCGCATTGTACTCGTAACGGCCGAGGGTTTCGAGTCGTGTCACACACGCTTCGGCCACGTCGAGCGTTCCGGAGACGAATTCGATCGAGAGGGCCTGCAAGGGGCGCGACAGGCCAGCCAGTACGTCGGCCTCGAAGCCCTCGACATCGATCTTGCAGAAGCGCGGCTCGCCGAACTCCGAAATGAGGGCGTCCATCGTCGTCACTTCGACCTCGGTGGATCGGTTCCATCGGACGGCCTCGAAGGTCGGATTCTCCTTCACCACCGCCTCCCGCCATGGGTCGGCGAGCGTCGAGAGGGTCGGATGAGCATCGCTGACGGCGAGGTGTGCCCTGCCCGCCTTCGGCCCCAACGCGGCCGGCACGATCGTCACGCCCGGTCGGTGACCGACGAACCGTCGAAGCCATGGTAGCAGTGCTGGTTGAGGCTCGAGGGCGACGACGCGTGCGCCGAGCCCGGCGAAGGCGGCTGTTCTGTCACCCACGTGGGCCCCGATGTCGAACACGAGGTCCCCACGGACGACAAACGGTGCGTACAGGGCGCGAAGCCCCCGCTGCCGGCCGGGCCGCCAATACACGATGAGCGAACGTACCAGACCGAGCCACCGCCGCATCACGGCCGTTCCCCGGTTGTCGAGTGGCTGTAGGCGTTTACGAACCAGTCGCGGAAGGTGTCCATCCGTCGACCGTTGCCTTCCGATGCCGGGGGCGCGACACCCGGAAGGAAATCCCACTGCAGGAACGGCTCCAGAACGTCCGGGCTTCGGGCGATGACGTGGACCGGGACCGCCCGGGTCGCGTCATCGCCGGTGATCAGGGGTGCGGGCTGATGATCGCCGAGTGCGATGAGCACGGTCCGGTCATCGACGTAGCGAGCCGCATACGAGGCCATTGCATCGATCGCATATCCAACGGCAAGTGCATAGTGCTCCCGGACGCGCTCCCCGTCCCGCCACAGCTCCTCGGGGCTTTCACCGGCATTCGCGAACGGGGCGAAAACCTCGCCGTCCCCGATCGACTCCCAGTCTTCGAGCACGGGCAGTATGGGTGTCCACGGAGCGTGACTGCTGATCAGTCCGATCTCCGCAAAGAGCGGCCGGTCATCTGCAGGTCGAATCGTGCGCTCGAGGTAGGACCAGGTGAACTGGTCGGGCATGGTGACCCAGTTCAGTGGAGGTCCGGCGTAACGGATGTCCTGCCACGCGTAGATGCGTTCGTATCCGAAGCGCTCACCCTCGGGCCACGCCATGGTGATCGCGGGCATCAGAGCCGTCGTGCGGTAGCCCGCAGCCTTGAAGTCGTCGACCAGGGTACGCCGATCGCTCGCAAGGAGCAGATCGTACCTCAACTGATTCTCCAGCCAGAGACCGCTCAGGACTGATCCGTGTCCGAGCCACGACATTCCGCCCTGACTGGGCGCGACGAGCTGCCCGGTCACGACGTGCAGGCCTGCCGAGTCCAGAGCTTCGAGCATGGTCTCGAGGCGGGGTCGGACGACGGGCGCGTAGCGGTCATCGTCCAGCGCTGACATCCCGTACGACTCCACGAATGCGAGGATGACGTCGCGGCCGTCGAGTCCTTCGAGGAGACCGGGGAGATTGGCGTAGTCATCGGGTGCCACGGCCATCTCGGCCCCGAATCGGTCGTTCTCCTGCATCATGCTGCGGACGTGATGCACCTGCTCGCGCGCAAGCTGGACCGCCGGGAGCCCGAGTAGAACGCCCGTCGGGTGGAGCCAGCGAGCCGGTACGGCAACCAGGGACAGGCCGAGCGCCAATACCCCTGCAACCTGTTGCC
>Ga0181568_10004799_pt1 | contig 12004 bp, 10 predicted proteins | sample 101ome_20_FD_133758 | JGI IMG/M metagenome (GOLD analysis project Ga0181568, IMG submission 133758) | Coastal salt marsh microbial communities from the Groves Creek Marsh, Skidaway Island, Georgia - 101404AT metaG (megahit assembly) | ecosystem: Environmental > Aquatic > Marine > Intertidal...
GCAGGGATATCGAAAATAGAAATAGGGCGAAATCTCGAACCTCACGACTAACAGCGACGGCGCGGGCAGGCTCTAAAGCTATGCCTGGAGCATGCATCGCAAGCGGGAAAAGCAAATCTAATGTAGTGACAGTGATACCAGAAAAACCAACTGCATACATTACAAACGCGAAATAGCGGCCAAATTTTTTGTGATTAAGATTTCCTTTACGTGTTACCACGGGAATCCAGAAGAGTATAGGCCGCAGCTGCCGAAAGCCACGTGAAGACGTATCACATTCTCATGCACCCAATGCATTATTTCCATCTCCGCTCTCCCTAGAATCAGTTTGTCTATGCGTCATTTTTAGAGGCGTTTATTCAAAAGTGCTCATTCAGAAGTGCTTATTCAGATGTCTATTCAGATGTCTATTTAAAGGCCCTTAGCATCACCTTTCCTAAAATCTTTACTTGTGTCAAGGCTGCGGATTAAAGGCAGATCTTCTCACTTGATTGACTGCTATACTGAACAGATCGGCGGTAACGCGAATCGCTAACTACGCGCGCCTAAAATCGAATAGAAGGGATGCAGTGATGAATAGTGACAAAACGGGCGAGAGCAGATTGAAACCGCGGTCAGTCGAGTTGCTGCGTGAGCCAGTTGAGCTATACAAAGTGCTTAAATTCGAAGGCTTGGTGGCGAGTGGTGGTGAAGCGAAAGCGGCGATTGACGCAGGTCTTGTGTTCGTAAACGATAAAATAGAAAAGCTGAAGCGCAAGAAATTGGTTAACGGCGACACGGTGCGCATGGGTGAAGAGTCCCTGATCCTCAAATTAGCCGAGGATTACGATCCAGCGTCAAAGCCGGTCAAAGCGAAAGCCAGCAAAATTGCGCCTGCACCTCCCGCCAAGAAGGACTGGCGTCGAAAGAGGACGCCGGCTCAGATCGATGCCGACGCCGGCGTGGTGTCAGACCGAAAGCCTCAAGGCGTTTCGAAAAAAGGCAATCAGAGAGCGGCGCGTCCAACGCTTGGCGCGTTGAGTAAAAAAACGCATCAGGGAAGTTAATTTTATTCCATGCGCGCATATTACCAGTCGAGGTCATCGGGAATCGCAAAGTCAGCATAGGCCTGCTCTTCGAGTTCGAGCTTAGTGAGCTGCTTTGGATTCGCGATCGTCACAAAATGCTCAGCGCTACGTTCTTGAATCTTGTGTGCCACATCCACAGGCACGACGACATATTTTCCGTCGACTTTTGATTCAACAACGGCTAGCGTGCCGCCGCTGAGCTGTTCGCGAGTGCGCGCGTCTACCCAAATTTGTTTGACTTTGTTTTCATGCTTGAAGTTGAATTTTAGCTCGCCTACAACCTTTATTGCATTCGCTTCGATTAGCTGTCTGATTTGCGCCATTTTCGCGCGCCACTCTCCGTCGCGGTTCCGTTCTTCGTTGAGCTTTCGATCGCGTTCGATCTGCTCTTGGCGCTGTTTTTTGCGCGCTAATACTGTTTCCTGCTCGGCGTTTTTCTTAACAGTTTTTTTCTGCTGAGGTTGCTTGCTCTCTTTGCGCTTGGCGCGCTCAAGCTGTTTCGCTTTTTTCTCATCAACGAGGCCAGACTTCTTAAGTTGATCTTGTAATGACAAACCCACGCGAGCTTCCCCTTGTATTTATCTTTCGGACAGATGACGCAATGCTACAAAAAAATCCTGACATAACGTATGCAAACGATAGAGTGAATGTTACCGGCGTACTAACTCTATGGCTAGCAGATGCCGCACAACGCAGCTCAAATTGTACTATCCCAGCGCTGTTTCATCGAGAATCTTTGCCTAAACCCCTCATCTTGGTTAGTCTTGGTGGAAACGGGTATATGAGAGCAACGCCATGTTAGATGTCTTAATTGTAGGAGCCGGCATATCCGGCATTAGTGCCGCCTGTCATCTTGAGAAGCGCTGCGCTAATAAGCGCTATGCGGTACTCGAAGGGCGCGACAATGTGGGCGGAACTTGGGACTTATTCCGCTATCCAGGTATTCGTTCCGACAGTGACATGCATACTTTCGGTTTTAGTTTCAAACCGTGGACAAACCCTAAATCTATTTCGGACGGTGAATCAATTCGCGAGTATCTGAAAGAGGCGGTTTCCGAGTATGGAGTCAAAGATAAAATTCGCTTCGGTCATAAAGTCGTTTCAGCTAACTGGGATAGCATGCGCGATGTCTGGCTTGTCACTGCGACGAATGTTGCCGGTGAGACGGTCGAAATTGAGACGCGCGTACTTTTCATGTGCAGCGGTTACTACAACTACGCCGAAGGTTATACGCCGGACTATCCAGGGTTAAGTAATTTTAAGGGCCAGCTGATCCATCCGCAAAAATGGCCAGAGGATCTTGACTACTCAGGTAAGAAAGTTGCAGTAATTGGCAGCGGCGCAACGGCAGTTACAATTGTCCCAAACATGGTCGATAAAGCCGCGCAGGTGACAATGATTCAACGTTCGCCAACCTATATGTTTTCGCGCCCAGCAAAAGACGCAGTCGCGAACTTCCTCGGCACTGTATTGCCTAGCAAGTGGGCTTATGCGCTCACTCGCTGGAAAAATATTTATTTTCAGAACGCGACTTACAAAGGGGCGCGTAAAAATCCGGAAAAGACTAAAAAGCTTCTATTAGATAGTGTGCGGAAATCGCTAGGCGACGACTACGACATCGATACGCATTTTACGCCGCGCTATAATCCCTGGGAGGAGCGTCTCTGCCTTATTCCCGACGATGATTTCCTATCAGCTGTGAAAAGCGGTTCAGCAGAGGTGGTAACCGATACGGTTGATAAATTTGTCGAGAATGGCGTTTTAATGTCATCGGGTAGATTGGTCGAAGCAGATATTGTGGTGAGTGCAACAGGTCTTAACATGCAGTTTATGGGGGGCGTAGAATTTTTTCTCGACGAGGTGAAACTCGATCTTAGCAAAAAATACTACTATCAGGGCATGATGTTTTCGGGCGTGCCTAATCTTATTCAGACATTTGGCTACATCAATGCCTCATGGACACTGCGCGCTGACCTCAACTCGATATTCGTCTGTGACTTGTTGCAAGAGATGGACAGAAAGAACGCAAGTCATTGCGTGCCAAAGTTGCGTCCCGAGGATGCTTCGATGGTGCCACAGCCAACTATTTCGGGCTTTAATCCTGGATATATGCAGCGCGGGATTCATGAGTTTCCGAAACAGGGTGAGCATGCCCCATGGCATAACACTCAGGACTATTTGCTTGATCGAAAAATCCTTAAGAGCAACCTTTTTTCAGACGGCGTGCTTCAATTCGGGCAAGCTGATTGCAAAGATTCGGCTAACAAAGCGCCCGAAACTAATGAGACTCACGAAACTCACGAAACAAAAGTCGCGTAATGAGTCATCGATGAGTCTCCGGGACTTTTGAGCGCCTCCTAGAAAGAGGCGTTGATAAGCGGTTAGAAATTATCCGGGTTCAGTTCATCGTGATCGGAGTAGACGCGAGTCTCGCCCGCGAGACAAGGGAAGTCGCCTACACAAGAGAAGGGTGGGACGAATCCCTCAGGCATCATCTCGAGGGAATACAGAGGCGTGTTCACGTCTTCTGTTTTTATGCACTGTCTAACTTTCCGTCGACTTCCGACTCTTGGCTTGCTTTCACAAACGATACGCTGCGTGTCCATACCGTAGAGCTGAATGTAGGTGTCCACCTTATTATCGATAAAAGCCTGCTGCGCAGAGTTTAATGTGCCGTATAGTTTTTTATAAAGCGCTAGCCACTCTTTGTTTTCAACCTCGAGAGCTGTGCCGAGCCAGGCCATTCCTATGGGAATTGAACGTGGAGCATACTCACCCTGCAAATACATAAAGCCGAGTAGGTATTGCGCATCTTTTACGCCACGTTGTGCTGCGAGGCTAAGGTCGGCGTAGGCGGATTCGTAGTCGCCTTTCTCATAGGCGATGGCCCCCTGCTCGTACTGTCTAAGCACCTCATGATAAAAGAGCTGAGTAACTTCAACCTGAGCTGTACAAGCAAGGGAGGCGACTAAGCTCAAAGTGCAGGTGAGTCTTCTAATCCAGACGTTGACCGCGTGATGGGTGTTAGGATTAGCGTCACTGTGTCGGTTCTTCATAGCTGGAGTCCCTTTCTTGTTAATCTACTGAAGAGAAAAGCATGGGCTTTGGGGTAAACTTATTTATCGCAGTAATCTACTGCGTTTATCAGTCCATTAAAACCGAGAGTTGAGCTATTTGTGAAGTCATTTCAATCGGGGCATAGCCGCGTTACCTGCCCTAACATCGATTGCGGAATAGACCTTGCGCTCGACGCGCTGTCCTGCCCCAAATGCGATGAGCTTTTGCCGGTTGGGCTGCGAGAGGATTTGCTGGAGGTAGATGTCGCCCATTCGGGTGAGACATGGACAGAGGCGCTAGACAAGCTCGAGGCTGCCATCGGCTTCGCCCGCGCGCAGCGCTTTAAGGGACTGCGGGTAATTCATGGCATTGGGCGGTCTCGCGATGACGATGCGTGGGAGGGCCCGGGGCGGATCCGCCGAGAGTCGCTAAACTATCTTCGTCAGGCGGCAATCGATATCGACGCACGGTTGATACCCGAAAAACATAATCGCGGAGCCCATCTATTTCTCTTCTGAGCACGGTTTGACTCGACTGGAATTCTTGCGAAGCCAGTAGTCGCCTTAACGCGAAGTTCTATGCCTGCGTCTCGTCTACACAGATATCAGAGTGCGCGACTAATCACCATTTTCTGCACCTCGCTCGTGCCTTCGTAAATCTGACAGGCTCGGACGTCGCGGTAGTAGCGCTCTACTGGGAAATCCTGCAAATAGCCATAGCCTCCGTGTATTTGAATCGCATCGGAACAAACGCGTTCCGCTATTTCGGATGCAAAGAGTTTGGCCATCGATGCCTCGCTGAGGCAGGGCTCGCCTGCATCTTTGAGCGCGGCTGCGTGGAGCGTGAGCTGCCTCGCGGCCTCTATTTGAGTAGCCATGTCGGCAAGTTTGAAGGCCACTGCCTGATGTTCAGAAAGCGGTTTGTCAAACGCCTGGCGCTCGCGGCTATAACGTGTTGCAGCTTCGAGCGCCGCGCGCGCGATACCGACACACTGTGCGGCGATGCCGATTCGACCGCCTTCGAGATTGCCAAGGGCAATTTTATACCCTTGGCCCTCTTCGCCTAAACGGTTCTCCGCTGGAATAACGCAGTCTTCAAAAGCTATCTGACAGGTATCCGACGCGCGCTGACCCATTTTCGTCTCGACGCTAGCGACGCGGTAGCCAGGAGTATCCGTTGGTACGACGAACGCGCTAATCCCGCGTTTGCCGGCTGCAGGATCGGTAACCGCAAAAACAATCGCGATATCTGCGTTTTTGCCCGAGGTAATGAACTGCTTGGTGCCATTCAAAACGTAGTCACCTCCTCGCGTCTCAGCACGGGTCTTAAGCCCCGAAGCATCGCTGCCCGCCTGTGGCTCGGTGAGACAGAATGCAGCGAGCTTGTCTCCACGCGCAAGCGGCGCAAGAAAATCTCGTTGCTGCTGAGACGTGCCGTAATGGAGTAAAGGCATGCAGCCAACCGAATTAGTCACACTTACGATTGTCGAGCACGAGGCGTCGGCAACGCCTATTTCCTCTAGCACGAGTGCTGCTGCAACGTAGCCGATGTCGCAGCCGCCGTGCTGCTCGGGCACTAGCATGCCGAAGAAACCGAGCTTAGCGAGGCCGCTTAGCGCCTCCGCCGGGAAGGTTGCGTCCCGGTCCCATTGCGCCGCGAAGGGCGCAATGTGTTCGCTTGCATAGCTGCGCGCGGTTTCGCGGATGAGGCGCTGTTCTTCGCTGAGAATCATCGGGTGCTATTTCCAGCTGCTTGCTGGCTCGTTCGGGTCCGAAGTTAGGAAGCGAATCAGGTCTTTATGAAACAGGTCTGGTATTTCGATCTGCGGTGCGTGACCAACGTCCGGATAGAGGATGATCGCGCTATTTTGGAGCTGATTAGCGACATTATTGGCTAATGCTGGGAAATCATCGACTAATCCATCCTCTTCCCCGCCGATGACCAGCGCCTTTGTCGCGATATGCTGCCAGTCATAGACAACGGGATCGTCGTAAAGCATCTGCCCTTGCAGACGTCTCACCTGCGCGAGACGGGGCCAGTCGCCGCCGAGGGTTTGACCATACTGGCGACGCACAAATTCGAGGTGTGCGGGGGGCCACTTAAGTGGGAAATAGCGCTGGTGTCCTCGAAGTATCGATTGATAGGTGGTTTCACCGCCGCCGACAAAAGGGTCGCTCCAGGGACGACTCTGACGTTGGTCTGTGAGGCCTATCTGATTAATCATGACCACATGGGTGGTTGTCTCGGGATACATCATGGCAAACCGAGAAACGGCCATGCCACCCATTGAATGCCCCACGATCGCGGTTTTCTCGATGCCGAGTTCGTCGAGCAGCGCCTTCATGTTGGCTGCGACCATATTAAAGCTGTAGGGGAGTATTGGCTTAGAGCTTTTGCCATAACCAATGCGATCCACTGCGATCACCCTAAATCCCTCTTCGGCAAGCGCATTGATCGTCGGAGTGTAGGCTTCGGAGTAAAAGTTCATCCCGTGTTGTATAAACACAGTTTGGCCGTTAGCGCGTCCGCTTGGCGCAACGTCCATGTAGGCGTAGCGAAGATCCTGCTGAAAGCGGTTTATCTCGAGGAATTGAACCGTATAGGGATAGGGGATCTCCTCGAAATTAGCTGAAACCGCGCCCCACTCGGCAGGCGGCTCGGCCGGGGCCACCTCGGGCCAAGATTCCTGAGCTTGGCCAAGGTTTCCGCCTAGCGCAAGGGCGAGCGCGAAGCTCAATGCGGCGCTTTGAATGAATCCAGTGTGTTTACGCTTTCTGACAATTGAGTAGAACATACAGCTAATCCTCTCTTTATTTATCGGTTTTATTCTTGAAGGTCAGTGGGGGTTAAATGAGTTCGACGGCCAAGGCAGTCGCTTCACCTCCGCCAATACACAGCGAGGCAATGCCGCGTTTCTTGCCATGATTCGCGAGTGCGGCAAGTAGCGTGACGACAATGCGCGTACCAGAGCAACCAATGGGGTGGCCGAGCGCACAGGCACCGCCGTTGACATTGACCTTCGACGCGTCGAGCCCTAGTGATTTGATAGCCGCCATTGGGACGACTGCAAAGGCTTCATTAATTTCGAAGAGGTCAACAGAGTCTTTATCCCAGCCGGTTTTGGTCATTAGGCTGCCGATTGCTCCGATGGGCGCCATGGTGAATTCACTGGGCTCCTGCGCATGCGATGTATGTGCCACGATGCGCGCAAGCGGAGTAAGTCCTCGCTTCGACGCCTCGGACTGGCGCATCAACACAACGGCAGCTGCGCCATCGGAAATCGAGCTCGCATTCGCTGCGGTCACGGTCCCGTCCTTTCTGAAGGCAGGGCGTAGCTGCGGAATTTTATCGAAGCGCGCTTTCATAGGCTGCTCGTCGGTGTCGATTGTTACAGTGCCACCGCGCTGTGCGACCACAATAGGGGTTATCTCGCTTATAAAAGCCCCGCTTTCGATGGCCGCTTGTGCCTTCTTCAGCGAGTCAATAGCGTAGGCATCTTGGGCTTCGCGGTCAAAGCTATATTTGTCCGCGCAGGTCTCTGCGTAAACGCCCATTGCAGCGCCTTCGTAGGCGTCTTCGAGCCCATCGAAGGCCATGTGGTCGATAACTTTTGCATGGCCGAATCGATAACCCGAACGCGCGCCGGGGAGCAGATGCGGCGCATTGCTCATGCTCTCCATTCCGCCCGCGACTGCCACAGTGGCGCTGTCTGCAAGCAGGAGGTCGTGGGCAAGCATTATCGCCTTCATGCCAGAGCCGCAAACCTTATTAATCGTAGTTGTGCCGGTAGACTTGGGTATACCTGCGCCCAAAGAGGCCTGTCGGGCGGGCGCCTGACCCAAGCCGGCCGGCAGCACACAGCCCATAATGACTTCATCGATATCGCTCGCCTCGAGACCCGCACGCGCCACCGCCGCGCGGATCGCAGTAGAACCCAGTTCCGTTGCCTTTACTGAGGCTAATTCGCCCAAAAAGCCGCCCATTGGAGTACGTGCTTGGCCGACGATGACAATGGGGTCTTGTTGCGCTGCGGTGGTCATAGGATTTCCTGCTAGGTTCGAGTTGCCGTGATGGCAAATTAAGTGGTCTGTCAGTATAACCTAAGGTCACCGCTTGGCGAGCGTTGTGACCCCAAAACCAGCTCGCATCGTACCCCTTTCCAAGCCCAAAGCGTTTTGGCACACTGCGTTCTGAAATCACTCATCACATCGAGCGGTTTGCCCCTATGGGCAGCAACACGCTCGGTTTAGCATTCGAGAAATAACTCGAACCCATCGTCGCTACACACCCGAACCAAAAGGACCCAGCATGGCAATCCCAGAAATTCTAAAAGGCCGACTCTCTATTCCTGTTGTCGCGTCACCCCTCTTTATCATCTCGGGCCCCGAGCTTGTCATTGCGCAGTGTAAAGCCGGCGTCGTTGGGTCATTTCCTTCACTTAATGCGCGTCCTGTCGAAGTGTTGGACGAATGGCTGACGCAGATTAACGCGGAGCTCGACGCGTATAATTTGGCTAATCCAGATAAGCCCGCAGCACCTTTTGCAGTGAATCAGATAGTTCACAATTCGAACGATCGTCTAATGCAAGATGTCGAGCTCTGCGTTAAGCATAAGGTGCCGATTGTCATTACCTCGCTGGGTGCTCGCCCTGAAGTGTTTGATGCAATTCACTCCTATGGCGGTATTGTGCTTCACGATGTGATTAACAACCGGTTTGCAAAAAAGGCGATCGAGAAGGGCGCCGACGGTCTTATCTGCGTGGCAGCCGGTGCCGGTGGTCACGCTGGCACTCTTTCACCGATGCCATTCATTCAGGAAGTACGCGAGTGGTTCGACGGTCCGGTCCTGCTTTCAGGCGCAATCTCGACGGGCGATGCCGTACTCGCAGCGCAAGCGATGGGTGCCGATATGGCGTATATCGGGTCGGCGTTTATCGCCACCAAAGAGGCAAACGCTGACGAAGCCTATAAACAGTCGTTAGTAGACTACGCGGCGAGCGATATTGTTTACACGAATCTTTTTACCGGCGTCCACGGCAATTATCTGCGCCCATCTATCGAAGCGGCGGGCCTTGATCCTGATAACCTTCCCGAGAGTGACCCGTCGAAGATGAACTTCGGCTCAGGCGGCAGTTCTAAGGCTAAGGCATGGCGCGACATTTGGGGTTGTGGGCAGGGTATTAACGCGATTAAGTCTATTGGTACAGCAGGAGAGCTTGTAGAGCGATTGAAGCGTGAATATGCCGCAGCGCGCGAGCGTCTGCTCGCTAGCTAGAGTTGCCGCAATAATCCGAATCGAAAAAATGCGCATAAAATCGAGGGAGAGGAAAATGCCAAGAATGGTAATTAGTGAGGATCGATGTGTAATTAATAGTCGGGTAGGGCAGACGCCGGTGAAGCTCGCAATTGCTTTTAGTCTGAGTGCACTGATGGCGGCCTGCGCCCCAGACGAAGGTGTTTCGGACAACGGCGTAAGCGAATCTCCGAAAGAGACCATAAACGTTCGTTGGACCGAGCATGGAATTCCCCACATTACGGCCCAAACATGGGAGGGGCTAGGCTTCGGTTTTGCGCACTCTGTGGCGCAAAATGGTGTCTGCGTTTTGGCCAAAGAACTGGTCACAGTTAACGGCGAACTCTCAAAGTATTTTGGCGCAGAAAATGGCAACGTAAACAGCGACGCATTTCATCGCGCGTTGCTTAACGACGCTAAAATCGACGAGTATTTAGCAGCGAGTTCCGCTGACAGCAATGCGATGGATAGCGGCTACGCACGCGGCTATAACCGCTACATCGATACCCACGCCGATCAGCTCCCTGCATCCTGCGCTGGCGCAGAGTGGGTCAAGCCCATTGATGAACGAGACCTCGCGCGACTCGCAATTGGAGTAGGCATACGCTATGGCCTTGGGCGTGTAACAGACCAAATCGCAACAGCGACGCCTAACCAAGCGATCGCGTCACTAAAGCCGATCGATTTGTCGCTCGATGTCGAAAAAATCGGCAGTAATGCATACGCGTTTGGAAGTGAGTTAACCGACACTGGGCGTGGCATTCTTCTAGGCAACCCGCACTACCCTTGGCAAGGGCCTTCTCGGTTTCATATGGCGCATCTCACGTTGCCAGGCGAAATCGATTTTATGGGAGTTGGCCTGATTGCGACACCACGACTTGCGATTGGTTTTAACGAGACGATTGCGTGGTCGCATACCGTCTCCACGGCTCTGCGCTTTACCTTCTTTAGACTGGATCTTGTGCCTGGTAATCCGATGGCCTACCTAGTCGGCGACCAAGAGCGCCCCATCGAAGCGATCGAAGTTGCAGTTGAGACCGCAACCGGAATAGAAAACCGAACAGTCTATTTAACGCATTTTGGCCCAGTCGTTGCAGGGCCTAATACGCCATGGAACGATCAACACGTTTATGTTATGCGCGACGTAAATTATGAAAATTACCGCACGGGTGATCAGTATGCTGCGATGCAGCGCGCGACCGATGTCACACAGCTCAAGCAGGCGCTCGCTGATCACCAGGGTGCAGCGTTTGTGAACACAATTGCGGCCGACAAAGCGGGTGGGGCTCTTTATGCTGACATGTCGGCTATACCGAATGTGTCGGTTGATTTGATTGCGCGTTGCGCGGTTGATCAATCTGCAGGTGCACGTATAACGACACTTAATGGCTCCGACCCCAGCTGCGATTGGCAGATAGATGAAAGCGCCGCGGCCCCGGGGCTCATGCCACCATCGCAGCAACCTAGCCTGATTACAACGACGTATGCCGGTAACAGCAACGACTCGTATTGGCTTAGCAATCCTGCTATGCGTCTCGAAGGTTACTCGCCGATAATCGGCGACGAGAATGCGCAGCGCACGCTACGAACACGCGCAGGACTCAAATTTGTCGAAGAGGTGCTGAACGCAGGCGAGAAATTCGACCAGGCAACTGTCGAAAATTTACTATTTACTCATCGTCACTACGGCGCCGAATTGTTCCTCGATGAAGTGCTCGAGGTTTGTGCTGATGATCCTACTCTCGCCGAGGCCTGTGCGGTGCTCGCGAACTGGGATCGTCGACAAACAGTAGAGAGTCGCGGGGCGCATATTTTCAATGAATTTTTCACGGAGACTAATCAGCTTTCTGCTTACTACGCAGTGCCATTCGACAATGCCGATCCAGTCCACACGCCTCGCGGGTTAACGCTTAGTGAAACGGCGACCCGGGAAGCGATTGTTGCTGCACTGCATGTGGCGGTGGATCGGATAACCGACGCAGGTATTGCGCTCGATGCGCGGTGGGGTGATGTACAGTTTGAGATTCGTAATGGTGAGAAAATTGGAGTGCCGGGGGGCGATGGCCGCGCGGGGATGTTTAGCGTAATCAGCGCGCGTTTCGATGGCGACAACGGCGGCTACACGCCAATTGTAACCGGCAACAGCTACATACAGTCGGTTACGTGGAACGAAGACGGAAGCCCGAGTGCGCGCGCGATACTCACCTATTCGCAGTCACCGGAGCCGGATTCGCCATTCTACGCTGACCAAACCAAAATTTACTCGCAGAGCCAATGGTTAGAAATGCCTTTCACTGACGAACAGATTGCGACAAAGTTGGTGAGAGAAGAAACGCTAGAGATGTAATCTCTAGCGTGCTGCTGTTTCGCAGTAAGGGGAAGCCTAGAAAAGCCTAGGTTAAAAAGTACCGTTGACTCGCAGGCTTAGTTCGATGCCCGTGGTCGTGCATCGGTACTCGATTTCTTCGAGAATGTTTGCCGTCGTGCGACCGACAAAACGAGTACGACGGCGACACTGCGCTCCATTAGTTAAAGCTCCGGCATCGAACCTATACGTAGTGCCCCGCTGGTTTCGATATTCTGCAAAA
>Ga0181568_10004807_pt1 | contig 11989 bp, 12 predicted proteins | sample 101ome_20_FD_133758 | JGI IMG/M metagenome (GOLD analysis project Ga0181568, IMG submission 133758) | Coastal salt marsh microbial communities from the Groves Creek Marsh, Skidaway Island, Georgia - 101404AT metaG (megahit assembly) | ecosystem: Environmental > Aquatic > Marine > Intertidal...
CCTAGCAGATTTTCGGCAGGTGTTACGCAGGATTCCATTATCACCTGTGCGGTTGGCTGTGCGCGCCAGCCCATTTTGCGTTCCTGGGCGCCGAAAGACAGCCCCTCTGCATCACTATCTAGCAGAATGGCCGAAATACCGGCGGCGCTTTCATCACCTGTGCGGCACATCACCAGATACAGATCAGCATAGTCACCACCAGAAATAAATGATTTTGTGCCACTTAGAAGCTAACCTGCATTTGTGCCGTCAGCCCGCGTACGCCAGGCAGCCGCATCTGAGCCTGACCCTGGTTCTGTCAGGCAATAGGCGCCAATTTTTTTCATACTGCATAAATCTGCCAGATAGCGCTCACGCACCAGCTCATCTCCGAATGAGCTTACCATCCAGCTGATCATATTATGGATGGACAGATAGGCTGAAACAGTAGGGCAGGCCATGGCCAGCGCTTCAAATATCAGACTTGCTTCCAGCCTGTTCAGCCCTGAGCCGCCATGTTCTTCTGGCACATAGATAGAAGCCAGCCCAAGTTCGGCGGCTGCTTCCAGTACCTCTCGCGGCAAGATGGCCTGTTCATCCCAAGCCAGCGCATGAGGTGCGATAGCATGCTGGGCAAAATCATCTGCCATATCAAAGATGGCCTGCTGTTCTTCTGAAAGTGCAAAATCCATATCTGCCTCATTTTGTCAGAATAAAATCTAGAAAGTTACGCTGTCTATTCAGGATAGAGGACTAGCCAATATCCCGCTTATCATCAATTACGATACCATCTTTTGGCAGACTTCCGACAGGAACTATTTCAACAGATGCTCTTAATTTAAAAATATCCTGAACTGCCTGTGAAAAGGTTGCTTCATCTCCGGCAGATGTTTCAATCTGCGCCGCCAACACATCTTTGCTGCCATCATGGGTGATGGTAAGTCTGATTTTGGGCACATCTGCAAATCTGTCTACAAATTGAGCAACCTGTTCTGGTCTGACAAACATGCCTTTTACTTTTGCGGCCTGATCTGCTCTGCCGCGCCAGCCAACAATCCTCTGGTTGGTGCGTCCGCAAGGGCTTTGACCAGCCATATAGGCAGACAGATCACCAGTGGCAAAGCGTATCATCGGCATATCGCGATTAAAGCTGGTCACAACTACCTCGCCAATTTCGCCTTCGGCTACAGGCTTGCCAGTGCCCGGTGTAACAATTTCAACAATTACCCTTTCATCAATAATCATGCCTTCAGTAAGCTGTGATTCATAGGCGATCATGCCAACATCTGCCGTGCCATAGCATTGGCGACAATGAATATCTCGTGCTTCATATGCCGCACGAAGCTGGGGGAATAGGGGGCCCGCACTTACGCAAGCATATTTAACGCTTGAGCTATCAAGGCCCATCTCATCTGCCTTTTGAAGAATGGTCAGCAGATAATCTGGCGTGCCAGCATAAGCGGTAACACCAAGCTGTGCGATAGATTGTGCCTGTAATTCTGTCTGGCCAGTGCCAGTTGGCACAACCGTAGCACCAACGGCTTGTGCTGCGCTTTCAAACATCACGCCCGCAGGGGTGAAATGATAGGAAAAACAATTCTGGACAATATCACCTGCGCCAATCCCGACAGCTTTTACCGCGCGACCAAACCGCCACCAGTCAGCACTGCGCATGCCAATTTCAAAAATAGGGCCAGGTGACTGGAAAATATGTTCAATCTGGGAACTTGGCAGGGTAATGAAATTATGAAATGCAGCAGTCTTGCCCGACACCGCAATCAGATCAGACTTACGCAATACAGGCAGAGAAGCCAACGCCTCTTTTGAGGTAATATCCGCAGGCAAAACCTGTTTTAGACTGTTCTGGTAGTAGGGACTTGATGCGCAGGCATGAGAGATCAGGTCAGGGAGTTTTTTAGCAATATCTGCAGTGCGTTCATCTTCTGAACGTGTTTCCAGACTATCGAAAAATTCGGCCATTAGCTTAGCCATCTTTTACGTCTGCGATATGAGCGCACGTCACGATAGGATTTACGCCCTTCTTCTGACATGCCAAGATAGAATTCTTTCACATCAGGATTTTCTCGCAAATCTGCGGCAGGGCCATCCATCACCACGCGGCCTGATTCCAGAATATAGCCATAATGGGCAAAACGGAGCGCAACATTGGTATTTTGTTCTGCCAGCAGAAACGATACCTCTTCTTTTTCGTTTAGCTCTTTTACGATGCCAAAAATCTCTTCCACCAGTTGCGGGGCCAGCCCCATAGATGGCTCGTCCAGCAATACTGTTTCAGGCCGGCTCATCAGCGCGCGCCCTATTGCGCACATTTGCTGCTCGCCCCCTGAGGTATAGCCTGCTTGTGATTTGCGACGTTCCTTTAAGCGCGGGAAATAGGAATAGACCATCTCCAGATCAGCGGCAATATCGCCTCTGCTAACCGAGCGGGTAAAGCTGCCTGTTAGCAGATTTTCTTCAACTGTTAAATGTTCAAAACAGTGCCTGCCTTCCATCACCTGAATAACGCCGGATTTAACAAGTGCGGCAGGGTTAAGATCGGCGACCGGCTGGCCGCGATATAAAATACTTCCTTTTGTAACTTCACCACGTTCAGAATGAAGCAGATTTGATATTGCTTTGAGTGTAGTTGTTTTGCCAGCACCATTGCCGCCCAGAAGAGCTGTAATTCCCCCCTTTGGAACAGATAATGAGACACCTTTTAATACCAAGATGACATGATTATAAATCACCTCAATATTATTCACATCCAGTAATACTTCGTCAGTCTGTGTCATGTTCATGGCATAGGCTCGCTAATGTTTTAAGGCTGAAAATGCCCACATCAAATTGATGATGTGGGCACATCGCATGTCAGATTACATGCATTTTGGTGTGATGTTATTTTCTTTTGCATAGGCAGAAGAATCTTCTGCGATAAGCATGTTGATAACATCTTTGTCAGTTGGCTTGAAGTCAGATACCAATGACCATGTTTTTGCATTTGCATCCCATTGCTGAACAGCAACTAGCCCTGCGCCACCATGATTTTCACATGATACTTCAAGGTTTGGTGCAAAATTAGGCAGGCCAAGACTGCTAAACATAGACTGGTCTACTTTCAGATTTTCCATGCCTACACGCATTTCAGCAGGACCAATATCTTTCTTGCCAGACATTTTCTGCGCTACCTTTACTGCTTCTGCTGCCAGAATAGCTTGGAACATGCCTCTGTTATACAGAATAGTTCCGATCTGGTCGCCTGAACCTGCGGCTTTTCCTTTATCGTAAACATGCTTTTTCATGTCATCGAATAGCGGGAAATCCATACCCGGTGCATGCAATGCAAGTGCCTTATATCCATTTGCGGCAGCACCAGCAGGGATCACGTCATTTTCTGAACCTGACCACCAGATACCAATGAAGTTTTCCATCGGGAAGCGGATATTGGCAGCTTCCTGAATAGCGACCTGGTTCATCACGCCCCAGCCCCACATGGTTACATAATCTGGACGTTCGCGGCGGATTTGAAGCCATTGTGACTTCTGTTCCTGACCAGGATGGTCAACAGGCAGCAGGCTTAGCTCGAAACCATGCTTTTTAGCCAGTTCCTCAAGCGTGCGGATAGGCTCTTTGCCGTAACCTGAATTGTGGTACACAAGTGCAATCTTCTTGCCTTTAATGTTGCCATTATTCAGCTCAAGAATGTGGTTTACCACAGCAGACGCACCATTCCAGTAATTGGCAGGATAGTTAAATACATATGGGAATACTTTTCCGTTTGCAGCAGATGTTCTGCCATATCCCATTGAGTGAATTGGAATACCGTCAGCTGACGCTTTTGGGATTAGCTGATAGGTAATACCTGTTGACATTGGCTGATACACAAGCGCGCCCAGACCCTTTGTCTTTTCATAGCATTCAACGCCTTTTTCTGTGTTGTACTGAGTTTCACACTCAACAACTTTAATTGGCACGCCGCCGATACCACCATCACGCTCATTCAGCATTGTGAAATAGTCACTATAGCCATCTGCCTGCGGAATTCCACTAACAGCATAAGCACCTGTTCTGTAGGTAAGAGCTGGAAATACCAGATCTGCAAGCACTGGCGTTGCAACACACACCCCAGTAAAAGCAGCGATTATCGCATGTTTGAGTTTCATAGTCTCCTCCGTTTGAAATCGAGCAATAACTTGCTCACTTATTAACCCCAACTCTAATGAGCAAAAGGCCAAATTCTAAGTTTTTCTTTGATAATCCGCCACAGCATGGCAAGTCCATGCGGTTCAAGCATTAGAAAGACAACAATCAGCAATCCAACAATCATAAATTCCAGATGCGCGGCAATATCGCCCGGCCAGCCCAGATTGGTCACCAGCAAATTCTTCAGCAGAACAGGCATGCCAATCATAAAGGCCGCACCAACAAGTGAGCCAAAAATAGAACCTAGCCCGCCAATGATGATCATGAACAGGATTAGAAAGGATTTCTGGATTGAAAAGGCTTCGCCAACCTCAACCGCGCCAAGATATAGAGCGAATAATAAAGCCCCTGATATGCCGACATAGAACGAGCTAACAGCAAAAGCAGTCAGCTTTGCCATCAACGGGTTTACCCCGATAATTTCAGCGGCAATATCCATATCGCGGATGGCCATCCATTTACGGCCAAATGCACCGCGTGTCAGGTTGCGTGCCAAAATAGCCAGACTGAACAGCATCACCAGACAGACATAATAAACCGGCAATGTTTCCGCTTTCGCGCCTGTAACAATAAAGCCGAATATCTCGCGTTCGGGGGCGGTTATCTGTCCTGAGGCTGAGTAATTATAGAACCAGCCGACTTTATTAAACATCCAGACCAGAAAGAACTGTGCGGCCAATGTTGCCACCGCAAGATAAAACCCTTTAATCCTGAGGCTAGGCAGACCGAAAAGCAACCCGACAAAGGCGGTAACACCGCCTGAAAGCAGAATACAGACAACGATATTCATATCAGGAAAGCCTGTCATTAATTTATAGCAGGAATAAGCGCCAACGGCCATAAAGCCACCTGAACCCAGCGATACCTGCCCGCAATATCCTGTCAGGATATTTAGCCCGATAGCGGCAATGCCAAAGATAAGAAAGGGCAGAAAAACTGCCTGCGCCCAATATTCGGACATGGTCAGAGGAATAATCACAAAGGCAAAAGCCAGAGTGACTAAAAACCCTGTTCTGTCCAGCGCAATCGGAAAGGTTTGCTGGTCAGAACGATAGGATGTTTTAAATTCGCCTACTTCTCGGTAAAACACGTGCTAAACCCTTTCGATGATTTTTTCGCCAAACAGACCTTGAGGCCTGAACACAAGGAAGACTAATGCAACCATATAGGCAAACCAGTTTTCTGTTGCGCCACCAAGCAAGGGCGCCCCAATCAGAAACTCAAACATTTTCTCGCCAACACCAATGATCAGCCCGCCAATAATGGCGCCGGGAATAGAGGTAAATCCGCCAAGCATCAAAACCGGCAATGCTTTGAGTGCAATCAGCGATAGCGAGAACTGAACCCCAGATTTTGCGCCCCACATAATCCCTGCTACCAGCGCAACAAAACCGGCAATTGCCCACACAATCACCCAGATAGCGCGTAAGGAAATACCAACAGATAGCGCTGCCTGGTGATCATCTGCCACTGCCCGCAAGGCGCGGCCTGTCTTGGTATATTGGGAAAACAGCACAAGTGAGACAACCAGAATCGTAGCAATTACAGTGGCATAAATATCAAGCGTATCTAGATAGAAGCCGTAAAACGCATCTCCGCCTAGAAAGGCGGTGTTTTCTTCTATCCAGAAATTGCCGCCCTGTGGAATGCCGACATCCAGCTTTTTCACATTAGAGCCCCACATCAAATCGCCAAACCCTTCCATAAAATAGGCAAGCCCGATGGTGGCCATAAACAGGATAATTGGTTCCTGATTGACAAGATGTTTCAAAATCAGCTTTTCGACCAGTATGGCAAATAGCACCATTACCCCAAGTGCCAGAATAATTGCGAAAAAGGCATTCATATGCCATCCGAAATGGTGCATTTCCATGCCAAACATCGCATTGAACAGATGGGCAAATGGTATCTGGCCTTCTTGAAAACCAACCAGTGTCATAGCCGCAAATAAAGCCATAATACCCTGTGCATAGTTAAAGATGCCGGAAGCCTTGAAAATAAGAACAAATCCAAGTGCAACAAGCGAATACATCACGCCCGCCATCAATCCGTTCAGAAAGACTTCAACGCCAAAAAAGAATTCAGCAGACATAATCCTGCCCTTTCTGTTGACTAGATAGCTGTGCGTGCAATCTAGGATTAATCATGAGACACTCCAAGATAGGCATCAATCACATCCTGATTATTGCGTACCTCATCAGGTGTGCCATCGCCAATTTTACGGCCATAATCCATCACCACAACGCGGTCAGCCAAATCCATCACCACCCCCATATCATGTTCGATAAGTGCGATGGTGGTACCAAATTCATCATTCACATCCAGAATAAAGCGCGACATATCTTCTTTTTCTTCAACATTCATGCCGGCCATAGGCTCATCCAGCAATAGCAGAGATGGTTCGGCCGCAAGCGCGCGCCCAAGTTCAACCCGCTTCTGAAGCCCATAGGGCAGGCGTCCAACTGGTGTTTTGCGAATGGACTGGATTTCCAGAAAATCGATAACCTTTTCAACAATGGCGCGATTTTCAATTTCTTCGCGCTCTGCTTTGCCTTTCCATATCATCTGGGATATCATTCCCTGTTTCATATGGGTAAGCCTGCCTGTCATGATGTTGTCAAGCGTGGTCATGCCTTTGAACAGCGCAATATTCTGGAATGTTCTGGCAATTCCCTGATGGGCTATCTGATAAGGTTTCATCGGCTTGCGCACTTCGCCCTTGTATAGCACTTCGCCTTCTTGTGGATGGTAAAAGCCATTAATCACATTCAGCATGGATGATTTGCCAGCCCCGTTTGGGCCGATGATGGCGCGTATCTCGCCTTCTCTGATGTCAAAGGAGATGTCACTAATCGCTACCACGCCCCCAAACCGTAAGGTAATGTTGCGCATTTCCATCACAGCTGGCCCGATTGTGCGGCCATCTGCGGTAACGTAGCTATCAGAATCGTTGCGTGATTCAGCCTTCTTACTCATGCGACTTTCCTTTGTTTGGCAGGCGAGTTTACAACAGCATCGCTAATTCGCAATGTTGCTGAAATAGACCCTTTGGCACCATCTTCATAGGTGACTTCGGTCTTTGTAAAAATTTCCGTATCACCATTATATAAAGCGGTAATCAAATCGCTGAATTTTTCTTCAATGATACGCCTGCGAACTTTTCTGGTTCTTGTGAGCTCGCCATCATCTGCATCAAGTTCTTTATGCAAGATAATGAAGCGGTGAATCTGACATCCTGAAAGCATGCTGTCTGATGCAATGTCTTTATTAACTTCGTCAATATGTGACTTGATGGTCTCAATGACAGTCGGGTTACCAGCCAGTTCCTGATAAGAAGAATAGGCAATATTATTGCGCTCAGCCCAGTTGCCGACAGCCTGAAGGTCGATATTGATAAAGGCGGTGCATCTATCGCGGGCATTGCCAAACACCACTGCTTCCAGAATATTGGGATAGAATTTCAGCTTGTTTTCCACATATTTTGGCGCAAATAGCGAGCCATCTTTCATTTTGCCTACATCTTTGGCGCGGTCGATAATCCGCAGATGCCCAGAGCCATCTTCAATAAAGCCAGCATCGCCGGTTGCGACCCATCCGTCTTTATCTTTGGTTTCTTTTGTGCTTTTGGGATTTTTGAAATATTCCACAAATACACCAGCCGACCGGTAAAATACTTCACCATTTTCAGCGATTTTCAGCTCAACACCGGTCGAAGGCACCCCAACGGTATCAGAGCGCACCTGCCCATCTGGCTGCTGGGTGATAAATACGCTTGCTTCTGTTTGGCCATAAAGCTGTTTTAGATTAATGCCAAGCGAGCGGTAAAAATCAAAAATTTCAGGTCCGATAGCTTCACCCGCAGTATATCCAACCCGAACATTGCTCATCCCGATGGTGTTTTTCAGCGGGCCATAAATGACCAGCGAGCCAAGTGCATATTTCAGCCTGTCAACAAGGCTGACAGAATCGCTGCCATCCAGAATTTTGCCGCCAACCTTGCGCGCATGCGCCATGAAATATTTAAACATGGTCTGTTTGAATGCGCCCGCATCTTCCATTCTGATCATCACATCTGTGAGGATCGATTCAAAATAACGAGGCGGTGCAAAAAAGTAGCTTGGACCGATTTCTTTGAGGTCATGCTGCATGGTGTCCGAATTTTCAGGGCAATTGACACAAAACCCTGTCCATAGAGCCTGACCGATAGAGAAGATAAAGTCGCCAACCCACGCCATTGGCAGATAGGCAAGGACTGAATCATCTGCTGTCAGATTGTCAAATTCGCTTGATGCTTCGGCGGTGACCAGAATATTGCGATTTGACAGCACAACCCCTTTGGGACGGCCTGTCGTGCCAGAGGTATATAGCATCGCACAGGTCGTATCTTCTGTCTGTGCATTAACGCGCTTTTCAAGCTCTGCTTTCAGCTTGTCTGGCTGGTCTGCACCCTGTTTCTGGATATCGCGATAATCATGCAAATGTGTTTTGTCATATTTACGCATGCCGCGTGAATCAAGATAAATGATGCTTTTCAGTGATGTTAGCTGGTCCTTAATATCCAGAACTTTGTCAACCTGTTCCTGATTTTCAGCAAATACGAACCGCGCCTTGCAATGATCCAGCACATAGCATACTTCGTCTGCCACCGAATCCTGATAGATAGGTACAGGCACGCCACCTGCCGCCTGAACAGAAACCATAGCCCAATAGAAATAGGGACGGTTACGCCCGATAATGGCTACATGGTCGCCTTGCTTGATCCCAAGCGATAATAATCCATAGCTCAGGGATTCGATTTCTTTAGATGCTTCAGCCCAGTTCCAGCTTTGCCAGATGCCGAATTCTTTTTCCCGATAGGCTGGCTTTTCACCATATAATTCGGCATTGCGTCTTGCAAGACCTATCAATGTCGCGGGTTTAGTATTCATCTTTTGTACGGATGACACCCATTCCTCCCCTTACGTAATTATAATCTGTCACATTTTTATAATTTTTATCACGACAGGACAATCAGTGTTATCTAATCATCTTCTGTGATCAACCGAAATTTTTAAGAATTTGGAGGTTTTTATAGCATTTCAGCATTTTTTATATTTTCACTTTGTATCTTCTGTAAGATAGCATCTTCCGGACAAAGCATTTTCTGCATATAGACAACATCAAGAAAGCGATTAAATTTCAGCCCCATATGATGGGCGATGCCAATCAGTCTGAAGCCTGATTTTTCATGCGTAAGGCGTGAGCCAAGATTTTCGCTATCGCCAATTACAGCGATCATCTGGTGAAAGCCTTTTTCTGTACAGCTTTGGATGAGCCTGTTTAATAAGGCTGTTCCAATGCCCTGTTGCAGATAATCTGGATGCACATACAGGCTATCTTCAACGGTATATCTGTATCCAAAACGCTGTTTATGGGCCGAACCATTGCCATATCCACAAATTATATTTTCCTGTGTGACGGCAACATAAATGGGGTAGCCAGCATCGCTGATATCGCCCAGCCGTGTGGCCATTTCTTCAATCGTAGGGGGGACTGTCTCAAAACTGCCTGTACCATAGGTTACGTGATGGGCGTAAATATCGGTTATCTGGTTGCAATCTTCATTGTGATATTTGCGGATGGTAAACATCAGTCATGCCTTGCGTGAAGTGCTGAATGTTGAAGTGTTAAACATGCTGCTCTGTTCTTTTCAAGATCTATGCTCTGGTCTGAAACTGAAGGGTGAGCTTTCCAGCCATGCAATGTCAAGTGCGCATAAGGCGGCTCTGTCAAAGGCAATATCTGATTCCCAGTAACGGCCATTTTCAACCAGATAGCCTAGCCTGTCTTCCTGCATGAGCGCCGTCTGCATTTTCATCTTGCTAGGGGCAGGATAGCTAGATGGTAGAACAAGCTGGCTATCTTTCACAATTGTTGCTCTGTCAAATAACAGTCGCGATGGGCTATCGGACAGATTGTAGATTTGGCAACTTGCGGTGTGGGCCAAGCAGTAAAGTCTGGCAGAACTGGCTTCAAGGCTGGTTAGCGTAATGTCATCTCTGAGCGGATCAGGCGAGCCAGTACCGTAAAAATGGGTAGGCCCTGTTTCAGGATAATGCATATCACAGCCAATAAACAGCATCACCTCAGGTTTCAATCTGGCCAGTACCCAATAGGCAGTGGTATAGGCCATTGTGCCACCTGCATAGACAAACCCGCCAAATTCATTTTGAGTAGGCACAAAATCATTCTCGTCAATTAGAAACTGGTCAGCTTGTGGTGTTTGCGGAAGGCGTGCGGCTGGAAAATCATCTGGATAAACCAGATAATCCCAGTCGGGGCGCACCTGCCAGGCATTGTTAATACAGACAATGGCACTGAAGATGGATTTATCCCAACTAACTGCCTGAACAGCATTTGGACCTGACCCGATGATAAGAACTGGCTTTTTCATATTTGTCTGGCTGTTTGCGCTTTCTTGTTAGGTGTCTAAGATTTCATGCTGGCTATCTGGTATGAACGCGTTATCTTAGGCTTAACGTATTTAACAAGATACTGGCAAGGTGGTAAGCGATGAAACAGGTAACGCTGCTTGATGGTGGGCTGGGGCAGGAAATTAACAGTCGGGCATCGCATACACAGTCCCACCCGCTATGGTCTGTCAAAGTCATGCATGATGAACCCGAACTTGTGGTAGATGTACATAAGGCTTTTATTGCGGCAGGTGCAAAAGTGCTTAGCCTGAATAATTATACCGCAACTATCACCAGAATGACCCGCCATCATATGGTTGAATTATTTGAACGAACGCACCAGCTGGCCATTGGGTTGATGAATACCGCCATAAACGAGACAGGGATTGACAGGGCTGATGTGAATATTGCTGGATGCCTGCCCCCTCTGGCAGCGTCCTATGTGGCCGCAGAAGCGCTTGGATATCAGCGCTCATTTGATGAATATTGCCGTCTTATCGAGGTTCAGCAACAAGGCGTAGATATATTTCTGGTGGAAACAATTTCCAATATCGAAGAAGCTGAAGCGGCAGTAGATGCGCTGGCAGCATTTGGCCAGCCTGCCTATATTGGCCTAACCGTGTCAGACCAGAGCCCAGCCAGTTCAGCCCCATATCTGCGTTCAGGAGAATCGTTGCTCGACGCGGTGCAGATGTTGCAGGAAAAACAGGTTAGCGCTGTCATGATTAATTGCAGCTTTCCTGAAATGGTTAGCCAGTCAATGCCAGTTCTGGCGCGTTCGGGATTAAGGTTTGGGGGCTATGCCAATGGCTTTTCATCCATTGAAACATTGCAGCCGGGCGGTACTGTAGATTCGCTGACGGCCCGACAGGATTTGACCCCTGAACGCTATGCTGACTATGTATTTGACTGGATTGATGCTGGTGCCAGCATTGTAGGCGGATGCTGTGAAATCAGCCCCTCGCACATTGCCTATCTTCATCAGCAGATGATCAAAGCAGAACTAACGCCTGTCACGCTGGTATAATAGAAGATTGCACGGCAGGGGCAAGAAATGCCGCCCCTTGCCATAGATGGTGGCCTCACCCGAAGGTGGTGGTATTTAATATGACTATTCTACAGTCAGATTTACGGCAGATGTTTTGCCGTTCTTGCCTGTTTCTAGCTCATAGGAAATTTTTTGATCTTCCTGAAGAGTTTCCAGCCCAGCTTTCTGAACGGCGCTGATATGCACAAACACATCATTATCTTCGCCTTCAGGCTTAATGAACCCATAACCCTTAGTTGGATTAAACCATTTAACCGTACCTGTATTCATCATCTTACTCCGATTGAAAAGGTGTTTGGCAAGCAAC
>Ga0181568_10004809_pt1 | contig 11986 bp, 7 predicted proteins | sample 101ome_20_FD_133758 | JGI IMG/M metagenome (GOLD analysis project Ga0181568, IMG submission 133758) | Coastal salt marsh microbial communities from the Groves Creek Marsh, Skidaway Island, Georgia - 101404AT metaG (megahit assembly) | ecosystem: Environmental > Aquatic > Marine > Intertidal zone...
AATCTTTCTTTTAATGGCTTTTCTCACCACATAACTCACTGAGTTAAGGAAGATCTTTTTATAACCATAACGCACGTTTAAAAGCTTTTTAAGCTCGTTTAAGTCGTCTTCTACTACTCGTACAGTAAGAATTTTATTTTTCTTTCTCTCTCTCATTTGGTGATAGTTATATCCCTATTAGTATTACCCTTGTAAGATACTCTGGATTCCCTTAAAACATGTGTTTTAAAGGTTAACTACGATTCATAGGGGGTTGATTTTCAGGTCAGATGTTTTTAGGTTTATAATATGAAAGAAATTATTGTATTCGTAGCTTGGTTTCTTGCTCTTTGGTATGGAATAATCATACCATTAATTAGTAAGAGATATAAAAACTTTTGGTTAGTAGCTATTTCACTTAATATATTTAGTTCATTAAGTATTTATTTAATGATTAAAATTATTTTTTAGAATATGTTTGGCTATAACCAAAAGACCCCACTCTTTATAAAAGGATTGTCCTAAACTATTATCAACCCCGTACCAATCCAAAAAAACAAACACCAAAATCCTAATAGGGTACCCCTAAAATTCAAAAATTTCAAAATCGTTGCAGGAGTTGCAGAATGCTCTTATATTCGGCTTGATGTTTAACTGCTATTAAATGAAAGGAAAACCTACAGAATCACCTCTTGCATTAATAAATTAATAGATTTACATTTGCCAACATTATCTGGTTCCGTAGCTCAACTGGATAGAGCAACTGCCTTCTAAGCAGTAGGTTGAAGGTTCGAGTCCTTCCGGAATCACAAATTAATTATAGTCAGGCAGGGTAGTATATTTTTTTGCGTAACTAATCATCTGAGTTGCAAAATCTTTTGGTTGAACTACTTTAATATCAATAATTTCATTTGAATCATTCAATACTGGAACAAGCTCTGGATTAATAAAACCACTATATGGTGCTATATTAAATTTTTCATTTCTTTTTAATACTTCAGCATGTAAATCTTGATCGATCTTAACTCCATAATTCTCAATTAAATTTTTTCCAGCTTCGTAGTCTCCCTCAGATTTTATTCTTTGTACTTCTTTTAATAACTCTCCAAAAAGACTTCTAAGTTTTTTATAATCATTAATTACAAAGTATGTTTTTTCATTCTCAACTATTTTTTCGATAACATTCTCACGCTTTCCTTTTTCATAAACCCATTTAGATACTGCCTGTCTGTTTCTCATATGAGACTGTTCAATATCATCGCCTAGTTTTATTCTAATTAATTGAGTCATCAGACCATTTCGTATGTAGTCATCATAACTTACTCTGCCCATCTCTTCAGAAGAATGAGCAACACCTAATTCTTCCATTTTTTTATCTGGAATAAAATATAAACCTACAAGGTCAGCTCTTGCTTCTTCTAAAGTTGAAGCATAACTTTTTAATGTCTCTTTAGGAGTACCAACACCCTCTACTATTTGACCTGATGCGTGACCAATGACCTCATGAAGTGAGGTATGAAGATTATCAGCCTCTTTACCATATTTCTTTTCAAGTTCAATCCCTACTTTATCATACCCAAACTCTTCCAACCTTCCGCTAGAACCGGCCTGACCATAAGCATATAAAATATTTCCTAAAGAAATAGATTTTGATCCATGATTTGCTCTTATCCAGTTAGCATTAGGTAGATTTATTCCTATTGGGGTGGAAGGTGAGGCATCACCTGATTCTCCAGCAACATTAACGGTGTTATATGATATTCCTACAACATTTTTCTTTTTATGTTCATCCATTATTGTTGAGTTATCTTCAAACCATTGAGCTTCCTCAGATATAGCAGACATTTTCCTACTCATTTCAAAATCTTTAATTTGTACAACTGATTCGTAAGAACCTCTGTATCCTTTTGGGTCATTATAAACTTCTATAAATCCATTGATATAATCTACATCACCCTCAGTAGTTTCTACCCAGGCAATGTTATAATCATCCCATACTTTTAAATCTCCAGTCCTATAATATTCGATAAGTAGATCAAATGCTTTCTTTTGTTTTTCATTTTCTGCTACTTCTCTAGCTTTTTCAATCCAATAAATAATTTTTTCAATAGAACTAGAATATAATCCTCCAACCTTATATGTTCTCTCAACTAGTTCTCCATTTTCTCGGACTAATTTTGAGTTTAAACCAAATGATAGAGGTTTGTTAAGGTCTGGTGATTTTTTACTACTATAGAAAGAATCAATATCCTTTTCAGTAATGTCTTCACCATAAAAGTTTACTGCAGATCCTAAAACTAGTCCCTTGCTCTGATCTCTATTTACTTTTTTTATATCGTTGTCATTAAAGATTACATCAAAAGCTTCTTGGTTAAGTTGAGTATCAGTTTCAATTAGTAGATTTTTTAAATATTCTTTTGAAAAGTTAGGATCAAACTTATCGTTCGAGTAATGATGATGTATCCCATTTGCAAACCAAATTCTTTTAAGATATACTTCAAAACTTTTCCATTCATCTGCATTTTTATTCCCATCATAATTTGTATATATCTTTTCGAGAGCTCTTCTAATAGATAAATTATGTCTATAATTTTGATCATACATTATATCTCTGCCTGCAAGTCCAGCTTCAGTAAGAAAGTATACAAGTTTTTTTTGGTTTAGGCTAAGCTCATCAAAACCTGGAATTTGATATCTTAAAACCTGAATATCTTCAAATTTTTCGGCGAAGAAATTAAACTCTTTTATAGCCTCAGAATTATTATTACAGCTGAAAAGTGTAATTATTGATAATATATATATTGATAATAGTTTTCTCATAGTTTAATATTTACGGAAAATTAATAAAAATTTAGTAAGATTTAATTTTAGACTTTCTGATGGAATCTTTTTGTTCATGACTTAAACTCTTTCCTTCAAATATTCCATTTGACTCCCAGTCACCATAATTAGGGTTTGGTAAAACAATTAATCTAGTACCAAACTCAGTGCTAAGATCATCAGTGTATTTTGTTCTTTCTTTAGAAAGCTTTTCTTCAAATTCATCATTAAAGTCAGAAAGATTATCACCAATTAACATAATAACTTCATAATTGTTAAAAACAGATTTTCTTCTTTCACTTTTACTTCTACTTTCGTTTCTTAGAAGAACATTTGACTTTTTTGCGTCTGGAAAACCTAGCTTTTTAAGATTGTTAACTGTTGCGTCTATTTGTTCAGAATATCTATTAGATATATAAAAAATTTCAACACCTTTATCTGCAGCGTATTTTAAAAATTCTAATGATCCAGGAATTGCTTCAGCTATCTCTAAGTTTCCCCATTCAATCCAACTTTCTCTGTTATAAGTAGTATTACTTAAAATAAGTTTTCCATCATAAGGACTATTATCAAGAACTGTCTCATCTACATCTGCTATTATAGCTAAAGGTTTATCATATTTTTTTTCAAAAAAGAATATTGCATTTAAGTTTATTTTTGCAGCATTAAATGCCTGATAACATAGTGCCCTATATTCTGCAGAGTTTTGAGTCCAAACCTGAGCCTGAAGTTTATAATCATTGTTTGTCTCTTCTTTAATTTGGTTACATGACAAAAGTGTCATAAATGATAAAATAATGTATTTATTCATAATTTACCGTTTTCTCTAACATTTGATCCTTTTATTCCAGTGAGATTATCTCCCATATCTTTTCTTGCAATTTCTGCAAGATCTATAAGTTCTTCAACAATTTCTGGATAAAGTTTAATAACATCATATTCTTCACCTGGATCTCTTCTCAAATTATAAAGCTCAAGTCCTGTTTCTATCCTACTATATGGGCCACCATGCCCATCGTTTTTTGGTAGTACTCCTTCATATGATCTTGATGCGTGTGGTAAAATGAGTTTCCAGTTATCTTTTCTTACTGCTTCAAGGTTATTATTACCATAGTAATAAAAGAAGTGATCTCTTGGCTTTGAATCTTTACCTTCTAATATTTCAAAAATATTAATTCCATCAATTTTGTGACTAGGTAGTTTTGCATCTACTATCGAAGCTATTGTAGGGAATAAGTCAATTGTTGAGGAAAGTTGATTTGCTATTTTTCCTCTTGGAATTACATTTTTCCACATCATTACTGTAGGTACTCTTTGTCCTCCTTCAAAACTTGTTCCTTTACCTTCCCTAAGTCCTCCAGTTGAACCAGCATGATTTCCAAAATTAAGCCAAGGTCCATTATCACTTGTGAATATTACTAATGTATTTTCTAGGATATTATTTGATTCTAAAGATTTTATTATCTCCCCTACAGACCAATCTAATTCCATCATTAGATCACCATATAAGCCTTGATTACTTTTACCAAGAAATTTATCAGATACAGCTATAGGTACGTGAGGCATGGAGTGTGGAACATATAAGAAAAAAGGATTGTCTTTATTTTCATTAATAAATTTAATCGATTTCTCTGTGTATAGAGTAGTTAGCATTGCCTGATCCTCTAAGGTTTTTATCTCTTTTATTTTTTCAAAATCTTCAATTAATGGTAACTGGGGATAAGTTTTTTTTTTCCAGTTAGAGGTATCAGAAATTTGATTACCGTCAAAGTCAACTGGCCACATGTCATTAGAGTAAGGTATTCCAAAATAAGTATCAAAACCATGATTATTTGGTAGGAATTTTTTGTGATGACCAAGATGCCATTTCCCATAAATAGCTGTTGTATATCCCTTATCTTTTAACATTTCTGCAATTGTTATTTCGTCATCATGAAGCCCATGGTTAGAGTAGGGCATAAGTGCACCGCTTATTCCAATTCTATTTGGATAAGTTCCAGTTAAAAGTCCTGCCCTGGAAGCACTACAAACTGCTTGCGCAGAATAAAAATTTGTAAAGAGCATTCCCTCATTTACCATATTATCAATATTTGGTGTTTTATAATTTATTGCACCAAAGTTTGATATGTCTCCGTAACCTAAATCATCCATAAAAATGATCACAATATTAGGGGAGAGGTTTTTTCTATTTTCTGTGCACGAAAAGGTTAATAAAAAAAATATGCTAATTAAGTATTTCATCATATCTATACTTAGTAATTTAGAGAAATTTTACTATGAAAATAAAGTATGTAATAATAATATTATTATTATCCTCATTCTACACATTTTCTCAAGTCCCTACTGGAAATTGGAGTGTAGAACCTGATCCTTTCCTTGAAAATCAACAAATAACTTTAACGGTTTCTGATATTAACTCTGGAAATTTAGGAGGGATTAGTGACATATACTTATGGACATGGTATACTAAATCTGATGGTGGATCAACTAATGCTGACAGTCAATGGAATGGTCAATGGGAAAGCTCTAATGAATCAATGAAGATGACTAGAAATTCCGACGGATCCTATAGTTACATCTTTACTCCATCACAGCTTTTTGATGATACTGGAATAGAGACCATTGGTGTGTTAGCAAAAGCTAAAAATGGATCTGGAGATAAAAAAACAGCTGATTATATTTTTGAAGTTGGTGTCTTTAGTTTAACAATGATAAGTCCTGAGGAAAACATAACTGTCATTGAGTTTGGATCAAATCTTGAAATCAAGGCAGAGTCAAGTGTGATTTCAGATTTTAAATTAGAAAAGGATGGGGATATTATAGATCAAAAAAATAATCTTAGTTCATATTCATATCTTGTTCCTCAAATAATTGCAAGTAGTAACTTTAAACTAACTGCTATAGACAATGCATCTGGTGGTAAGGTTTCAAGAGAATTTAATGTTGTTATAAGGCCATCTGTAATATCGGAAAATATCCCTTATGATAATCTAGATGATGGGTTAAATTTTACTGAAAACTCTGTCGTTTTTGTTCTAAATGCACCCGGAAAACAATTTGTTAATATTGTCGGCTCATTTAATGAATGGGAAATATCTGATAACTATCTCATGAAATATGATAGTGCTATTGATAGATTTTGGCTAGAAATACCAGAGCTTAATAAAAACATATTCCATTCTTATCAGTACTTAGTTGATGGGTCAACTTATGTTGCTGATCCTTATTCTCCTATTATTTTAGATTCATACTCAGACTCTTTTGTTTGTAAAACTCTAGAGTGTGGTTTTACCTCATTTCCAACTTATCCTAAAGACAATAAACATGCTGCAACAATGTTTAAGATTGATGATGGATTCACTTGGGAAGATGAGGGTTTTGTACCCCCAAAGAAAGAAGAATTAATAATCTATGAGATCTTGGTAAGAGACTTCCATCAAGATAAATCTTATCAATCAATAATAGACAAATTAGATTACATAGAGAATCTTGGTGTTAATGCAATTGAACTTATGCCAATTAACGAATTTGATGGAAATGATAGCTGGGGTTATAATCCCTCATTCCACATGGCATTAGACAAGGAGTATGGTTCGCCACTTAAATTTAAGGAATTAGTCAATGAGTGCCATAAAAGAGGAATTGCAGTAATTCTTGATGTAGTATATAATCATGCGACTGGACAAAATTCATATTTTAGAATGTGGAATACTAAAACTAATTATTACGATGGAACTCCCACTTCCCAAAATCCCTTTTTCCAAATTTCTCCAGTTTCTGAATCTTACCTCAATTATTTTAATGATATTAATCACGAATCATCATATGTAAAAGATTACATGAAAAGGATTAATACATACCTGATAGATGAGTATCATATAGATGGTTTTAGATTTGATTTAACTAAGGGAATGACTAATGAAGTGGTTGCTGAAAATTACTCAGCTAAAAGAGTTAATTATCTTAAAAGTATAGCTGACGACATATGGGAACATAACTCAGACTCATATATTATTTTTGAACACTTTCAGAATTCTGAAGAGAGAGTTTTTTCTGATTATGGAATTATGTCTTGGGGAGAAGAAAATTTTCAGTATAATGAAGCAACAATGGGCTATCCTTCAGATTTAAGTGGTATTTCTCATAAAGGAAGACAATTTCCTAAGCCTACACTTATCGGATACATGGAAAGTCATGATAAAGAAAGGTTGATGTATAAAAATTTATCGTATGGAAATTCTAATGGATTTTATAATATTCAAGATTTTGATAATGCTATAAATAGAATGAAAGCTGCTGGAAGTGTTTTTCTATTAGTTCCCGGACCTAAAATGATTTGGCAATTTGGGGAGTTAGGTTATGATATTAGTATAAATACATGTGAAAATGGTGATATTAATGATAATTGTAGGTTATCCAAAAAAAAATCAGCATTTCAACTTAATATGGATACAGAATCTACCAGAGTTAATCTTTATAACGTATGGTCAAGATTAATAGAATTAAGGAAAAATGAAGATATTTTTAAAGACTTAAATTTTACTTCTGGTTTTTCTTCAAATATTAAATATCTGAAATTTGAAAATAGTAATCTGGAAAATATAAAGAAAGTAATAATAGTTGCAAATTTTGGTCTTGAAAATTATGATTTATCAAAGGTTATAGTGCCAAATGGAGAATGGTATGATATCTATAAAAATAATACAAAAATTACATTAACTGATGAGAATAGGGTGTCATTAAATCCTGGGCAGTTTATTATTTTAGCTGATAATAAAACTACAATAGAAGATAATGATGATTTTCTATTAAGTAGTGAATCTTTAATAAGTGATGACTTATTTAAGATCTATCCAAATCCTAATAATGGAGGTTTAAATATTAAGTCTAATTCTTTAAAAAGTTTGCCACTTGATATAAAAATATATAATCAAATTGGTACTGTAGTTTTACAAAAAAAAATATATCATTTTAATGATAAATTAAATTTAAAATTTTTAAAAAGTGGATTATATAATATTAAAATATCAAATGATAAATTGATATTTAATAAAAAGATATTTATTGAATAAAACACCGAAAATTTAAACATTTTTTATTTTAAAAAAACCAGAATAAAATAATTTAAATGTTATTTTTTTATCGGATTATTTACTAATATTGCCCTTATTACGTAATTAATTTGTAATTTTTTAAAATATTTTAAACTAAACTAAACTACGATGAATTTAAGAAAATTATTATCTTCTATTTTCGTTTTTACTGCCCTAAGTATAATTGTAATTAGTTGTGATGATGGTACAATACCTGATCCAATTTATGGAGTTAAGCCTAATGTAGGATTTACTTCAGCTCAGTCTGGATCTGATATTTATACTTTCTCTTTTGCTAATTCTACAACTAGTGCAGTGAAATATAATTGGGATTTTGGAGACGGATCAGCTTCAAGCGATGCAAATCCTACTCACACATATGCTCCAGATGTTGATGCTATGGTTAAAGATGGTGTTGGTTCTGTTACATATACAGTTACATTAACTGCAACAGGTGCTAATACTGAAAATGCTATGGGATGGATTCAAAAGTATACTGAAACAGTTACTATTAACTTACCAACATATGACAAAACTGATATTACTTTTGTCGTTGACATGTCTACTGCTAAGTTAGCTGAAACTGATAAAGTTTACTTTAATGGTGATATAACAGGATGGTGTGGAGTCTGTGAAGGAGGATGGAACGAAATGAAAGATGAAGATGGAGATGGTAGATATGAGATAACTATTGCTGACTTATCTACAAACACGGATTATCTATATAAATACACTCTTAATGGATGGGGCTCTCAAGAAATGTTTGAGGAAGGTGATGCCTGTACTCAAACAAATGGTGGATACACTAATAGGCTTGCTAATGTTAATAACCTATCAAATGACTGGACTCTTGACGAAGTATGCTGGAACTCTTGTGATGAGTGTGATGGTTTCTCAACTGCAGATGTAACATTTAAAGTTGATATGTCTAATTATGAGAGTCTTGGAGCTCAGACGGTTACTTTAAATGGTTCATTTAATGGATGGTGTGGTGAGTGTAACCCTATGAGTGATGCTGATGGTGATGGTATATGGGAAGTTACTATACCTAACATGGCTACTAAGAAAACTTATGAATATAAGTTTACTATTGGTAACTGGGCTGTTCAAGAAGAATTCACTGAAGGAACTGCATGTACATCAACTATTGATGGATACACTAATAGAACATTAGATGTATCTAAAGATTTCGCAGAAGTTGATTTAGATGTTGTTTGTTGGAATGAATGTGAAGAATGTAGTTAATATCTATATTTTATTAAAGAAAAAGTGAGAAGAAATTCTCACTTTTTTTTTGTTCAAATTTATGAATAATAATTTTTGAGAACATCAGTGAATCTTCTTATGTCTTCTATTTTACCAGTGCTAATTCTACACCAGTCATAGTATGGAGGGAATGGTCTTCCAACAAGAATTCCTTTATCTTTAAAATGTTCACTGAACTTGTCAATGTGAATTCCTGTCTTAAAGAATGCAAAATTTGTGTATGAATTAACATATTCTAAACCTAATTCATCGAAGGCACTATACAGTAATTCTAGAGCTTCTTTATTTTTACTTAAACTATAATTAAAAAAGCTCTTTTCATCGTAGGCGGTCATTGCTGCATGAGTAGCTAAAATATTAGTTCCAGCCATTGTGCATTTTTTAAGCTCATCTATTCTCTCTGGATTTGCAATTAAATAACCAATTCTAACTCCAGCTAATCCATATATTTTAGAAAATGTTCTCGACACAATAACATTATGACCTGCTTTAACAAGTTTAGTCATTGTAGGGTATCCGTCGTTAATTGAGTAGTCGTAGTAAGCCTCATCTACAAATACACAAGTTTTTTTTGCACTTGCTGCACAGAAATCTTCTAGGTCTTTTGCTTGAAGCATTGTGCCTGTGGGGTTATTTGGATTACAAATAAATACCATACTGGTATTTTTTGAGGTTCTTCTAGATATTTCGTTTAGGTCATAACGTAAATTTTCATCAAGAGGTACCCAATTTATTTTACAATCAAATTCTTCTGCATATGTCATGAGTGCCAGATAAGTAGGCTTACAAGCTATAATTTCTTTCTTCTCAACACCAAATAATCTACCAGTGGCTCTAAGTCCCTCATTAGATCCACCAGTTACTAGCACCATGCTAGGATCTACTCCTTCTCTTTGAGCTATTTTTTTTTCTAGTTCTGCAACTCTTCCGTAAGGATATCTACATGCTTCATCAAAAGCATTAATTATTGCCTCTCTAACTTTAGGTGAGGGTCCGTATGGATTTTCGTTGGAGCTCAGTTTAATAACTCCATCATTTTGAAGTGATTTATTTGGCTTTATATCTAACTCTTTACTGATGCCAGTTAGTGGTAGGGTTACTCCAGAGACACCTAGAAGTTTTAATAAATTTCTTCTTGTAATTTGATTGTTCATATCGATAAAATTTTTACTTTTAATATTAACTATTAACTGAATAATCTAAATATAATAAATATTATGGAAACTAAAATGATGAAATATTTTTTGACACTTTTTTCTTTCATGTTTTTTTCTAACATGACAAATGCCCAACTAAGTAAAAAATTTGAACCTATTGATATATTTGATATAGAATACGTTTCAAGTCCTGAGATTTCTCCTCAAGGAGATAAAGTTCTTTTCCAAAGAAATTTTAAAGATGTGATGACAGATAAAAATTTATCAAACTTATGGATAGTGAATTTTGATGGGAGTGATATGAGGCCAATTACAACTGGTAATTTTAATTCATTTTCTCCAAAGTGGTCGAATTCTGGTAAAATGTTTACATATAAGTCAAATGAGGAAGGTAGAACACAGCTTTATTTATACAATTTAGAGAATAACTCAGTTCAAAAACTTACAAATATGCAGTCATCAATTGGTAGTGTTGAGTGGTCCTCAGATGACAAGTACCTACTATTCAACTCTTTTGTTGAGAGAACAGAAGGAAAACTTATTAAAATGCCTAAGAAACCTAAAGGTGCTAACTGGAATTCTCCTCCGATTGAAATTGATGATATGGTATACCGATATGATGGTGGGGGTTATAGAAGACCAGGAAATAATCAAATATTCGTCCTTCCAGTAGAAGGTGGAACTCCAAGGCAAGTTAGTTTGTTAGATAAAAACCCAAGTTCTCCAGTGTGGTTAGATTCTGATAATATATTATTTTCTGCTAATCTCAATGAAAACTCAGATTTTGAGCCTAATAACTCAGATATTTATAAGTTAAATATAAAGACTGGAGATTTAAAAAAGTTAACAACTAGACTAGGGCCAGATAGATCTCCTGTTGTTTCTCCAGATGGCACTAAGATTGCTTATTTAGGTTATGACGATAAATATTTAGGCTACCAGCAGAGTTCTTTATACATAATGGATGCCAACGGAGAAAATATTAAGCTTGTATCTGATGGGTTTGATAGAAATATTAGTAATATAAATTGGATGAAAGATGGGAAAGGACTTTACTTCCAGTATGATTCTGAGGGTATGACCCGAATAGCTAGTATCACTTTGAGTGGTAGGGTAAAGGACATTGTAGATGAACTTGGTGGATTGTCTTTAGGAAGGCCATACAGTGGCGGTTCTTATACTGTATCATCTTATGGAAGGTATGCTTTCACGTATGGTAATGTGTACAATCCTGCAGATTTAGCTGTTGGGTATAATGGTACAAAAAATAGATTAACTAATTTAAATAAAGATCTTTTTGATTATAAAGAACTGGGTAAGGTGGAAGAAGTATGGTATGAGTCATCTTACGATGGAAAGAAAATACAAGGGTGGTTAGTATATCCTCCTGAATTCGATTCATCAAAAACCTATCCTTTGATATTGGAAATTCACGGTGGACCTTTCACAAATTATGGGTTTAGATTTTCTGCAGAAGTTCAACTCTTTGCTAGTAAGGGTTACTTTGTGTTATATACGAACCCAAGGGGAAGTACAAGCTATGGTAAAGATTTTGCTAATTTAATTCATCATAATTATCCAAGTCAGGACTATGATGATTTAATATCTGGTGTTGATCATGTAGTTACTAGAAACTATATTGATGGTGATAATCTTTTTGTTACAGGAGGT
>Ga0181568_10004810_pt1 | contig 11985 bp, 10 predicted proteins | sample 101ome_20_FD_133758 | JGI IMG/M metagenome (GOLD analysis project Ga0181568, IMG submission 133758) | Coastal salt marsh microbial communities from the Groves Creek Marsh, Skidaway Island, Georgia - 101404AT metaG (megahit assembly) | ecosystem: Environmental > Aquatic > Marine > Intertidal...
AGGTTTTGACGTTGATCAGACCAGCTAACGCATTAGCGCCATAGCGGGTTCCCTGAGGTCCTCTCAGCACCTCTACCTGTTCAACATCTAACATAGTCGCAATGGTTGCTGCACCACTGAAGTCTACGTTATCGACCAAGAAACCTACCGAAGGATTAATCGGCGCAGCAAATTGGCTGCGTTCACCAATCCCCCTAATCTGAAAGAATCGCGCGCGATTCGACCCTGAGGCGTAGTTTACGTTAGGTATTGCATTGGCCAACTCTTCAAAATGTTGAGCCGCTCTGGATTCGATTTCCGCTTCGGTCATTACGGTGACACTAGTGGCCGTTTCCAAATCGCTTCTAGATCTAAAATCCGCGCTGACAAGAATCTCTTCTATCGTTTTTTCCGCGGCAATATTTGCCACCGGCATAGCGATCAGAGCAACGCTAAGGGCGTTTAAATACGAGGTATAACGAGGTTTAAACATGAGTCTCTCCAAAAATTAATAGGATTAATTTTTTTGAATTAAAGAGACCCGGTATTATTAGACGTGTGATGAGATGTGGTTTGCATCCTTTTCCTACGCCGGCATTAACCGGATCAGGTTCTAGGGTTCTCTGACGTGCCAGAGTCTCAGGTTGAAAAGCCACCCCTAAGGAACGGAAATTAGTATAGCATTACCTGCGTTGAACAATACAAACCAAAACGCACCCGTGCGCGGAGGAAATTTGCGGTTGGAGATCCAATGCAAACAGAAGTGATAGTTATCACAGGCCCTGAATCCTCGGGGAAGACCACGCTGGCCACTCAGCTCTCAGCTCACTGGAAATCCCCTTGCGTAGCAGAGGTCGCAAGAAGCTATCTTAAAGATAAGATTTTTTATCAGAAGTCTGACTTATTAGAAATTGCCAAACAGCAGTATGTTAAAGAGTCGACTATCCTGTCTAAACAGCCAAATCGAATGGTATGTGACACCGATCTGTTAGTAGTGATGATTTGGAGTGAGGTGAAATACGGAGACTGCGATCCTTGGATATACGACGCATTTGAGAAATGCCTTGCAGAGGAGAGAGCGAGAAGAAGCTACTATCTATGTGATTCAAATATTCCTTGGCAGGCTGACCCGCTCCGAGAAAACCCAACTAATCGTGATGAACTGTTCAAGCTCTATCTTCATAAGCTTAAAGAATATGAGCTGAGTTATACGATAGTAAAAGGTAGTCCTGAGGAGCGATTCAATCTAGCGCTAAGCGCTAGCGAATCCTGACAACTCATGAAGCCTCTAACCCAGCTCAAGCTTTAAAGGAAAATCACCAGCGCTATAAGGGACGACCACTCTGATCAGCCTTTTCGACGCCTATTCTTGCCAACCACCAGTCTGTTTCAGCGCTTCATGTTCTGTTTAAAACTGGGGAGGTTCCCATCAACTGGTGACCAAGGATGCGCAGAAGATTCCCATATATTGACGTCTATTTTCAGCCAAGAGGCGTCGTCTAGACTGCCTGCCTTAATAAACATCATATCTTTCATTTCCTCAATGCCAATTATCTGACTAAAAACTGGAGAGCCGCACCGTTCACAAAATCCTCTTTCAACGACTGCTCCATCTGTGCCGGTTACAGAAAAATATTTCAATACACCTTCAGTTGACAAAGCCTGTTTGGGAACAAATGCAATCGTCGCCTTGCCAGATCCTGTCGACTTCTGACAGTCTCTGCAATGGCAATGAATCCCTGACTGTACTGCACTACGATCAAAAGAATACGTAAATTGCCGACATAAACATCCACCATGTTCAATATTTTCACTCATCACAACACCTATTGAATCGATCGGAATTCATCACTATTTTAAGTTCGAATAATCTGTCGAACTCATCATATAGGCTTCTATCGATAGTGGAACAGCGTATTTTGCTCGCAGCTCTAGCCATTCTGGGTCCTTAGCAAAATCGCTAAATACTTGGTCTCGATGCGCTCTATCTCTATAGGCTAGCATCCAAACTAACGTATTTGGATTATCTAACCGCTGCCAAGTCGCTATAACCTCAGCACCATGCTTTTCAAACAATGCAACTTCACGCTCGCGAAAGCGTTGATGGAGATCGTCAATCCCTCCTTTACCGTCAACTGCCTCTTCAGCCGTATACATCCTTAATTCGAAGCAACGCGCGTCGCTTGCCACATTTTTTGAGAACGCTTCCGACAGCTCGCCAGCAGGTCCACAGGGCTGAGGCGCGTCCTGCGCAAAAGAGAGGTTCACGAAGCCTAGCGAAAATAACAAACAACATAAAAAATTCTTCACGATTAACTCCTCATTTATTTCAACCACCTTTACTGGGGGGTGGTTGTTAATTAATAGCCTGTCATTTAAATCAGTTAAACGCTTTTATACGTTAAGCTAATTAGGATAGTACTTCATTGATAACTTTGAGCATTGATTTTGTCCAGACAACCTTAGCGGTTAAACTCACGTCATCATTAAAATTAACTAGCAGCGAAGCCGATGAAAAGCAAAAAATTAGCACCCACTAGCGCCAGTTCTGGTCCGAGCTCTCATATCTACTTTTCTCAACGGCTGCGCCTGCACTATGTCGACTGGGGCAATCCTGAGGCTCCCCCCATGCTTCTCATACATGGCGGACGCGATCATTGCAGAAATTGGGACTGGGTAGCTGAGCGCTTTTCAAAAGATTACCACATAATCGCGCCTGATTTACGCGGCCATGGCGACAGCCAATGGGAGGCGAGCGGCAATTATGCCCAGATAAGCTATGTTTATGATATTGCCCAATTACTTCAACAAAAGAACATGACTGAAGTGACCGTTATTGGACATTCCTTAGGCGGCGCTATAGCGCTCATGTATACAGCTCTGTTCCCCGAACGAGTTAAAAAACTAGTCGCGATAGAGGGCATGGGGCCCTCGCCGTCATTAGCGGCAAAGCAGGCGGAAATCTCAATCAATGACCGCGTCCGCAGTTGGATCGACGATATGCGAAAACTTTCGGGACGCTTGCCCCGTCGTTATGACACGCTCGACGATGCGTTTAACCGTATGCGCGATGAAAATCCGCACCTGTCCGAAGAGCAAGCGAGACATTTGACGCTGCACGGAGCCAACCAAAATGAAGATGGCACCTATAGCTGGAAATTCGATAACTACGTACGCGTATTCTCCATGAGCGGCCTGCCCAATGAGGAGGTTAAGAAAATGTATGGAGCAATCACCTGCCCCACGCTCCTTATGCGTGGCGAAGAATCATGGGCATCAGACCCAGTCGCAGATGGGCGCACACAATGCTTCAACTGCCCGATTGAGTACCGATCATTTGCTAATGCAGGCCACTGGGTTCATCACGATCAGCTCGATGCTTTTGTCACTACGGTAAATGAATTTCTAGCCAAGTAGTGAAATAACTCCTATCCAAAAATCTAAGCCCATCACGGCAAAGCGTAGGCGACAAGCTCCGCGGGACTACCGCTACCCCCGACAAAAAGTGCGAGGTATTGCTTTCCGGCATGTTCATAGGTGAACGGCAGACCTATTTGATTTGCTGGTAATTGGATTTCTGCAATAAGCGCACCGGTTTGCTTGTTGATCGCTCGCATTATGGGCCGCGCGTCGGCGGTACCGTTCCCTTCAGAGACAAACAGCAGTGTTTTCGTAAGCAAGGTCCCTGAACGAGTCGGCACACCGGTGTCGGGAATATCGACGCCTTCGAGCAGAGGATGATTTGCGATTCGTTCAGGTGTGGCGGCGTTCGCAATCATCCATAGATGCTCGCCGCTATTCATATCTATTGCAGTGATTCGGCCGTAAGGCGGCTTAACTATTTCAAGCCCCCGTATTCGCGGAACGCGCACACCAAACCCCTGACTCAACGCGATATCCGAATCTGGGTTTTTAGCAAGCGTTAGCATTTGTAACTGGGTGCGGGAAGGCACGTATAAAATTCCTGTCTCGGGATCGATTGTCGACCCTTCCCAATTGGCTCCCCCTGTTGACGACGGCAGGCTTAACAGCCCCCTCGTTCCATCGGCCGCATCGGTGAGCGAGGGTGGTGTATAAAGCTCAGTGCTCAGACGAAAGCCCTGTGTTGCCTCAATAGCCAGCGCTCGTAGCTCCGGAGTCCAATCAAGCAAATCGTCTTCGGTAACCGTTTGTCTATCGAAAGGCGCAGGCCGTGTTGGAAAGGGCTGCGTGGGCGAATACCATTCACCAGGCACATCGCCCGCGGGCACGGGACGCTCGACTATAGGCCAGATAGGCTCACCAGTGAGACGATCGTAGGTATAAACAAATGCCTGCTTTGTCACCGACATAACAATTTTGCGGCCATTGGGCAGATCGGCAAGCACGGGCGCCGCGGGTACGTCCCAGTCCCAGATGTCGTGATGGATCTGTTGGAAATGCCAGCGCCTTTCGCCGGTTTTGATGTCTACAGCGACCAAACTGCTCGAGAAAAGATTCGCACCGGGGCGATCGCCACCATAATAATCGCCGGTAGGGTCCTCTACCGGCAGATAGATGAGCCCGAGCTCGGGATCGCCAGAAATTGGCGCCCAGACCCCAGAGTTACCAGTAAATTCTACCCCTTCGTCAAGCCAGGACTCATAACCCACCTCTCCTCGCTCGGGTATTGTATGAAAGGTCCAAAGTAACTCACCTGTGTGCACGTCAAAGCCACGAATATCACCCTTCACATTCGACTTTGCTCGAGGCCGTCCGCCCGTACGGTGCGCCGCACCCACAACGATGACATCGTTCATCACAAAGGGCGGTGCCGAGAGGCCGATGTCAGGATGAACGAAACGCGGGTCGTCTGCATTGCGTAATCCAACAAATAAATCCACCACGCCGTTTTCGCCGAATGTCGGATCAAGCAACCCCGTTTTGGCATCGAGAGAGACCAGCTGATAACCAGGCGTTACGTCAATGACGCGTGTTTTCCCATTATTACTGTAAAAGGCGACCCCGCGGCCAGCGCCTTTGCGCGGCGCCTCTTCATAACGGCTCCCTTCCTGCGGACGCCAAAGCCATAATACCTGACCGGTCGTTGCGTCGAGTGCTGCCACATTGCGCGTGCTGCCTACATTCACGTAAAGCACACCGTCTATTTCGAGCGGAGTGGAGGGATTATTGAAATCTGTTGAGGGCCCGAAGTTGGACGTTTCAAATCGCCACGCGATTTCCAGCGAACTCACATTTTCGGCATTTATCTGATCGAGTGGCGAATACCTCTGAGAAAATTCATCGCCGTGATAGACAGGCCAGTCGCCCTGTTCGACGCTGGTTCCCGTTTGAGCATTAGCTGCATGAATAGCAAACAGTGCTAGCGTTAACGTGGTGCTTAACAAAGCTGTCAAAGCCTTCGACACTCTTTTTATTTTCATAACTCGATTTCCTCAGCAAGATTAACTGCAGATTGACATGGCCTGATATCAGATTAACGTGGCGTCCAGAAAAAGACCTCCCATTCGCGCAGAGGCTCTGAGCCTTCATAAAGCGGCTCATCTAGGGTACGTCCTGCTTTCGACGCCCATCGTTCCATCATCCTGAGACGCTCAACGGGCTCGGTGATTTCCGTCGCTCGCATCGCGAAGGTCGAATCGCCAATGCGCAGCCAGCCATCGCCTCCATCTTCACGGGCACGTTTAGCCCACAGACCACCATCGGGCCTTGTCGCTGTGATGACACCGTTATTCTCTCCCACCCAAGAAAGGTAATTGACGAACGGAGGAAAGCCGGTGAATTTCATCATCAGAGGACCCTGCACTTGTCCATTAAGGACACCAAAGTCCTCGAGTGGCGGAGTGTCCGTCCCGCCCATGATAATGCCTGGAAGGCGACCAAGACCTTGGTTGCTTAAATACGGCGCCGTAGATGCCCATCCAACGATAGCGACGACGACAACTGCTCCTGCTATGCGTCCAGCTGATTTAGCCATGCTCATGATTTAGCCTCTTATTTTCTTTTTATTAGAGGTTCACTATATAGTGAAAAGGTGTAGAGAGGGAACCGTAAGTAAGCTTTCTCGGTTCATTGGCAGCGCTTACATCCCTCACCTAGCTCGCTCAGATTATCGCGCTGCGAATACTCTGGGTCAAAGCCCTGGTCTCCCTCGGCGTGTCTACACAACAGGGCTCAGCAGGCATAAAGGTTTGTATCTTTCAGGGCTGCGATAATGTCCAAAGCCCGTTATAGCATGCCGCTGAGCAAACGCTTTTTTAGTCTGTGCGCATCGCTGTTTACGTTGTACGCTTAACCTTCGCTTTCTAATCTTTAACTCCTAGTGAAAGGCTTTTTCGATGTTTCATCCGGAATTTATACGCTTTATCAATGACGAAGTTCTCCCACTCACGTCACTCGATGTGACAGCGTTCTGGGAAGGATTCGATGACCTGATACACGAATTTTCCGACGACACGAGAGCTCTCCTCGCTCACAGGTTAGAGCTGCAGGCAAAGATTAACGGCTGGCACGAGGCTAACCCTTCATTCAGCCAGGCAGATTATGAGCAATTTTTACGTTCGGAGGGCTACCTCCTGCCACCGATAGATGATTTCTCTATTAACACTAAAAATGTTGACTCGGAAATCGCGACCCTCGCCGGCCCACAACTGGTTGTACCTCTAAAAAATGCGCGGTTTGCACTCAATGCTGCCAACGCGCGTTGGGGAAGCCTCTACGACGCGCTCTATGGCAGCGACGTTATTGCCGACGATCCCGCGCACCCACGAAAACCTGGGTATGATCCCGTTCGTGGTGAAAAAGTTATCGCTCATGCGCGAATGTTTCTAGACTCAGCAGTCCCGCTCGAATTTGCCTCTCACGCCGACGCGACGAGCTACCGCGTCGGTGACGGCCTTATCATCGAGTTAACCGATGGGCACCAAACGCGCTTGAGAGATGCGACGCAGTTCGTTGGCTATTTAGGTGACGCCGGGTCACCTAGCTCGGTTTTGTTCAAACACCATGGCCTTCATATCGAGTGCGTGATCAACAGGGAGGGCAGCATCGGTCGCGATGACGTGGCGGGCATTAACGACATTAACCTCGAGGCCGCACTTACCACGATTATGGACTGCGAAGACTCGGTCGCGGCTGTCGATGCTGAGGACAAAATCGATGTCTATCGCAATTGGCTCGGGCTAATGACAAATACCCTAAGTGCAAACTTTGTCAAAGGCGGGACAACGCTTACGCGCAAACTAAATAAAAACCGAGAGTTCTTGGATCCCACGGGGAAGCCAATGATACTCCGCGGCCGCAGCCTTCTTTTCAATCGAAATGTTGGCCTGCTGATGACTAGCGAGCTGGCACAGGACAACACAGGGCAACAAGTCCCTGAGCACATAATCGACGCCCTGGTGACTGCCCTCGTTAGCATGATAGACCTACGGAGCAACGCAGGTTACGGCAATAGCCGCACTGGCAGTATCTATATCGTTAAACCGAAACTGCACGGCCCCGCCGAAGTTGCGTTCACGTGTCAGCTTTTCACACGCATTGAGACGCTTCTCTCGCTTCCCCCCAACACCATAAAACTCGGTATCATGGATGAAGAACGCCGTACATCGGCAAACCTCAAACACTGCATATTCGAAGCACGTGAACGACTTGTGTTTATAAATACGGGGTTTTTAGATAGGACAGGAGACGAGATTTATACCAGCATGAACGCCGGTGTCTTTCCGCCAAAATCTGAGATTAAAGACCGCGAATGGATTCGTGCCTACGAGAATCGAAACGTCGAGATTGGTCTTGCCTGCGGACTTCAAGGCCGAGCGCAAATTGGTAAAGGCATGTGGGCAATGTCCGATGAGATGGCAGCGATGATGAGAGCCAAAATTGTACATCCTCAGGCTGGCGCCTCAACTGCATGGGTCCCTTCTCCAACGGCAGCCGTTCTGCATGCGATGCACTACCATTCAGTAGACGTAAAAGCTGCGCAGGAATCTGTACGCCTGCGCGCGCCTTCGACACTCTCTTCGCTCTTAACTATCCCGCTTCTCGATCAAGAATCGCCACTTGATGAAGAGAGCATAGCGCGCGAACTTGAGAATAACATTCAGGGCATTCTGGGTTATGTTGTGCGTTGGGTCGAACACGGCATCGGGTGTTCGAAAGTGCCAGATATTCAAAATATCGGTCTCATGGAGGATCGTGCGACGCTTCGGATCTCGTCGGTGCACATATCAAACTGGCTCAAACACGGCCTTTGTAGCGCAGAGCAGGTTATCGCTGTAATGCAGCGCATGGCCAAGGTAGTCGATGAGCAAAATGCGAGCGACCCGTTATATAACCCTATGGTGAGTGACTTTGAGAAAAGCGCGGGTTTCGCTGCAGCAAAAGCACTGATCTTTGAAAACCCTATGCTGCCTAATGGCTATACGGAGCCATTGCTGCACTCGCATCGAATTATGTTCAAAGCCATGCAGCCTTAACGGCGAATTGCTCCAACTTTCTCTGGGAGGATCACTTCTCACTGTGTTGAGAAACGCATTAAACTGGGTCATCTTACAACGCATTCGAGGTCGCTATTTTGTCAACCTATCAATCGATGGACCTACCTAATCGGTCGAGTTACACCGACGAAGAAATGGCTTCGCAGGCAGACTGGTATTTCGAGTTCATAAAAACTCGACATAGCGTTCGCGAGTTTTCCTCCCGTCACGTTCCCAAAGAGGTCATCGAGTCGGCGATTCGCGCTGCTGGCACAGCGCCAAGCGGTGCGAATCATCAGCCCTGGCATTTCGTCTGCGTTAGCGATCCTGATATCAAACGTCAAATACGCGAGGCTGCTGAAATCGAAGAGCGGGCATTTTATGGCGGAAAAGCCGGAGACGAATGGCTCAAAGACCTCGCCCCGCTTGGTACCGATGAGAATAAACCTTTTCTCGAAACGGCACCTTGGCTAATTGCCATATTCATCGAGCGTCAGGGGAAGGATGCGCAGGGCAATAAACGCAAAAACTATTACATGCCAGAGTCTGTCGGTATCGCCACCGGCTTTCTGATTAACGCATTGCACGCAGCAGGACTCGCAACGCTAACCCATACACCTAATCCGATGAAATTTCTAAGCGAGATACTCGAGCGGCCCGACGCGGAACGCCCTTATTTACTCTTAGTAGTGGGCCACCCTGCGGACTCTGCTACCGTGCCCTCAGCAGCTAAGCAGAAAAAGACACTTGAGGAAATCTGTACGTTCAGAGAATCTCAGCCTCAACGCGACTAAAATTGAGAGCATCCCTCTGTTTTTTGAACAAAAATTTAATGCTATCTTCGACCCATAGAGTCAACTGAAATAACACAAAAAGAGTACTCATCATGAAAATTCTCGTTATGGGACTACCCGGCGCGGGCAAAACGACTCTCGCCGCACAGTTGCACAAAAAGCTCAAAAACTGCATCTGGCTTAACGCCGACGAAGTTCGACAAGAAGCCGATGATTGGGATTTTTCTGAAGAGGGGCGACTCCGCCAAGCGCAGCGCATGGCTGACTTCGCTCAAGCCCAGGTAATCCAAGGCAAGCTCGCACTCTGCGATTTCGTTGCCCCCACTGCTAGCGCGCGCAAGACGTTCAATGCTGACTTTACAATCTGGCTAGATACGATCGATGAAAGCCGCTTTGAGGACACCAATGCCTTATTCGAGTGGCCAACCCAATTCGACCTCCGTCTTGCCGATTGGAACTATAGTCTGGACTCGATTATCGACGCCATCGAGGCAAAACGAAGCGCTTAGATGTCTGTATGAAGAAGGTGCAGGTGGTTCTCAAACTGGGTAAGGATATCGCTCATTAGCTCTTCCTTCGAATAACCCGCCACGTCGTACTGCTGCGCACCTTCCAAAAGGGTTACCTCTGCCCGCCAATAATTGCGTTCGGATTTTTTTGTCGGCAACTCAGGGAACGCAACGGAAGGCAGAGAGTACTCGCGCAGTTTAATTTCATAGAGAAAATCGAACTCTTCGCCCTGACCCGCCGTTAACCGAATCAAATTCTCTTCTTCTTCGATTGCCGCGTGCAAGATATTTTGAGTGGTCAACTGCGCTAAAACTTCCTCCATCGCCTGCTTTGCCGTGGTTTCCAGATAGGCCTGCGCCTCGCCCTCTTTGAATCGCCCCAGCATCGCTTTGAGACGTGATTGCCAGCCCTTAGAGCCGGCGGCAACGGGAACGCTCGATGTAGCAATGGGCCGAACACCTCGCACGGAGGGCTCGGCATGAAGCGCTTTCATCAAACCGTAGCACACTAAAATCATCACGATAATCAGCGGTAATGCGCTGCTAATGGCTGCTGTCTGTAACGCAGCAAGCCCGCCTGCAAGAAGGAGCGTAGCGGCGACAGCACCCTCAGAAACCGCCCAAAATATTCTTTGCCACACGGGAGGATTCTCCGCACCGCCGGAGCTGATAATATCGATCACCAGAGAGCCTGAATCTGAAGAGGTCACAAAAAAAGTCACAATCAGCATCGTTGCAAGTGCCGACGTGATTGCTGTTAAAGGCAGTTGCTCGAGCAGGACAAAAATTGCTGTGGGCATATTATTTTGCACAGCCGACGCCAAGCCCGCGCTCGATTCATGTAATTCCAGCCACAGACCACTATTACCGAATACTGTTAGCCATAGAAAAGTAAAACCTGAAGGAACGAGTAGCACGCCCAGAATGAATTCTCGAATCGTACGTCCCCGAGATATCCGCGCGATAAACATGCCGACAAACGGAGACCATGAAATCCACCAGGCCCAATAAAACAAAGTCCAATTCCCAATCCAATCGTTCGGCTCATAGGCATAAATCCGAAACGTCATATCGACGAGACCCGAAAGGTACATGCCAATATTCTGAATCAAGCTACTAAGTAACATGACAGTTGGGCCTGCAAATAAGACGAACGCCATGAGTAGCAACGCCAAGAGCAAATTCAACTCGCTTAGCCTCCTAATACCTGCATCTAACCCCGCAACGACAGAGACTGTTGCCGCACAGGTAATCGCTGCAATCAGTGCAACTTGGACTAAGACTGACACTGGCAAACCAAACAGATAATTGAGACCTGCATTTACCTGCATTACCCCGATTCCCAGCGAGGTTGCAACACCGAACATCGTGCCTAAAATGGCAAAAATGTCGACTGCGTTACCCAACTTACCGTGAATCTTTTCGCCAATAACGGGATACAGTGCCGAACGCAGAGTGAGCGGAAGGTCGTGACGAAACGCAAAATACGCAAGCGCGAGCCCTATAATGATATAGATAGCCCATGCGTGAAGTCCCCAGTGAAAGAACGTTACCTGCATCGCATTGCGTGCTGCGTCTATTGTGCCGCCTTCACCAATGGGAGGCTCTAGAAAATGCGTCATCGGCTCGGAAACGCCAAAAAACATCAATCCGATTCCCATGCCTGCGCTGAATAACATTGCAAACCAACTGCCGTAACTGTACTCAGGTTCCGAGTCATCCGCACCGAGTCGTAGATGCCCAAATCGGCTGAACGCGAGATAAATGACTAGCATAAAAAAGCCGGCGACAGAGCCCATATAGAGCCAACCAAGATTGGTAAGCAGCCAAGACTGAAGATCTGAAAATAAAAGCGACGCGTGCTCACTGAAGAGTGCGCCGTAGAGACATACGGCAATAATAAGACCAGCAGAAATAAAGAATACTGGCTTATTCAAGGTCGACTCTGGTTCCTCGGGCGTCTCGGGATCCAGATTATTCCTTACTTGGTCTAGCATAATATTTCCTGGTTGATTCGTGCCTATTTCTGGATCGAATTGCGAGACCCTTCAGATCCACGCAGGCTCTTCTTTTTATTCATGGCTGAGGCAGCCTAGTGCGTCGCGCAGAGGCGCTAAAAACTCATTATAGCTGCGCCATTGGTCTACGCCACTCTTGCTAATCGGCTGTCTAACTTGTTCCGAACTCGGTGTTCTGACACTGCGCTTATTTCGATAAAACTCAACGCATGCCTGTTCGAATGGCAGC
>Ga0181568_10004814_pt1 | contig 11977 bp, 9 predicted proteins | sample 101ome_20_FD_133758 | JGI IMG/M metagenome (GOLD analysis project Ga0181568, IMG submission 133758) | Coastal salt marsh microbial communities from the Groves Creek Marsh, Skidaway Island, Georgia - 101404AT metaG (megahit assembly) | ecosystem: Environmental > Aquatic > Marine > Intertidal zone...
AGAAAGCCGTCACCTGTTGGCTCAACGACGGTGACATTGGCCCATACGGCCGTTGCCGACACAGGAATTCGCCCATTTCCTGCTGCTGTGAATGATCTCGATTCACCAACGCCGAATGGCACTTCACTGCCTCCGACACCTGAGCGGGTGTCAACAATCCGAAACGGCTCTGTCGTGCTGGTCACCGCACCGCCATCGTCGGAGAAGTATCCGAATACGTCGACGATGAGGTCAACGGTTGCATCAGGGCCATACAGGAACGGCTGCAAACTGATCGATCCACCCTGGCCCAATCGAACTACGGCAAGATTCGGTCGATTTTCGCCCGGACGAAGGTTGAGATTTGATGCGTTCGGCACGGTGCTGCCAGCCGGGAAGACGGTGACAAATCCAGCGCTTGTGGGATTCACCGCGGTGACGTTGACGACGACCGATGTTGCGTTTGTTGGAATTCCCGCTCGCCCAGTGATCTGCACATCGGTTCGAGCATTTGAGACAAACGAGCTTTCCGAGGGCTGACGGCTATCGAACAGGCGCGTTGGCGCAACGCTCGAAAAGCCCGCCCCGTCATTTGCGTAGGTGAAGTAGCCGGCAAGGTCAGCAATGAGATGGGTGGTAGCCCCGTGGACGTGAAAGCGGATGCGCCCACCTGCTCCAACTCTGACGAGGACAAGATTTGGAACCGTCTGACCCTCAGAGAAATTGAGATTGGAGGCATTGGGCCACTCACCGAAGGAGTTTTGATCGTTGAACACATCACCCTGGCCTTGCGGGCGCGGACCAACTGTGACGAATCCGTCACTGGTGGGGTCAACCGCAGTGACGTTGAGCAACACGGCGGCAACCCCGTGGTCGGGAACACCAGCTCGTCCGGTGACGACAAGCTCGTGGTTGAGTTCCTCTTCGGCGCGAAAGTCGTCGTTTGAGGTGTCAATCGATCCATCACCTGGCCGGACGGGACCATTGGGAATACCAAGCCCACTTCGGGTGTCAAGAATTCGGGTTGGAGACAGTGGCTGAAATGTGCCACTCGGGGCGGGCGGAGACCCATCACCGGTCACAGTGACACATTCCTTGAATCCGAAACATGGGGCATTGAGGTCAATAGTCGGCACCGACCCGCGTTCGATATCGGTGATGGCCTGGACCTTTTCACCACTCTCATCATCGGAGATGTACAGCGTGTAACGACCGGGCCAGGCGACGCTCATGAACCACTCGTCGCCGCGACTCGGGCCGGAAGAAAATGCGCCGTATGGCAGGTCGCCGGTTGATCGAGGTCGTGCGGGGCACACCTCGGTTATCCAGCAATCAATTTGGAACGCGTCGACATGCACCCGCCCATCCGTCACCGGAGTTGCGGCGACGATCTTTCCTGTTGCAACGAACCCGCCATATGCATCGTCAACGGTCGGCAGGGTGATCGTTCCGATTTGGGGCCAGGAGCCATCGTCGGTTCGAACGACATCCATATGAAATCCGCCGTGATTCGAATTCTCTACGGAGTAATTCTCCCAGTAGCACGCCGCCTGCCAATCTTCTCCTGTGCAATCGGTGGTGTTTCTCGGATACGCCTCAAGTCGAACTGTGGTGGCCGATGATGGAACAGGAAGTCCATCAACGTCGTACTTCGGTTTGAGATATGTGGGTCCAACTTCGTGGTCAACTTTCATGAGTGAACCGTCGGAACGCCACGTCACTGAATCGCTATAGCCGCCGTAGGTATCGACAGCCGGAGCGTCATAGCCAATACCCACTCCGCCGATGGAGCCCTTCGTATCGATGCTCGCTGAGAGGTACTCGATGCCGTGCAGCGAAATTGCGTCGGTTGCGCTCACCGATGTCGTGCCGGCGGCAATCGTCCCAGCCGCCCCCGTCATCAGTGCAAGCGCAAGCAGGCCAGATCGTCTCATCTCTTAAGTGATCGTAAGGAGTTGAGCGATTGTTACAGGTGTTTTCGGCATTCCGGCGAGTATTTCAGACCCTATGAACGCCGTACGGGCGAATTACTCGCCATTTACTTCAAACAGCACTTTCGCCGTCGCACTTCGATCATCCAGCGACCTGAATGCCTCAACGGCATCGTCGAACGAGAAGATCTTGCCAATGGGTGGTGCGACCGCGCCCGATGTCACGAGCGGCACAAGCCGAGCGTGAATATCTCGTGCGAGTGCCGGATCTGCGGCGATGGCTTCACCCCAAGCCGCGCCGACAATGCTGACGTTTCGAAGGAGGAGCCGGTTGACTTTGATCGTTGGAATGTCGCCGGCTGCGAACCCGACAACGACAAGACGGCCTGATCGCGCGAGCGCCCGAACGCCGTCGAGGAAGCGATCGCCACCGACGGGGTCATAGGTCATATCGACCCCTCGCCCTCCGGTGAGCTCGAGGACCTCGTCTTTCCACGTATCGCTGACGAGCACTGTGTGGTCGGCACCCGCGGCGGCAGCAACCTCGGCTTTTTCTGGGGTGGAGACAAGACCGATTATTGGCCCGGCTCCGAGTCCTTTTGCGACCTGAATGGCTGACGTACCGACACCTCCGGCGGCACCGAGCACAAGAACAGATTCTCCGGCCTTGAGGCCACCACGATCGACAAGACAGAACATTGCCGTCTGATAATTAAGGACGAATGCGGCTCCCTCGGCGAGCGACATTTCGTCCGGCAGTTTGAACACCTGATCGGGGTGGCCAGCAACAACCTGGGCATGACAGGTACTGCCCCACACGGCAACCCGATCGCCCGGGGAGACGCCCGAATCAGCAGGAGCTGAGCGTACGACGCCGGAGGCTTCAACACCTGGAATGAATGGTGGTTCAGGCCGAATTTGGTACATGCCTTTCGTCTGCAACAGGTCGGGGAATGACACTCCGGCGTATGCAACGTCGATGATGACCGAACGGCCGTCATCTTGAGGTTCGGGTCGTTCGACGATGGCGAGTCCGTCGGGGCCGGTGAGGGATTGAACTTCAAGTGCGCGCATGGATGCCTCTCAATTAGTTGGTTGCGTAGCGATTGGTCGAAGGGGTGGTTTGTGACGTGGTGAAGGTCATCACCCCATCATCAACGCTGTTTTTCAACAGAGCTTTTTTATCTGGTGCGAGTCGTTGCGGATTAGTCCATGGTTCTCGATCACCCTGTTTTGGCAGCATCGGCATCATGCGTTGCATGTAGCCCGACGAAAAGTCATCAATCCATGGTCGACGCGACATGTTGACCTCATCGGCTCGAAGTCGAGGCGTCGCCTGATTTGTCCCCGTCTTCTTCATGTGGTTGAGAAGACGGCAGACATATGCGCACGTAAGGTCAGCCCGCAGAGTCCATGATGCGTTGATGTAGCCAAAGGTCGACACGAGATTGGGAACATCGGAATACGCCACCCCTCGGTAGGTGAAGGTGTCAGCAAAATCGACGGTTACGCCATCGACCACGAAGTCCATGTCGCCGAGCGTCACGAGCTCGAGGCCTGTTGCAGTGACAATAATGTCAGCGTCGAGATGCTCGCCCGACGTCAGTGAAATTCCGGTTTCAGTGAATGAATCGATGCTGTCGGTGACCACAGATGCTGACCCACTTCGAACCGCTGCGAAGAGATCACCATTTGGCACGAGGCAGAGCCGTTGATCCCATGGGTTGTAGGTCGGTGTGAAGTGTTTCTCGACATCAACGTCAGGGCCAACGAGAGCACGGACCCCTTGCAGCAACTTGCCCTTCACTGTCTCAGGGTCGGTGCGGGTCTTCTTGTAGAAGAACTGTTGGAAGAAGGTGTTTTTGGCCCTGATCAGCGGGTGGGCAAGTCGTTGAGGAAGGAACCGCTTAATCTTTGCTGCAACCGGGTCGACGTCGGGCCGTGCGACCATCCAGGTAGGGGAGCGTTGGAGCATCGTGACGTGTTCAGAATCACCGGCAATCGCAGGAACGATGGTGACTGCGGTCGCTCCAGAGCCGATGACGACCACACGTTTGCCTGAATAGTCGAGACCCTCTGGCCATTGCTGTGGATGAATGATGTCACCGTTGAAGCGTTCACGACCGGGAAATTCGGGGTCGTAACCGCCCCGGTAGCTGTAGTAGCCCGAACACATGAAGAGGAAATTGCAAGTGAGGACGACGACTTCCGAATCGTTGACGAGCGCGTGAACAGTCCATGTCGCTGAAGTCGAATCCCATTCAGCGCGGACCACCTTGTGGTGGAACCGGATTGCTGGCTCAATGTCATATTCGGCCACGGTCTCACGTAGGTAGGCCATGATCGATGGGCCATCAGCGATGGACTTCTCGGCCGTCCACGGCTTGAACGAGTAGCCCAGGGTGTGCATGTCACTATCGGAGCGAATTCCTGGGTAACGGAAAAGATCCCACGTGCCGCCGATGTCGCCGCGTCCTTCGAGAATCGTGAAGGTTCGGTCGGGGCAGAACTTTTTAAGGTGGTACGCGGCGCCAATGCCAGAAATACCGGCCCCGACGACGATGACGTCATGGTGCTCAGCCTGCACTGAAGATGCCGTCCGAGAGGTTGAATCGTCCATTTCTTGAGCGTAGTGGGCACGGTTTTTGCCTCCCGAGGTGGCCGACCTCGTCGCTGGTCGCATGTTCCTGAAATGATCTCTTCTATGGAGTATCAACGCCTTGGAAACACCGGACTCGAAGTCTCACGGATCTGCCTCGGATGCATGAGCTACGGCCAATCAAACCTAGGAACGCACGAGTGGAGCCTGGACGAGGAAACGAGTCGTCCGTTTTTCAAACAAGCACTCGATCTCGGCATCAACTTTTTCGACACGGCGAACGTGTACTCATTGGGGACTAGCGAAGAGTATTTGGGCCGAGCCTTACGCGACCTCGACGTACCTCGATCAGACGTGGTGATTGCAACGAAGGTCAATGGCCGCATGCGGAAGACGGCGAATGGTGCTGGGCTTTCACGCAAAGCGATCATGACCGAAATTGACAACAGTCTTCGCCGGTTGGGAACCGACTACATCGACCTCTATCAAATCCATCGCTGGGACCCGAAAACGCCGATTGAAGAGACAATGGAAACGTTGAATGATCTTGTTCGGTCAGGCAAGGTTCGCTACCTCGGAGCATCGTCGATGTGGGCATGGCAATTCGCGACCGCTCAGCACGTTGCCGAACGTAACGGTTGGTCTCAGTTCGTGAGCATGCAAAACCATTACAACCTGTTGATGCGAGAAGAAGAACGCGAGATGCTGCCCTATTGCGAGGCGACTGGCGTTGGTGTGATCCCGTGGAGTCCGTTGGCTCGCGGGCGCCTCACCCGCACATGGGAAACATCAACCGGTCGCAGTGAAACCGATGTTTTCGGCAATGGTCTCTACGGCCGTGACGTCACCGAGCAGTCCGACCGAGACGTTGTCTCCGCTGTCGCTGAGATTGCGGCAAATCGCGGAACATCGATGGCCCGGGTCGCTCTTGCATGGGTGCTGTCGAATCCGACGGTGACCGCCCCGATCGTCGGAGCAACACGGGCATCACATCTCGATGATGCGGTTGCTGCGCTTGACATCGAATTGTCAGCGGATGAACTCGAACGTTTGACGAGCCCTTACATTCCGCATCAGCCTGCGGGCTTCTGAGCAGAAGTTCCTTCGCACCTGACGGTGCCAGAGGGGTGGGGGTGGTCTAGCCTCTACGGATTATGGCTTCAGATTCATCGTCAAGTCGGCGCGGTCAACTCATCTTCATTCTTGGCTCTGTGGTGCTCGTTGCAGTTGTCGCAGTCGTCATCGTGCTCGCGACAGGTGGCGGCTCTGATTCCACTGTCGAGCTCTCCGAGAATGGTCCAATCACCGTAACCGGCGATCTACTTCCCGCATTTGAAGGTGATACCGCAACCGACACTGGGGCGGGCCTTACGGCTCCGATTCTTGAAGGCGAGTCATTTGACGGCACCGCAGTTGTCGTCGAGCCGGGTTCACCTACTCTGTTGGTGTTCTTGGCGCACTGGTGCCCACATTGCCAGGCTGAAGTTCCTGATCTTGTCGAGTGGGCAGAAAGTCTCTCCGTTCCGCAAGGTCTGAACGTTGTCGGGGTGGCGACGGCTTCGGCGGCCGATCGTCCGAATTACCCACCCTCTGAATGGCTGTTGCGTGAGCGTTGGCCATTCCGGGTCATCGCCGACGATGAGGCAGCGACGGCAGCGCAGGCCTTCGGCACAACCGGATACCCGTACCTCGTGATGCTCGACGAAGCAGGCACGGTTCAGTGGCGACACAGCGGTCAGTTGGCGGATGGTCAACTCGAGCAGTATCTCGATGTTGCGCTAAATCAATAGCCCCCGACGCTCCATGACGTTGGCGTCAGGTGGCGAACACCTGATCGTCTTGTGCAAAGGCCTTGAACTCGAGAGCATTGCCTGACGGGTCGAGCAGGAACATTGTCCACTGCTCGCCAGGCTCACCCTCAAAACGCACATACGGCTCGATGACAAATGTGCATGATGCGTCTCGCAGTGTCTGGGCCAGCGTGTGAAATGTCGGCGGGTCGAGAATGACACCAAAGTGTGGGACCGGCACGTCATGTCCGTCGACAGGATTAGAAACGTCAACTCCTGACCCTTCGTGAAGGTGGGTCACCACTTGGTGACCAAAGACGTTCCAGTCGATCCAGGTATCTGCACTTCGACCGCGTGAGCAGCCGAGAATTCCACCGTAAAACTCAGCTGCCTCATCGAGATCATGGACAGGAATTGCGAGATGGAAGCGTGGATGACTCATTGGTTCCTTTCCTAGTCGATGTGTTCGTAGATCGAGCAGTCATGGCGGTCGCGGTCACGGAGCAAGCGGGGTGTTTGAGCCGACGTACCGAAAGAGACACCGTCTTCGTCGGTTGAGCGGCCAAACTAACGACGTGCCTTCAACGCGCTCACATTCGGTCAGATGGCGGGTCGCATCGATTGCGACGAGTCTGGCGGTGATCGTGAGCACACGGGCATTTTGGTGGCCCACAAGCCACGTCGTGAGTTACGACGGCGCAACGTATTCGGGTCCGAACACCGAGGTGTCAATGGCGGCGCTCCGGCAGTGGCGTATCCCCTTCCTTAACGAGTTCATATTCGGTACCGTCCCTCACCTTGGAAACCACGCCGTCGGGGTGCTGTATCCGCCTCGGCTAATCGCTCTGCTGTTTGGCCCATCACTGGGACACGGGCTCATCGTCGTTGGACATATGTTGATGCTCGGGCTTGGAATGGTGGCCTTGGCACGACGGCTCGGACTTTCCTCCCTCGGTGGGGCGATTGCCGGAGTGGTCGTGGTGTTGATCGGTTCAACTCAGACCAAGACGGTGCAGTTCGAACAGATACAGCCCCTCGCTTGGCTTCCGCTGCTGCTGTTGGCGTTGCACGGTTGTGTCACCGCGCGAAGAGGCTGGCGTGAGGTCGGTGTGCTGGCGATTGTGGCAACTGGCACGCTGTTAAGCGGTCACCCACAACTCATTCTCGAAGTCGTCTTCGTCGCTGCGCTGTTCACGATCGGGCTCATCGTGCGCTACCGCACCGGGCTCGTACGCCTGGGGGTTGCTGCCGGACTTTCCGTGGCGATGGCCCTTCCTCAGTTGTTAGCCACGCTCGATGCTCGCTCAATGGCATCGCTCGATGAGGGGCGTTCGTTTACCGATCTGTCAAACGGCATGTACATCTTGCAAGTCCGTAAAGCCGCTCAAGCCCTGTTCGGAACCATTACCGGCGGAGACCCCGCAGCATTCTCAGGCGCATTTGAGGCGATTGGGTGGTTCGGTGTTGCCGGCGTCATTGTTGGAGCCATCGGCATAGTTGCGGCTCTGAAAAGTTCGTCCGATCGATGGTGGTCGCTGCCGCTCGCTGCAACGATCATTCTCGGACTGATCTGGTCACTCGGGCCTCGCACCCCGGTGTTTACGATCGCGTACCGGCTCATTCCTGGTTTCGATCTCGGTCGAGTCTCGGTGAGGTGGCTCGCGGTTGTCGGTATTGCCCTCGCGCTCTTTGTTGGCGTCGGCGTCGACGCTGCGAGGTCGCTGTTGTCGCGTCGGATTTCACGAACACTCGCCTCAGCAATCGTGCTCGTAGCGATCGTCATTGGGTTGGGCCCGATCACTTCAGGATCTCGGCTCGCAGGGGCGATCTGGCTGCTCACCGCTGCGCTCGTTCTTATTGTTCCAGTCGTCGCTCAACCTCGCCACGTCGGTCGAGTTCTCGGGTTCGTGGTTGTTGTTGAACTTGCCGTGATGTCGGTTTCGGCGATTCCAAACCGAATCACGATGGACTCCGCAGTTGGCGAGACCGCATCGCCAGCAATCTCAGAACTCATGTCGGTGGCGAAGAGCGGGGGTTCGGTAATTGCGCTCACCCCTGACGCCGGCCCACATGACGAGTTGGTTCGAGGTCTTCGCCCAAATGCCAACACATGGTTTGATTTGCATTCTCTTGATGGGTACGACGGAGGAGTACAGGTCACCCAACCGTGGACGGAGATGCTGCGGGCCTTTTCGGCAGACCCAGCGATCGATTTACCGCTGCGAAGTTCGTTATCGGCGCCAGTTCCATCTCAACAGCTCGGCCGCTTCGGGGTGAGGTGGATGGTGCTCGATAACGATCGAGCGCCGAGCGAATGGGTTCCCGATTGGAACGGGCCAATTGCTGAAGATGCCCGCTACAGCGTCTGGGAAAACCCTTTCTGGAACGGCGATAGTGTCGCGTGGTTTGCCGCTCGGCCACCGGTTGCCGGGTTAGCTGACATATTGCGCACCGAGTATTCATCGGTTTCGGCAACCGCATTCGCTGATGTCGATCTGAACTGCACCGAATATTGTCAACCGACGCGACTCGACAGCACGCGGATCACCGCCGAACATCTTGTGATCACCGCTGAAGTGGACCGACCAGCGCTGGTTGTGACGAACGTTCAGGCGTTTAAGGGGTGGGAAGCAACGGTGAACGGCCTCCCGGTGGATGCGCTCGTGGTCGACGGCATCTTCATCGGTGTCGCAGTCGATGCCGGAAGCCACATCATTGAATTGAGATATCAGCCCGCCTGGTGGTGGCCAGCGGTCATCGTTGCCATCTCAGCGCTCGTGATCGCAATGGTGATGGTGGTTCGCCAACGAGTTACATCGTGAAGCGCAGATTGCGAGCGGCTCGCTCACCTAACTCCTCGTCGCCACTCCATGTGACGTGACCAGAGTCGATACGGGATTGTGGATCAACCCGTCCGCAGGCGAGGAGCGCGAAGGTCGTTGAATCCGCAGTGATTGACGCCGTCGTCTCGTCCGTGTCATCGACAAGGCCTGCACGCCCATCGACACGCACGGTGATATCCCCGGCCACAGGTCCGGTGAGATGCACACGAAGTGAGCCGCCATCTGGCACCCCGACTCGTTTACCTGCGATATACGGCATCGACATTCTGATTTCATCTATCGACCGCTCTGCAGCAGGGCCGCCCTCATGGCCCGGCATTCCGAGCGGTGTTCGAATGTCCTGCTCGTGAACCCAAAAATCGAATACTCGGACATCCATAAAACGTCCATACGTTCCAGGGCCGACCGGGGTCATGACCGGCGTCGCGAAGTCATCTTCAGACATTGCGGAAAGTTGCGCTCGGCGCGCCGCGGTCACCGACGAAAATTTTTCGGTGAGTTGAGCACCCGAGAGCGACGACATTGCCTCGGTGAGGCCTGCAATTTCCTCAAAAGGAAGCCGCTCAGCAAATTCAAGTGGCTGTCGGTCAAGCAACATCTCTTCAACAGAGATGAGGTGCATGACAACGCCAGCAACATCCCAGTCAGGGCATAGCGATTGAGTTGACCATTGTTCATCTGAAAGCTCGCTTAGTAGGCCGTGTAGCGACGACCAGCAGAGATCGAAACTGTGAAGCGAAGGGTGCGTCATGATGCTGCTTCCTCATCGTTTGACGAGCCGATAGGAACCACTTTCCCGCGGTTGATCGACACCCAATCTCGGGCCTCGAGATACGGACGGAAGGTCGACGCAATAGAGCGCTCATCGGCCTCAGTTTTAGGATGCTGCAGTTCGTAGAGGTGAGGAAATTCGGCCCACAGTGACACCGCTTCCCAAAGTCGAACAGCAGCCGCCCCGCTTGGAGGATCGAGAAGCACAGGCCCAAATATGCAGTGGCCATCGAGATAGAGCGTTGGCACGCCGTACCCGCCTGAGGCAATAACCCGATCGTGGTCGTTTCGAACCTCATCGTGAGTTGACTCGTCGGCGATGGCCGCATCGACGATCGATGGATCAAGCCCAATTTCTTCGAGGAGATGACGAGCGACATCTGGCTCGTGGGGCTTATGGCCATCGACATGAAGCGCCCTACCGGCCCGCGCATACCAACGGTCAAGATCATCCATTGACGTGCGGCGAAGATAGGCACCGATCCGCATCATCGACCATCCGTATGACCACTCGCGTTCCCAAGGGTGCTTCTTGCCTTCGCGAAGGTTGACCTCTTCAAGACTGAAAAACTTCCAGTTGATCGTGAGACCAGTTTCTTCTCTCACAGATCGAATCCACAGTGAGGTTTGGTACGCCCACGGGCACATGACATCGAAATGAAAATCGACGCTGTCTGCTGTTTCCATATGGCGACACTAGGCGCACGAAGAAACATCCGCAGTGTCGAAACGGGTCGTCACCGAATGAAAACACACTTGTTGTACAATTTGTTAAGCAGCATTCAAAGGGGGACTAATGGGTGCACCACAACAACTAGAACTCGCGGACCGACTTGCCAATCTCGGCACGGAGACTGCGTTCGCGGTCTCAAAAGCGGCAGCCGAATGGGCCGCCACCGGAAACGAAGTGTTCCCGTTTCATCTCGGAGATATCGACCTTGCAACACCGCGCAACATCGTCGAAGCAATGCGCGACGCCATCGATGCAGGGCACACCGGATACTGCGCGGGTGCCGGCATTGAGCCGCTACGCGCCGCTCTCGCCGACGACATCGGTACGGCACGAGGACTTCAATTCGGCCCGGAACACATTGCCGTTCAACCTGGCGGAAAACCGGTCATCACCAAGTTCATTCAGACGCTGATGAACCGCGGAGACGGTGTTCTCTTCCCAAACCCCGGCTATCCGATTTATGAAAGCCAAGTTGAGTACTTTGGCGGAACCCCGTTGCCGTATGGGTACTCGATGACGCCAACCGGGTTCGAGATCGATATGGCTCGCATCGAAGAGCAGGCCCCAAATGCCCGACTGCTCATCTATAACAATCTCCAGAATCCACTCGGTTGTGAAAGCAGTCGAGAAGAGATGGAACGAATCGCTGAACTCGCAGTCAAACACAATCTGTGGGTGCTCTCAGATGAGGCCTACTTTGAAATGAGGTACTCAGGTTCGTCGACATCGATCGCGTCGTTGTCAGGAATGAGCGAACGAACCGTCATCTTGTACACCTTCTCAAAACGGTTTGCGATGACAGGATGGCGACTTGGATGCGCAGCGGGTCCAACGCCAGTCATTGAAGCGATTGCAAAACTGAATACAAATGACGAGAGTTGCACCACTCACTTCATTCAACATGCAGGAATTGCCGCGCTCCGTGACCCATCGGGCTCACTCGCATTGCTTGAAGAGTTGCGGCGTCGACGCGACGCAACTGCGAGAGGCCTTGCCGACGTACCTGGCATCGAGTTCGCAGTTCCTGAAGCAACCTTTTATCTCTTCCCCCGGGTGGCAGAGGCGATGGAGCGTGTTGGCCACACAGATGTTGGCGAGTTTGCGACCGCAGCGCTCCACGAAACAGGAATGTCGTTCTGCACACGGCACCACTTCGGTCGACCACTCCCCGGCGACGACGACCGATTTATTCGGCTCGCGTATTCCGGCATCGGTGAAGAGCGCATCGAGCGAGGACTTCAACGATTTGCCGAGTGGATCGACAAAGGAACGAAATGACTACCCCACGCATTGTCGTCACCGGAAAAATTCCTGAGCCCGGTGTCGAGGTA
>Ga0181568_10004815_pt1 | contig 11976 bp, 16 predicted proteins | sample 101ome_20_FD_133758 | JGI IMG/M metagenome (GOLD analysis project Ga0181568, IMG submission 133758) | Coastal salt marsh microbial communities from the Groves Creek Marsh, Skidaway Island, Georgia - 101404AT metaG (megahit assembly) | ecosystem: Environmental > Aquatic > Marine > Intertidal...
CTACTGTCGCTACCTTAGTTGGCGGCGTAGCCTCTGCTGTCGTGCAGGCAGTCAATAAGATTCCGACTGCTGCAATGACGGCTATTGCTCGTTTCGTCATAGTTACCTCCGTAGCGGCAACGTATTCTATTATACCAGAATTATTCTATTTTGTCGCTTTTTGCTTCTTTTTACGCTTCTTGGGCAGAACCTTGATACGCTCTGGCCTAAAAGACCTTTGCTGTGCAGGCTGCCCCTTGTGCAATTCGATGCAGTCAATCCACTCTGTATCCGTCTTTGGGTTGTAGACATGACGCACAAAGCGGAAGCGAGTGCCCCACACCTGCGTAATCTTTATCTCATCACCAGGCTCCAACGTCCGACGTTCGGACACTTGATAGGATGGGGTTGCCACCCAATGAGTGTTGATCTGATTGTGTTGTGGGACAAACTTACTGCGGTTTACTTTTCTCTTAGCCATGATACTCTTTCTGTAGTAGGTATGTCTATTATACCAAAGAAAGGCTTACTTGTCAACACTATTACTTATTTTATAAAGAATGAGATATCCGATGAGGTCATCAAGGTCATTGTCTCCAACATAAGATTGGTTATTCTTAATCCTATTTAGTTTGTCATCAATACGGTTGGCGATTCCTTCTTGTGCCCCCGCCTTTGCGAAAATGGCAATAGGAGAGAGGGCAGAGTTGCCGTAGGCAATATTCTTCTCAAGCAACAGACGCTTGATCTGATCACAGGCAATAGAGATATCTGGGCCTGATGGTGCGTTAGCGATGAGGTCTACGAGAGCAACCTGCTCTGTGTAGTCATCTACCTTCTTGTTTAGCATATTAATCTCTTCCTCTAGTTTCTTTTGTTGGTTTAGTTTGGTTGGTAGGTCGATAGTGTTATTGTCCATAACTGCCTTCCTTTATTGGTAGGGGATACTTGCCAGGGAAATAGTTAAAGTTGATTAGTATTCTTGCTGGTGTATCTGTTTGTGTGATAGTTGTGTGCTCTAGTTCTGAATCAAAGATGACACACCTGCCTCGCTTGGACTGCACCGTGCCTTCTTTAAATCTAGTTCCTCCGTTATTAGTATTGACATAGTAGACTGCCGTTGCCATACCAGGAAAGTCTGCGTGCCACCCCATCTCAAAGTGTTCCTCTCTTGCTGGGTAGAGGTTAGCACGAATGCGAGTGATAGCAATGGGGTTGAGCCTGTCCTTGATAAAAGGGTCTAGCATCCATATGTCTTTGCTTACCTGTGTCTGCTGGTCAAAGAAGTCATACTTCATATACATATCCCTAACATCTGGGTTTTCCTTGTAGGCATATACCCCTGCTACATTCTTTGTTACAACCTGCCATTGCCTGTCCCAACTGGAAAGGTATTGCTCAAGTAGGAGAGCATCGTCCATGTGCAAGAAATCATCGACAACAAAGATGTTGCCCTTGATCTCATCTAGAGTCAAGGTCTCTTTGTATTTTATTACTTCCTGTATCACCGCTTCAAGCCCATCTTCTTGATAGAGGCATAAACACTTACCTCACTTACACCTGCTTCTTTAGCGATCTTCTTTACAGACAATCGCTTCTTACAATACCTGTCGAACAGCCAAGCCTTGTTGGTGTGTAGTCCTGTACTATGTGCCATGATTCCATTATACCCTTAAAAGAGTTTTTTGTCAAGTGCGTAGCAACCAATGCCAATGGCATCTCCGATATCATTATCTCTGATATCTATTCCAAACCTATTATTAACGTAGTCCATTGTCCTTTGTTTTCTAAAGTCTCTTTGCATTACCTTTAATTGATTGGCAGAAGCATTAGGATTGTCTAACTTTATCTGTTCCTTTTCTTTCTTATTTAAGTTTGCGTTGCCAATGTGGGCGGCCCAAGTAATTGGCTCTACCCCAACTACCTCCTTAACACCAGAAACCAGGGCAGCACCCACGAGAGAGCCTTGAGCGAGGGCTAGGTTTGCGGCAGTCATAGGGCTGTTAGCAAAGATAGGCTTCTCAATAACCATTCTAGTTATATCCCATGTGTCTAGCAACTCATGTGTGAAGGCCCCTGTCCTCTTACCGATGACCCCTACCTTATCATAGATGCCCTTGGCCTCATGCCTAAATATAATTTTACCCCAAGCCTCAAGCCGCTTAGTCCAGATAGCAAATGCTAGGGACTGCGTAGAGGAATCAACAGATAAGAATGGTGTCACTTAATATTCCTTAGAAATTTCTTGTAGTCTTTTTTACTTCCGATACAAGAAGAGCAAAAGTTGTCATCATTATAAACAGATAGTGGTTGGTTGCAAGTAGTGCAGTTTCTAGTTTTACCTACACGGGACTTTATCTTTTTCTCCCGTTGCTTTGCTACACTCTTTTCTCTGGTAGCAATTGTCCTGCATTCAACAGAGCAATATATCTGGTAGGAAACCCTAGCGTCATAGTCATTACCACACCAATCACAGTTCTTCAACATCGGGGACAGACTCCAAAGATTTAATTTTGATTACTCCATCTCCAAGTGTATCACAGGTAGCCTTGACTGGACAACCCTTACATACCCTTGAGTTTGATCGGTAGTTCTTCTCAGGCAACTGCTTGTTATCAAAGGCAGACCTAACCTCACGGAGCCAACCCCATAGGTAGTCCATGTAGTCACGGTAGGTGTCATTGATCTCAACAGGAAGAGCCAGCAACTCATTAGCATTCTTAGACTCATACATAATGATGCCCCTGGTTGCCTTCTTGATCTTCATGTAGACTAGCAACTGAAAGATGTGATGCTTCTTGGGCTTCTGTGCTGCCTTGACTCTAGCAAAACCTTCCTCACGCATGGTCTTGATTTCTAGAATAACATTATCATCACCAAGCCATTCCAAGATGCCGTCAGCATATCCAAAGATAGGAGGATCTTCATTACGAATCTGGACCTCTATCTCAACAGGAATATCAGATAGTTCTAGTGCCTTCTGAATACGCTCGTGAGATACTGTGCCGTGTTGCATGTTGGCTACTGCTTTTGCCTCACGCTCATCATCTACAAACTCTGCCCCGCTAAATGCGATATACCAATAGCGAGGACACTCGCCTTGATTCCATGCTAGACTTGATGGAGCAAAGGTCTTCTTGGTTGTAAACTTTGTGCCAAACTGACGCAAGTATCCTTCTTCAAGTCGCTTGGTAAACTCTTTTCCGTTTAGCCAAGACTTATTATTCTGTGCCACAATTAATTCCTTAACTAGGTTTTTAGCCACGATAGTTCCTTGTCGTATATTTCAAAGCATCGACAAGGCGGCGTGTAGAGTCGGTGATTGAATAATAAAGATTCTTCCTAGCACGATCACTTTTATCAATGTTCGTGTAATAACTTGCTTGCATATTGAACTGAGCCGCCCACGCTTCTAGTCTAATGATAAGTGGAATAGCGGCAGTAGCAGGAATGTCTGGTTGTGCTATCAGTTTCACGATAGTCCCCAGCACCTCTGTTAGATGCTCGTCACTCATGTAGTCAGCAATCTCAGTAAACTCTGATACTTCGTTTACTAACTCTATTACGTTGTCGCTCATTACAAGCCTCTCTGTTGTGTTAGATATATTATACCATATCGGTATTGTCTGTGTCAAGTTGCTCAAGTATTTCTTGTTCTATGATTGCTAGTCTAACAATGTCGTTGCCTTCGCCTAGCACGATGATGAGGGCAGGGTTCTTTTCTTTATCTGATCTTAGTGTGTCTGTAACTACCTTTGCCCATACATCTTTATTTAGAGTAAACGACTTCTTAGCAAATTTCCAATCAACTAGGAATCTGTGCCAACGTCCATCGCCTTTGACCATGCCACGACCGCTATTCTTGGTAGTCTTAGCACCCATCCTCTTGGCTTCCGAGCGTTCTCGTCGGTTGTAATCCATGATGCACCACCCTCACATGATTATCGGGGGACATATCAGATCTGATAAAACCACAGACCTCACACATTATGTATGTCCCAGACTCTAGTATCCTTTCACCCATAAGTTCACCTCGCTAACATGACCACACTTGCACTTCCAAGAGAGCAAGTATTCCTTAGTCCAGAAGCGTGCTGTAGGGACTTTACCCTTACACTCATGGCAAACAAACTGCCCTTCGTACACATTGAATTTAGGCATCTTGTACCTTAGCAATCAAGGAGTCTTGTACGTCTAGGTCTTCACGCACTCCTGCAATAAGGTTGTCTCGTCCTTGATACCGTTCGCCTTCACAGGTGTACCACGCACCACCCTTTTCGATGATGCCTAGTTCTACCGATAGGTCTACGAGGTCACCGATAGTGTCGATGCCAATGGGGTCACCACGGAAGTAGAAGTCATACTCTCCCTGCTGGAATGGGGGCGAGGTCTTAGAAAACTGCACATCCCATAGCACTCTACGTCCTACAAGTTGGTTGATAAGTTTATCTCCTACCTGCACCTTCTTCTCAATGGCCTGCTTCTGCGACTCAGAAGAGAATAGTTTGATGATGACAGATGAATAAAACTTAGTTGCCTGACCACCTGTGGGTTGTAGTTGCGTATACATAGCAGAGATCTGGTTGCGTTGCTGAGAGATAAGAATAAGTAGTGTATTCTTGTTTGCGTAGTTGAGCATCTTTACTGCGTTGCCCATATCCTTTGATTCTGCACCGATCTGCTTTGTGTTCTCCAAGTCTTTCAACTCTTCATTACCCTTCTCAAAATAAATAGCGGGTAGGAGAGCAGAGATAGAGTCAACAACCAACACATCGACACCTGCCTTCATAAGGTCTGTGCCTGTGTTTGCCATATCATTAGTTGTCTTTGCTTCTGATACGATGAGGTTGTTTGTATCTACCCCCAACTTGTGTGCCCAGGATGGATCGAATGATTGCTCTGCGTCGATCCAAGCACAGGACTTGCCTGCCTCTTGTGCCATGCCTACGATCTGCAAGCACAGGGAAGACTTGGCGGCACTCTTACTGCCCCAGATGAGGGACTGCCTACCATAAGGCAACCCTCCGTTGAGAGCACGAGTTAAAGCGTGACTAGGTAAGGGTTGGCGGTCATAGTGAATGTCACTACCAAAGTTAATTGCTTGTCGCATCTTTGGGTTTAGTTGAGCGAGAACTGCTTCTACACTCATGCCAATACCCCGTGTCGCCACTCACGCTTCTTGTTTGTCTCTACCTTTTTGTTGAGGGCATCTGATAGACTACGCTTTGTGTAGCCTGTCTCGTTGAGGAAGGCCCAGAAGTCAAGCACACGAATAAGAATGTCTGCTAGTTCTTCTACTACCTTGTCGTCTCCTTGCTCCTTGCGGATTGCCTCTAGCACTTCGGTTACCTCGCTATGAATCATAGCAAGTTGCTTGAGATAGAATACAACGTAGTCTGCCTCATCCATATGATCGTAAGGCTCGTAGAAGCCCTGCCGCATTGCATGGGCGTGTAGCGTGTGGGCTAAGTCGTCCATGTCATTTAGATATGTCACTTTATTACTTCTTCCAATGTAAGGTCTCCCTGCTTAGTCTTACCAAACTCCATCTTGAATGCCTTGCCTAGTTCCAAGCGAGTGTGTGCCATAGCAAAGGAGGAAGGGAATACCGTGATGCTACGCATCTCACGGTTGCTGTTGGCTACTAGAAGCGTCCCCATGTTCGCTCCTGCCTTAGTCTTGCGTGGCTTCCAAGCCAACACATAAAACTCATCGTCTCCGAATGATAGTTGTTTTAGGTTTAGGAACCTGACGAATGCAGCCTTGTTATCACGAATCTCTTCCACAGGCACATACTCCATGACCCTGTTACTACCTACAAGGATAACATAACTCTTACCCTTTTCGATACCCGTCTGGGCCTCGTCAAAGAAACCTGCTGTGCCTGTGCTATCCATGATAGAGATAAGACTCCACCCCTTACCACGACGCACCTCTTTGACTACACCCATGTAGATGAAGACACCCTTGTCCTCGTGGTCATCACAGTCATCAAGGAATGCGTAGAAGTGTGAGGGAACATCCACATTGAACTCTGGTAGGTTTAGATATTCATACAGGTTGCTACGCACCTCTTCTTCATCGGCAGGGTTGTCTGGGAATGTCAAAGCACCTACAGCATTCATAGCCTTGAGTGCCCTGCTGTTGAGACCCTTACCCTTGGTGTAGGTTAGTTCCTCTACTTCCTTGTATGACTTGAAGGGGCCATTGTCTAGATACCGCTGGCCTACGAGGGCAGAGATATACTTGATAGACGTTAGGCCAAACCGAATACCCTTGCCTTCGATAGTAAAGTCTAGTTCGCTATCGTTGATGTGGGGCAACTTGAGAGGGATACCCATACGCTTACACTCAATAAGATACTCTGTGCGAGAGTCTGTGTTATTCTCATTACGCAAGATAGAATACATAAACTCAAGAGGGTAGTTGACCTTGAGCCATGCCGTCCAGTAGGACAACAGGGAGTATGCGACAGCGTGAGACTTATTAAATGAATAGCCGCTGTGCTTCTCAAAGTCAGACCACATCATCTCAGCATAAGTAGAGCCAATGTGCTTGGTAGCACCAGCAACAAACTTCTTCTTAAACTTATTGAATTCCTTGGCATCTTTCTTCTTGCCAATAATCTTACGCACCTTGTTTGCTTCACCCTTGGTCATACCCCCAAGTTCTACGCAAGCCTGCATGACTTGCTCTTGGTAGAGGATGAGACCAAACGTATCAGAAGTAAAGTCCTTCATCAAAGGTGAGATAAACTCCACAGCCTTCTTACCATTCTTACGGTCAAGATACTGACGACCGATGGACTTCATAGCACCAGGACGAATGAGAGCGTTAGAGGCAGCCAACTCTTCAAAGTTAGATACTTGCATCTTGACTAGTAGGTTGGTGTAAGGTGTAGACTCACATTGAAACACACCCTTAGTCCTACCCTCACTCAACATTTGATAAACCTTCTTATCGTTGAGTGGTAATGATGTTAGTTCTACCTTATGTCCCGTGCGTTCCTCAATGACACCAAGACAATCTTGAATTACAGATAGTGTCTTGAGACCTAGTGCGTCGATCTTGATAAGACCAATGTCGGCAGCCTCTTCCATATCTACCCCGACTACAGGGATACGCTCCTTGCTTGCAGGATCTACACGAGTCTCAATAGCAGTCACCTGACTGATAGGCTTCTTGCTAGTCACCACGCCTGCGGCATGGATGCCTGTGCCACGGATACGACCACGCAGTTGCTCACCGATCTCTACAATCTCTGGATACTTCTCACGGAAGTCAGAGGTAGATGAAGAGGTGCAGAAGTGGTCCCAAGTCTCTACATTCTTGAGGGCACGATTGACCTCACCCAAGGGGATGTTAAGCACACGACAAATGTCACGCACCATACCCTTATCTTTGAAAGTTAAGAATGTAGCGATGGAAGCAACGTGCTTGTATTGTGCCTCAAGGTATGCCTTGACTTCCTCACGCCTGCTGTCCATAATGTCTGTGTCAATGTCAGGCCAGTCATCACGGTCAAGGTCAATGAAGCGGAAGAACAAAAGGTTATGCTCAATAGGATCTACCTCTGTGATGCCTAGGGTGTAGCACAGGAGAGAGCCTGCACTAGAACCACGACCAGGGCCAACCATAATGTCATTCTTCTTCGCCCATTGGATCATGTTACGCACAACAATAAAGTAGGGTGCAAACTTCTTATCCTTGATGATGGACAACTCTTCTTCCAGACGCTCAACATATTCTGGCTGGTCATCTAGTTTAAGATCCTTAAGACCCTCATAGGCAAGGGTGCGAATCTCATCGTCGCTGTCTTTATGTGTGACAGGAAGTAGGTTTAGGTTAGACTTAATGTTGTAGTCTTCTACCTTGTCTGCTACCGCCATAGAATTGGTAGCCATTGACTCGTCCCAATCATCACCCATGGCTGTTACCATTTCGTTATAATCCAATAGGTGAATGTCAAACTTATTAAAACTCATCATGCGGTCATGCCCGTAGAGGTAGTCAAAACGCTCCATCATATCCTTGTGCTTGAGCGACTTCTTAAAATCACTTTCCTTAAGCACCTTCTGATGAGTGTTGTTTAGTAGCATTACTTCTTGGATGATCTTCTGGTCTACCGTTGCGTGGTGGCAGTCAGGAGTGACGACAAGGTTGTAGCCACCTTCCTTTGCCAACTCTACGAGGGATGTATTCATACCAGGCTGGTTGTGAGGCATAACCTCAACGTAGAAGTCATCACCAAAGCGGTCGCCAAACCACTTGAGGTGCTGCTTGGCTACAGCAAACTCGCCTTCCTCAATAGCCTTGTTAATCATACCTGACATACAGCCAGAGGTAATGATAAGGTCATCGCCATACTTATCAAGAATCTCAAAGTCAAAGCGTGGCTTACGGTTAAAGCCTTCTGTCCAAGCGATCTCACTAATCTTAGATAGGTTCTTGAGACCATTAGCATTCTTAGCAAGCACGACCAAGTGATTATAGTTTAAGTCTAGTGGGTCTGTGCGTTCTGCCTTGTCTCGCTTGTCATGGCGGTCTGTAGTGAAGTAGCCTTCGATACCTAGAATAGGTTTAATGCCCTTGTCTTTTGCTACCCGATAAAACTCACGGTGTCCTGAGAGTGTGCCGTGGTCTGTGATGGCGACAGCAGTCATTCCAACTGCCTCTGCCCTATCCACATATTCCTGTGGTGTTGCTACTCCATCCATAGGGGAGTAGTGCGTGTGAACGTGTAGTGGTGTGTACATAATCCTTCCGTAGTGTCTAGTCCTGTGGTGGGGGGTTTCTCACCCCCCACCTATCAGGGGTCTTACCAATTGATGTTTGTGGTGCTTGCAGATGAAGTAGGTAGTCCACCTTCAAAGCCAAGGTAGAACTGCTCCTGCTCTGCGTAGGGAACCTCACGAACAACCTTCTCAAGATTGAAAGGTGTGTGAGATGACCAATCGAAAGGCTCTGTGTCTGGTGCTCCTGGCAACAACACATAGGTGGTGTCGGTGCCTGTGCCCTGACGCTTGCACTTCCATGAAAGATTGGAGATGCTGTTGGTGTCAGACTGATACTCCAAGAGGGTGTGAACGGCAGACTGCTTCCCAAGCCCTTGTGACCAAACTGCAACGTAAGGTGCTTCCATGCCGTCATCTACAAGTAGGTTTGTGTAGAAGCGGTTGCGTGCTCGCCAACCTGCCTTTGGCTCCTTCTGTGCCATCTCGCATCCAAAGCAACGACCCTCGTCTTCTGCGGTGCAAACTGCCTTCCGCTTGTAGTCATTGGGGTTAGTGTGCTCTGCAACAACAATAGCGAGGTCACGATCCTTGTCGTAGTTTGGTGAATCCTCGTCTAGTTCGTTAATGAAACGAACCTTTACGCTCTGTCCTTCTTCCAACCGCAACCAGCGTGTCCGTGGTGCGTCTGGGTCGGAGGTGTATGTCTTCTTGTTCACAACTGCCTCCACGTTCTTTAGTCCTTTTACGATACTCATATAGTTTCTCCTAGTAATGTTAATGGGTTTTGTACTTTGTTATGTAGTTTATTTATATCTTCTGTTGTAAGGTCACCAACATCTTTGTATCTTGCTGGCAACCCTATTATTATACCACGACTTCCTAACTGAGTCAAGACCTTTTCACCCATCATTTTTCCAGCCTCGTCAGTATCAGGTATAACATAAACTTGGTTAAAGTATTTCTTAAGTAGGTCACATTGCTTGTTGGATACGTTTGCCCCTAGTGTAGCAACGGCAGGAACGCCCTCCTGATGGAGCCTAATGGCATCAAAGGAGGATTCGACTACATAGACATACTCCGAACTTCTAACCCTGTGTAGGTTGAATAGTATTTTAGACTTAGGAAGTTTTGGTGTATTCTTGAAGTCCTTACCCTCAATGCTCCTGGCTACCCATCCCACACAGATAGTGCCGCTTGGGTCAAACTGTGGGACGGTGACCATATCCTGTGCTTCTGAGTATCCTAGTTTATATGTTGTTAAGTCTGTGATTCCTCTACCCGCAAAATAGTCACGGGCACGCTCACTCGCAAGTGCTTGCTCGTGTAGTCTCGTTACCGTTTCGTTATCAAACTCAACATAGTCAGGTTTCTCAACTAACTTCTTGTCTAGCACATCAAGGAAGTCTACCTCTTGCTCATACTTCTTGATAAGACGTAGGGCACTAAACTCATTGCTTCCCGTCATAGTCATCACATACTCCATAAGAGATGCGATCTTACGACAGCCGAAGCAGAAGAATGTGCCGTTCTCTTTATCTATCTCAGCCGCAGGTGTGCGTGTATTGCTATGGTAAGGACAGAAGATAATCCAGTCCGTATCTACTTCACCCGCTATTGTGCCGCCTGAGGCAAGGATGACTCTTTCGGTCTGTTCTGATGAAAATAGACTGGTCTCCCGCCTTCCACTCCTTCTAGGCACTTTGCTTTTTTCCTTCCGACGTAGGTTCCATAAACTGATATTTCAAATTCGTAATGTGATTTGCTATATGAAGTTGTCCATTCTGGCATGAGATCAAGGCGTGGTACATAGCCTGCGTCTCGCATTTGTTCTTCCAGTACCTCTGAGTAGATTTGCTGCATTCGGGCGAACGCTGTGGATGATACTATCTTTCCATCCATAGAGAACCTTTTGATAGGCCGATGTGCAGTTGTCATGTGTCATATTATACCACTTCTTATCCCTGAATCCAATATGCGGCAGCATATTTAACACCTGAATTTGGGGGCAGAGCCTCATGGCGATAGATGAAGTTACTGGGAAAGATAACTAGCCTACCCTCTTTTGGCTCAATGCTAAACTCAAAGTTATTAAAATGGGTTTCTCCACCATCTGTATCGTTGAGGTATACAAGGGCAGAGATAACACGAGGCTGGCCTGGGCCTGCATCAACATGAGAATCATAGTGCTGCCCTGGCTCATACCGCTGGATAGAAGCATCTTCAATCTGTGTTAGTTCTACACCATAGGCTGCCGCATACGCCCCTACCTCATCATATACTCTCTTATTCATATTATATACTTCTGGTGGGTTATCAAAGTTGTGGATAGGAATGTAGCAAGTGCTGGATGTTCTGCTTTCAGAAGGCACCAAGTTTATACCGATAACCGAACGGTCAAAGCCCTGATACTCTGCATACTCAATGATGCTTTCGCAGTCCTTGATAGCATTATCTATAACTTCAAATCCTATTGGATACTTACTCATTTTTGTAGTCTTTTTCCTCTCCGCATATTTCACAGATTTCTCTGCCCCGCCATTCAGCATACTCGTGCTTACAGGTCGTCATCCTCAAAATCCTTGTAAATGAACGAACCAGAGTCAAAATCTACGGTAATCATAAACTCACCTAGGAAACCATTCCTATTCTTGCGAAAGACGCATTCTAATGTATCGCTGTTAGCAGCACGCCCAAGGGCTAGGAGCCAGTCAGCATCATAGGCAATCTGGCGTGACCAAGAGGTCTGCCCAAGAGTAGGTGCTACATCCATACGGGTTACATCATCAGGTGTAGCAGATGAAATAGCCACGATAGGCACAGCACTTGACAGGGCGAGCAACTTCAACTCACGGCTTAGATTCTTCATCTTAACAACCTCTGAGTCTGCCTTGGTGTTAGAGGTCATCAAGTTAAGATAGTCTAGGAATACAATGTCTGGTGAGTGCTGGTCAATCTTACCACGCACAACAGCAGGGTTAATCTCGCCAATACCCTCATTAGAAATGATATGGATAGGTGGCTTGCCTGCGAATGTCTTTTCCATCCATGACTTCATTGTATCTAGTTCTACTTCACCACGACTCAACTTACGATGCCGCCACAATCCTGCACCTAGCACGGTGAAGAAGCGGTTGCGAACCTCTTGCTCTGTCATCTCCATAGAGATAATAAGTGGTGAGCGTCCCTGCATCCATGCCTGTGCCGCCATGTAAACAACAAACCAAGACTTACCAATAGCAGGGTAGGCAAGAAGCACACCCAA
>Ga0181568_10004818_pt1 | contig 11972 bp, 1 predicted proteins | sample 101ome_20_FD_133758 | JGI IMG/M metagenome (GOLD analysis project Ga0181568, IMG submission 133758) | Coastal salt marsh microbial communities from the Groves Creek Marsh, Skidaway Island, Georgia - 101404AT metaG (megahit assembly) | ecosystem: Environmental > Aquatic > Marine > Intertidal zone...
CGAGTTTGACCGCGACGGCGACGGCGACGGCGGCAGCGGCGAGGGCGGCGGCGACGAGGCCGCGAGCAACGCGGGGGACGAGGACGCGGACGAGGGCGGCGAGAAGGACGACGGCGAGATGGACGGCGTCTGGTCTCACGGGGCCTTCTGCGCCAAGCAGGAGGCGACGGTGAAGAAGGTCGCCGTGCGGGTGCTGCGCGAGGACTGGCCCCACGAGGTCGGCTCCGCCATCTTCGCCGCGCTGAGCCCCGCGGCCGAGAAGGCGGCTGAGGAGGGGACCATTGCGGCGTGCGAGTACAACGTGACCGAAGCCATCATGGAGCGCTTCCTCGGCGCCGAGTGCGCCAAGCTGCGGGGCCTCCTCGGCCGCGTGAACCTCGAGATGACCGACGTCATAAAGGAGACGGTGCACGCCAGTATCGACGAGTATCTGGCGCTCATCGTGGGGGCCGCCTCCGCAACGGTCGAGGTCAATGCCAAGAACAACGTGGTGGTTACCCCCGCCCCCGCCGGCGGCACCGGGGCCATGCCCTCGCTCTTCATGCCCTCGGTCGCCTCGGCACTCGAGGCTGCGGCGGCCGCCGCCACCTCCGCCGAAGGACCGCCGCCGAACAACCTTGACGGCGGCGGCTCTGTGGCCGGGGCCAGCGTCGCGAGCGCGGGGTCCCTTGGCAGTGGCAGTGGCAGTGGCGGCGGTGAGCAAGAGCCGGTGAAGCCCGTGTTCGGGGTCAAGGTGCGCATCAGCCGCGAGCTGCACGTGCTGAACAAGAACGAGGTCGACAAGGCGCAGGCCGCCATCGACGGCTGGCACTTCGACCGCCAGGTGAAGCGCGACAAGGGCAAGCCGGTGAACGAGAAGGACATCTGCCCCTACGACCCGGTGCCGCCGCTCATGGGCAAGGTCTTTGAGTACTCGACCGACCCGAAAAAGTACCGGGACAGCGTGCTCCGGTACTTCGACGACGCGGTCGCCGCTCTCAACGGCATGTTCCAGGCGACACGCTTTGTGATGCAGCGCCTCTTCTTCGCGAAGCCTCTTCTCGTGCGCACGCCCGAGGCCTTGACGGAGTGGGTGGCGACTAGCCGGGCGCGCCTGGCGAGCGCGCTTGACGGCAGTCTGGCGGCCCCCGCGGCGTACCTCAAGACCTTTGCCGGGTGGATGGACTTCGTGCAGGTCGACGTGGACGCGTACGTGGCGTCGCTAAACTTCAAAGCCGGCGGTGGCGACGGCGGTGGCGAGGAGGAGCACCACGACGAGAGCGGGCTACCGCGGATCAACGTGGCGCTGCTAAAGAAGGTGCTGGCGGAGCACAAGGCCAAGCGTGAGGCGGTGCTCAAGGAGCTCCCCGAGGGGGCGCTGGTTGCGCTCGGTATCTGGGCGGTGGACACGGCCCCCGTGCGGGTCGCGCTCGAGCAGAAGCATGCGCTCATCATCGACAAGCTCCTGACCCGGCACGGCGTGGCGGCCGCCAGCATGGCCAACGCCATCGACGCGGCGTTCCTCAAAGTAGAGGCGGTGCTGGCGGAGGACCCCGCGGACATAGAGGCCACGGCCCACCTCGAGGAGTACATCGCCCACGTGGACGACCACACCAAGCCCCTCGTGGACAACATCGCCGAGTGCGAGTCATACACCACGGAGATCCTCGACGCCTTCAAGTTCCAGGTCTCGCTGGACCAGTCGGCAGCGCGCTTCAATGCTGGGGGCTGGCCGCACCGCATCGCAAGCCGCATCGAGGCGGCGAGCGTGCGATGCAGCCGGAAGCGCGAGCAGTACGCCGAGCTCCTGGCGAGCAACAAGGAGCAGTTCTTCCGCATCGCGTCGGTGCTGGAGCAGGATGTGAATGATTTTGGGGCTTTTGACAGCCTCGGGCAGGTCGAGGAAGCGTCGGGCGTGGCGGCGGCCCTGGCGGCACGGCTCAAGGAGGCCGAGGCGCAGGCGGCGCTCATAAACGCCCGCGAGGGCCTCTTCGAGATGGACATGACCGAGTACGAGGCGCTGACCCGAGCCCGGCGGACCTTTGAGCCCTACAACAACCTCTGGAAGACGGCGGCGGAGTGGATGGGCCACAGCGGGGCTTGGATGCGCGGGCCCTTCAAGGAGCTCGACGCTGAAGACTGCGAGCAGGCAGTGGATGGCACCTTCACCACCATCACCAAGACGGCCAAGTACTTCTCCCAGGGCGCCAACGCGTCTGAGAAGCAGGCGGCCGTGGCCCGGCACATCCAGCAGGAGGTCAAGGACTTCCGCCCGTACGTGCCGCTGGTTGTGGCCCTACGGAACCGAGGCATGGCGGACCGGCACTGGAAGGCCCTCGAGGCCGAGACGGGCATCTCCGTCGGGGACCCGAGCGCGGCTGACTTCACGCTCGAGAAGGTCCTTGCCCTGGGGCTGGACGCGCACCTCGAGGTCTGCGAAAAGGTGGCCGAGTCCGCGGCCAAGGAGTACACCATCGAGCAGACCCTCGACAAGATGGAGCAGGACTGGCTGCCCTTCAAGCTCGACATCCGGGCCTACCGCGACACGGGAACCGGGGTGCTGGCGGGGTTCGACGAGATCAACGCGCTCCTGGACGAGCAGGTAACCATGACACAGGCCATGCAGTTTAGCGCCTTCAAGGGCCCCTTCGAGGAGCGCATCGACGTCTGGAACCACCGCCTCTTCGTGGTGTCCGAGGTGCTTGACAACTGGGTCAAGGTGCAGCGCGACTGGATGTACCTCCAGCCCATCTTCGAAAGCGACGACATCATCAAGCAGCTACCGAAGGAGGCCAAAAAGTACGCCCACGTGGACAAGGCTTGGCGGCAGACCATCTCCGCGGCCAAGAAGAACCCGGACGTGGTGAGCTTCTGCGACAACGAGAAACTCCTGGCGCGCTTCCAGGAGGGCGTCGCGTTCCTGGACCAGGTGCAGAAGGGGCTCAACCAGTACCTCGAGACGAAGCGCGACGTTTTCCCCCGCTTCTACTTCCTGTCCAACGACGACCTCCTGACCATTCTCTCCGAGTCCAAGGACGTGATCAAGCTCCAGCCGCACTTTAAAAAGTGCTTCGAAGCCATCGATCACTGCACCTTCAACGACGACCTGCTCATAACCGAGATGATCTCACCCGAGAAAGAGAAGATCGTGCTCACCACCAACCTCGATCCCAAGGGCCAGAACGTCGAGGCGTGGCTGCAGGCGCTTGAGGAGCACATGCGCGTTACCATCCGTGACATAATGAAGGATGCCATCGCAGACTACTTAGAAGTGAGCCGCATCGAGTGGATGCAGAAGTGGCCCAGCATGCACGTGCTCAACGGCTCCCAGCTCTACTGGACTAAGGAGACCGAGGAGATGTTCCGGGACCACGGCGCCGGCGCGCCGCAGATGGCATTGGATCACCAGAAGGCCCAGCTCGCGGACATGGTCATCCTAGTGCGCCAGCCCTTGAGTAAAGGCTCCAAGACCAAGGTCGGCGCCCTGGCCGTGATCGACGTGCATGCGCGCGACGTGATGATCAAACTCGTGGCCGCCGGCACCGAGTCAACCTCGGACTTCCTGTGGCAGTCGCAGCTGCGGTACTACTGGGAGGTGGAGGGCAGTGAGAACGAGGACGGCGACTTGTGGGGCATGATGGTCGCGGCCCGGCGCCCCTACGGCTACGAGTACCTCGGCAACTCCTTCCGCCTGGTGATCACGCCCTTGACGGACAAGTGCTACCTAACGCTCATGGGCGCCCTCCAGATGATCATGGGCGGCGCCCCGGCCGGCCCTGCAGGCACCGGCAAGACGGAGACCACCAAGGACCTCTCCAAGGCGCTGGCGGTGCAGTGCGTGGTGTTCAACTGCTCCGACGGCTTGGGATACCTGGAGATGGGCAAGTTCACCAAGGGCCTGAGCTCGTGCGGCGCCTGGGCCTGCTACGACGAGTTCAACCGTATCAACATCGAGGTGCTGTCCGTGGTGGGGCAGCAGGTGATGGAGATCCAGCTCGCCATCAAGGCGGGCCTGAAGCGCATCATCTTCATGGATACGGACATCGCCGTCAAGGTCGGCTTCGGCGTGTTCATCACCATGAACCCCGGGTACGCGGGGCGCACTGAGCTGCCCGACTCGCTCTCCGCGCTCTTCCGGCCGTGGCCATGATGGTCCCCGACTACGCCCTCATCGGCGAGATCATGTTCTTCGCATACGGGTTCGGGATCGCGCGCGAGTGCGGCGCCAAGATGGTCACCACCTTCAAGCTTTGCTCGGAGCAGTGCTCGTCGCAGCCACACTACGACTACGGCATGCGCGCGGTGAAGACGGTGATCGTAGCGGCGGGGAACTTAAAGCAGGCCGAGCCGGATAGCGATGAACTGATGCTGCTCATGCGCGCGCTCCAAGACGTGAACGTGCCCAAGTTCCTTGACCAGGACATCCCGCTCTTCGCCGGCATCATGTCGGACTTGTTCCCCGGTATCGTCCGGCCCGAGCTGGACTACGGCCAGCTGTTCGCGTCGATGAAGCTCGTCATCAAGGAGCGCGGGCTCCAGCCGCACCCTTGGTTCGTCGAGAAGGTGATCCAGCTGTACGAGATGATCGTGGTGCGGCACGGGCTCATGGTGGTGGGTCCCACGGGCGGCGGCAAGACGGAGAATATCACGGTTCTGCAGGAGGCGCTGGGTGACCTGAAGAAGAAAAAGGTGCAGGGGTTCGCCTACGAGAAGGTTATCATCTACCAGCTGAACCCCAAGTCCATCACCATGGGGCAGATGTACGGTGCGTTCGACCCGAACACGCGCGAGTGGCAGGACGGCATCATGAGCACCATGTACCGGCTCGCGTCCATGAGCCCCACCTCGGACCGCAAGTGGATGATGTTCAACGGCCCGGTGGATGCCATCTGGATCGAGAACATGAACACGGTGCTCGACGATAACAAGAAGCTCTGCCTGAACTCGGGCGAGATCATGAAGATGTCAGACGAAATGACCATGATGTTCGAGGTGGAAGACCTCCAGGTGGCCTCCCCCGCCACCGTGAGCCGCGTGGGCATCATCTACATGGAGCCCTCGGCGCTCGGGCTCGACGTCCTCGTGCAGTCCTGGGTGGCCAAACTCCCGCCCTGCATCCCGGCCTCGTGCGCGGCCAAACTCGTCTTCCTCATGGACTGCTACCTGCGCCCTGCCATCACCTTCCTCCGGGACCACCTCAGGGAGCTGAGCCCCACGGTGGACAACAACCTCGCCCAGAGTCTCATGCGCCTGCTCGACTGCTACCTGCTGCCGCTGCGGCCTGTGGAGGGCGTCCCGCCGGCGCCCCAGGCCGAGGTGGACAAGTTCGTCAACCGCGTGGAGGAGCTCTTTTTTTTCTGCCTGGTGTGGAGCGTCGGGTGCACCACCAACGACGAGGGCCGCAAGAAGTTCGACAGCTACATCCGAAATGAGTTCAGCGCCAACGGCCAGCAGAAGGTGCGCCCCCCGGCGAGCGACGACGCGTACGCCTTTGTCTGGAACCTGGACACGGCCAAGTGGGAGAAGTGGATGGACATCAACGACCCTTTCGAGATGCCTACGGGGAAGCTCAACTTCAGCGAGATCGTCGTGCCCACCACGGACAGCGTCCGTAACACGTACCTGCTGGACCTGCTCCTGTCCAACAACATCCACACCCTGATGGTGGGCGAGACAGGCACTGGCAAGACCATGAACGTGTCGCAGTACCTCCTAGGGCAGGCCAAGGTGCGCGGCAGGGCCATCGACCCGAGCATTCTCTGCCTCAGCGTGACCTTCTCCGCGACGGCGAGCGCCAACATGACGCAGGACCTGCTCGACGGCAAGTTCGACAAGCGCAAGCGTGGCGTGTTCGGCCCCCCCGCCGGGAAGCGCTACGCGATCCACGTGGATGACATGAACATGCCGCTTCGCGAGGAGTACGGCGCGCAGCCGCCCATTGAGATCCTCCGCCAGTGGTTCGATCAGGCCGGCTGGTATGACCGTAAGGAGCTCACCTTCCGGAAGATTGTCGACATTACCTTCGTAGGGTCCATGGGCCCGCCGGGGGGCGGGCGGCAGGTGGTGACGGGGCGGTTCCTGCGGCACTTCAACACAATTGGGTACGTGGAAATGAGCGAGGCGTCCAAGTCGACCATTTTCTCGACGATTCTCACGCACTGGCTCAAGACGCTCAACAACCCGGGGAGCTTCGTGTCCCTCGGGGACCCCATGGTCGCCGCCACCATCCGCACCTTCAACCGCGTCGCGGAGGAGCTCCTGCCCACGCCCGCCAAGTGCCACTACATCTTCAACCTCAGGGACCTGAGCAAGGTCTTCCAGGGTGTGCTCATGGGGGAGCCCAAGATCCTGGAAAAGCCCGTGGACTTGGTGCGGCTGTGGGTACACGAGAGCAAGCGCGTATTTGAGGACCGCATGATCAACACCCAGGACCACGAATGGTTCCACAGCCTCATGGAGGCGAACTGCGACGAGTTCTTCAAGATGAAGATGGAGGACGTACAGCCGAACCCGATCTTGCTCTACGGGGACTTTATGATCCCGGGTGCCGATCCGCGTACCTACGCCGAGATCTCCGACATGGACGATCTGAAGCACCGCGTGGAAGACTATCTTGCCGAGCACAACTCCGAGTCCAAGAGCCCCATGCCGCTCGTTATGTTTAACGACGCGCTCGAGCACGTGAGCCGCATCGCGCGTGTCATCCGCCAGCCCCAGGGCAACGCGCTGCTGCTCGGCGTGGGCGGCTCCGGGCGGCAGTCCATGACTCGCCTGGCGACGTACATCAGCGGCTACCGGCTCTTCAGCGTGACCATCACCAAGGGCTACGGCCAGGTCGAGTGGCGGGACGACCTTCGGCAGTGTCTCCTAGCGGCGGGCATCAAGAACCAGCCCATCGTGTTCCTCTTCAGCGACGCGCAGGTGGTGATGGAGTCCATGGTGGAGGACCTGAACAACATCCTCAATGCGGGCGACGTGCCCAACCTGTACGCGGCCGAGGACGAGGACAGCATCGTGCAGGCGTGCCGCATGGAGTGCCAGCGCAAACGCATCCCGCCCACCAAGCTTAACATCTTCGCGCAGTACATCATTCGGGTGCGGTCCAACCTCCACGTCTGCTTCTGCATGTCGCCCATCGGGGATGCCTTCCGAAACCGTCTGCGCAACTTCCCGTCCATCGTAAACTGTTGCACGGCGGACTGGTTCACGCTCTGGCCCCGCGACGCGCTTATCAGCGTGGCAAGGGCTACTCTCGACACGCCTGAGATGCAGGAGCGGCTCGGGGAAGTGCTGGAGCCCATGGTTGAGATGTTCGGGCAGATCCACCTCTCAGTGGAGGAATCGTCGAGGGACTTTTGGGAGATGCTGCGCCGCCGCAACTACGTGACTCCCACGTCCTACCTCGAGCTCCTCAACTCGTTCAAGACGCTGTTGGGCTTCAAGCTGACGCAGGTGTCGACGAAGCGCGACCGCCTCCAGGTGGGGCTCGACAAGCTCAGCTCTACCAAGGCGATCGTCGCCACGCTCCAGAAAGAGATAGAGGCCCTGGCACCAGTGCTCGAGGTCAAGTCCAAGGAGGTGTCGGAGATGATGATCGTCATCACCAAGGACAAGGCGGACGCCGAGGTCATCAAGTCCTCGTGTGAGGTCGAGGAGGCGAACGCGAACGTCAAGGCGGCCGAGACCAAGGAGATCGCGGACTCGGCGCAGGCGGACCTTGACAAAGCACTGCCCGCGCTCGCCGCCGCGCTCAAGTCGCTCGACTCGCTGAAGAAGAGTGACATCGACGAGGTCAAAGCGCTCGGCAAGCCACCCAACGGCGTGAAGCTCACCATGGAGGTATGCTGCCACTTCTTCGAGATCCAGCCGGAGATGGTCAAGGACCCGGACAGCGGCAAGAAGGTGCCCGACTTCTTCGGCACCGCAAAAAAAACGCTCCTCTCGGACGCAAAAGGGTTCATGGACTCGCTGATCAAGTACGACAAGGACAACATCAAAGACAAGGTGATCAACAAGGTGATCCCGTACATGGAGGACCCGGACTTTACGCCCGAGATGATCAAGAAGGCGAGCGTGGCGTGCACGGCCATCTGTATGTGGGCCCACGCCATGCACACCTACCACTTCGTTGCCCTCGGCGTGGCGCCCAAGAAGGCCAAGCTCGCCGAGGCCCAGGGTGTCCTCGACAAGGTCCTGGCCTCGTTGGCCGAGGCCAAGGCCAAGCTGGCCGCGGTCATTGCGCGCGTGGCCTCGCTGGAGGCGCAATTCGACGCCGCAATCGCGGAGAAGTCCGAGCTCGAGGCCAAGGCTAACCAGTGCCAGGTACGCCTGAGCAACGCGGGCAAGCTCATCGGCGGGCTCGGCGGCGAGGAGACGCGCTGGAGTGCCACCGTGGTCGATCTCAACGCGGCGCTGCGAAACGTGCCGGGGGACGTGAGCGTGAGCGCGGGGACCGTGAGTTACCTGGGGCCCTTCACGGCCGAGTTCCGGGGCAGGATCACTGAGTCGTGGCGCGAGTCGCTCGCCCGGCTGAAGATCCCGGCCTCGGCCAACTGCGACATCGAGCAGACGCTGGTGAACCCGGTGAAGCTGCGCGACTGGCAGCTCTGCGCGCTTCCGACGGACTCGCTTTCCACGCAGAACGGCATTATGATCGACAACGCGCGGCGTTGGCCGCTGGTGATCGACCCGCAGGGCCAAGCCAACACGTATTTCAAGCGCATGGGCAAGAACAAGGACCTGGCCTTGAACGGCCTCGACGTGGTCAAGCTCTCGGAGAAGAACTTCCTGCGCGGCCTCGAGAACGGCGTGCGCTTCGGGAAGTGGGTGCTCTTGGAGAACGTCTACGAGCAGCTGGACGCGTCGCTGGAGCCCATTTTGATGCAGCAGGTCTTCAAGCAAGGGGGGCAGGACGTGATCAAGATCGGCGACAATACCATTCCCTACTCGGACACGTTCCGGTTCTTCATGACGACCAAGATGCCCAACCCGCACTACCCGCCCGAGATCCAGGTCAAGGTGACCATCATCAACTTCACGGTGACGGAGGCGGGGCTAGAGGACCAGCTGCTCGACATTTGCATCCAGGAGGAGCTGCCCGACCTCGCCGAGAAAAAGGGCCAGCTCGTCATCACTAACGCCAAGATGAACAATCAGCTCTACGACATTGAGAGTCAGATCCTCTACCTGCTCGCCAACTCAACAGGGAACATCCTCGACGACACGAACCTCATCGAAACTCTGGCGGAGGCCAAAGTGACCTCGGAGGAGGTCAAGGCGAAGATGGCCGAGGCCGAGGAAACAGGCAAGGAGATCCTGGCGCGCTCCGAGGAGTACCGACCGGTGGCCTTCCGCACCTCGCTGCTCTACTTCTGCATCGCGCAGCTCGGCAACGTGGACCCCATGTACCAGTACTCGCTGCCGTGGTTCACGACGCTCGTCTGCAAGGGCATCTCCGAGGCCAAGCCGTCCGGGGACATCCTCGAGCGGTGCGCCAACATCATCGATTACTTCACGTACTTCCTCTACTGCAACATCTGCCGCTCGCTCTTCGAGCAGCACAAGCTCATGTTCAGCTTCCTCATGTGCATCAAGATCCTCCAGGGCGACGGCAAGGTCGACGCGCTCGAGTGGCGCTTTTTGATCAGCGGCATGAGCCTGGGCCGCTCCGAGCTCGCCAACCCGGACCCGTCCTGGATCGAGGCCAACGTCTGGACCGAGGTGACGAACTTGGCGGGCGGGATTCCCTTCTTCGCCAAGCTCGCCGAGTCCTTCCGCGACAAGACAAAGGCTTGGAAGGCCATCTTCGACGACAGCAAGCCCGAGGCGCTCACCTTTCCCGCGCCCTTCGACAAGCTCGATATGACAGAACCGCACGGCGCCCTACGCAAGCTTTGCGTTGTGCGCTGCCTGCGCCTCGACAAGACCATGGATGCCGTGCAGCTCTTTATCATGGCCCAGGAGGCCATGGGCCCGCGCTACGTGGAGCCGCCGCCCATGAACCTCCGCCAATGCTTCAACGACTCGAGTGTGACCATGCCGCTCATCTTCATCCTCTCCTCGGGCTCCGACCCGAACGTGGACATGCAGCTGCTTGCGGCGGAGATGGGCTGCTCCGATTCGCTCAAGAGCATCGCCCTGGGGCAGGGGCAGGACAAAATCGCCGAGGCCATGGTGGCGCGCGGCATGGAGAAGGGCGACTGGGTAGTCCTTCAGAACTGCCACCTGTTTGTGTCGTGGATGCCCACGCTGGAGACCATCTGCGAGGACATGAACCCGTCCATGATTAACCCCGAGTTCCGGCTCTGGCTCACGTCCAAGCCGTCGGCCTTCTTCCCGCTGTCCATCCTCCAGAACGGCGTGAAAATGACCAAGGAGCCGCCCAAGGGTCTCCGCGCCAACCTCCGCGGCATGTACATCAAGATGACGGACGGCGAGATCAACTGCACGTCCAAGCCGGCCGAGTTCGCCAAGCTCCTCTTCGGCCTGTGCTTTTACCACGCGCTCATGATCGAGCGCAAGCGGTTCGGCCCCCTCGGGTGGAACATCCCGTACGCATTTAACGACACGGACCTGATGATCACCATCAGCCAGCTCAAGATGTACGTGGACATCTACGACGAGATCCCTTACTCGGTGCTGCGGCTTTTGACGTCCATGGTAAATTACGGGGGGCGCATCACGGATGACAAGGACATGCGCACGTCGGACATCATCGTTGGGGGCCTGCTGGCGCCGCAGGTCCTGGGCAAGGACTTTGCCTTTTCGCGTTCAGGCACGTACCGCACGATCCAGGCGGACCTGGACGCGCCGCACAAGGCCTACATGGACTACATCGAGCAGCTGCCCCTGAACGCGGAGCCCGAGGTCTTCGGGATGCACGAGAACGCGGCCATCACCTGCGCCATCAACGAGGTGGTGGAGATCTTCGGGATCATTGTCTCGCTCCAGCCGCGCACCTCAAACGTGGGCGGGGCGAGCCGGGAGGACCAGATCGGCGACATCGCAAAGGTACTCGAGGAGCAGATGCTGCCGCCCTGGGACGAGGAGAAGGTGCGCCTGGCATTTCCCATCAGCTACGACGAGTCCATGAACACCATCCTGGGCCAGGAGGTGGCCAAGTATAATCGCCTCGTGAAGAAGGTGAATGAGTCGCTGGGGCTGCTGCAGCTCGCCCTCAAGGGCCTCGTGGTGCTGTCAGCGGAGCTCGAGAAGATGGGCAACACGCTCTTCGACCAGCAGGTGCCCGCTAACTGGGAGGCCGTGGGCTACCCGAGCCTCAAGCCCCTGCACGCGTGGTTCGAGGACTTTTTGCGGCGCACGAAAGGGTTTATTGGGAAGTGGATCGACGAGGGCATCCCCGCGGCGTACTGGGTGAGCGGCTTTTTCTTCCCGCAGGGGTTTCTGACGGCGATCCTCCAGAACTTCGCGCGCTCCCACAAGATGCCCATCGACACGGTTAGCTTCTCCTACAAGTTCCTCGACGAGGAGCCGGCGGACCTCTACAAGCCCGACGCGGGCGCCTACACCTACGGGCTCTTCTTCGAGGGCGCGCGCTGGGACCGGGACGCGCACGCCATTACCGACCCGCGGCCCAAGGAGCTCTTTGCGCCCGTGCCCGTCATCCACAACGTCCCAGTGCAGTTCCGCGAGACGCCCCAGTCGGGCATCTACCGCTGCCCCATCTACAAGATCCTCAGCCGGCGGGGCGTGCTCAGCACCACGGGCCACTCGACCAACTTCGTCCTCTGGCTCGAGGTTCCGTCCTCGCAGCCCACCATCTTCCGCTCGTCGCTTGTGTCGGAGACAAACTCCCAGGTTCAGTTTTGTGACAACGAGCACTGGGTCAAGGGCGGCGTCGCCGCCTTCTGCGCCCTTCGCTACTGAGCGGCGTGCTGCTGCCCTTGGCTAGTGTGCTGTGTTTGGACTTCTCTAACAGGGAAACAACAACCCGAGAACTGCCCCTTTACGCTCGCTATTGAGTAGGGGCGCCG
>Ga0181568_10004827_pt1 | contig 11962 bp, 9 predicted proteins | sample 101ome_20_FD_133758 | JGI IMG/M metagenome (GOLD analysis project Ga0181568, IMG submission 133758) | Coastal salt marsh microbial communities from the Groves Creek Marsh, Skidaway Island, Georgia - 101404AT metaG (megahit assembly) | ecosystem: Environmental > Aquatic > Marine > Intertidal zone...
GCACCAGTAGGCGCGCAGGTTAAAACACTATTTCCAGCTTTTATTTCATTAATCGAATCAAGTTGAAACTGATCTAATTGAAATTTTTCTTGACTTATTGCCATATACTGTGTGTTCCTTTTCTAAAAACTTTAAAACTACTGTAAAAACAATACATTTATAGCATGTATATATAGTTTTATCTATTGCTTTAAAACTTAATTAATTATTGGTGATATTGCGTTATGACAGGTTTCGCAGATGTCTTCTTTCATTTCTTTTTTCTCAAAAAGTTTCCAACAACGAAAACATTTTTCTGCATCAAAAGCCTGAGCTTCTATTGCAAATCCAGCATCGTGCTCTTGAAACTCAATCTGTGACACGATAAATACCTGTTTTAGTTCATTGACAATAGCCTCTAGTTTATCTAGTTTTTCTTTTGGACCTTTAATAACAAGCTTTGCTTCTAAAGATTTACCAATTTTCTTTTCTTGTCTGAGTTGTTCAACTTCTTTATAGGCAAGTTCTCTTAGGTTTAAGATTTCTTCCCAGAATATTTCTAACTCTTTATTTTTGTTTGCTTCAATAATGCTTGGCCAATTACTTAGAAGAATACTTGAAGCATCTTCATGTCCATCAATAAAGAAATCTGTTTCTTTGTAAGAATTTTTTATTTCTGCACTTGTGTAATTAAATATATCTTCAGAAAGATGTGGAAGTACCGGCACAAATAATCTATTTAAATTACTAAGTAACTCATATAAAACACTTTGAGCGGCTCTTCTTGATTTTGAGTTTTTGCCATGTGTATAAAGCCTGTCTTTGACTATGTCAAAGTAAAAAGCTGAAAGCTCAACTGAACAAAAGTTTTGTATAACTTGGTAGTACTTAAAGAAATGATAATTATCAAAATTTTCTGTTAGTGTTTCTTTTAAATTTTCTAGCTTGTGTAAAATCAATTTGTCTATTTGCCAAAGCTCATCGTAACTTACTTTGTTTTGAGTAGGATTAAAGTCAAAAAGATTTCCTAGTAAATATCTCGAGGTGTTTCTGAAATTTCGATAAATGTCTGAAAGCTGTTTAAACATTGTGTCTCCAACTTTGATATCTATTGAGTAATCTACACTTGCAACCCATAGTCTTAAAATATCTGCACCATATTTCGCAATAACATCAGCAGGATCAACAACGTTGCCAAGTGATTTTGACATTTTACGTCCTTTTTCATCCATTACAAAACCATGAGTTAAAACAGCTTTGTAAGGAGCAAAACCGTTTGTTGCGACAGAGGTTAGTAAAGATGATTGAAACCAACCTCTATGTTGGTCTGAGCCTTCAAGGTATAAATCGACGGCTTTGAATGTTGAATCTTTTGCTGTTAGTTCTTCTCTAACAGCAACTACAGAGCGGTGAGTTGAACCTGAATCAAACCAAACATCCATAGTATCAGTTTCTAATTTTATATTTTCAATTTTAATTTCTGGATTTTTTTCAAAGAAACTTTTTGGTATCAGATCTTGTTTGTCTCTTGTGTACCATGCTGTTGTGCCTTCATTTTCAAAAATTTTTGCAACATGAGCAATAATCTCTTGATCTAAAATTGCTTCAGGGTTGCCATCAGAATTAATTTTTGCTTGATTATAAATTGCTGGAATTGGCACTCCCCAAGTTCTTTGTCTACTGATGCACCAATCACCTCTATCTTCAACCATTTTATAGATTCTGTTTTTACCTCTTTCTGGAATCCATTGCACTTTTTCGATTTCGCTAAGTGCTTCTTTGCGAAATCCATCAATACTTGCAAACCACTGTTCAGTTGCTCTGTATATTAATGGTGTTTTTGATCTCCAACAATAAGGATAACTATGAGTTATTTTTCCAAGCTTTAAAAGGGCATTTGCATCAAAAAGTGCAGCCACTATTAAATCATTTGCTTGTTTTAAAACATGAAAACCTTCTAGTTCAATTTCTTGATTTAAATCTTGATTTCTATTTTCAAGTTTTTGTTTTAGGCTTTGATTTTTTTCTAATGCTTTATTTAAAAATTCGACATTGTTAAATTTGTAACTAAGCGCGTCTTTGGTATAAACACCTTTTTCGTTTACTGGACATAAAATTTCCAAAGCATATTCTTTACCAACTAAAAAATCTTCTTGACCATGACCGGGTGCCGTATGCACACATCCAGTACCAGCTTCTGTTGTCACGTGACTTCCAAAAATCACTTTTGATTCACGATTAAATAATGGGTGTTTTGCAACAGAATCGGCTAATTCCTTGCCTTTAAAGACATCACCAATTTGAGTTAATTCAATTTCAGTTTCTTTTATAAAACTTGCTTCTAACTCTTTAGCAATTATAATTTTGCCAAATTTTTCTGTTTGATAAATTGCATAATCAATTTCTTTGCTCAAGCAAACACCTAGGTTGCCGGGTATAGTCCAAGGTGTTGTTGTCCAGATAATTAAGCTTGCATCTTTTGCGTTTGAAAAATTTGTTGTGATGATTTTTAGAGCTACATAAATAGTTGGAGATTGATGGTCATCTTTATATTCGACTTCAGCTTCGGCAAGTGCTGTTTCTGCCCCCCAGCTCCATTGTACGGTTTTTAAGCCTCTATAGATATGACCTTTTTCTGCCATTTCAGCAAAAAGTTTTATTTGTTCACTTTCAAACTTTTTGTCTAAGGTGACATATGGTTTTTCCCATTCTCCTAGTACTCCAAGTCTTTTGAATTTTTCTTCTTGACCTTTTAAATTCGTTAATGCAAAGTTTGCACACTTTTCTCTTAGTTCGGCAACAGTTACAGATGATCTTCCGCCTTTGAGATCTTTTACTACTGCATTTTCAATTGGTAATCCATGGCTATCATAACCTGGTACATAAGGCGTCTTATAACCTCTTTGAGATTTATATTTGATAACGATGTCTTTAAGGATTTTGTTTAATGCTGTTCCAATATGAATCTTGTCTGAACTTAAATATGGAGGTCCATCATGCAATATAAATGATTCAGCTCCATGTTTTTCTCTAAGTTTTAGAGCTTTTTGATATATATTTTCTTTAAACCATAGCGCTTGAATTTCTGGTTCTCTTATTGGACCATTGCCTCTCATAGGAAAGTCTGTTTGTGGCAAATCAATAGTATCTTTGTACTTATGTTCTTGTTTTTCTTGTAGCGCTGAATTGTCTTGATTCATAATAGTTTGTAAAAATATATATTAACACTTATTTCAAGTGATAAGATATTTTTTGTGTTATCAAATTATAACCATAAAGACGTAGAAGATAAATGGTCAAAAATTTGGCTTGAAAAAAACTTGTATCAAGCAAGTGTTGATGCTAATAAAAAAAGTTTTTCTATAGCTTTGCCACCTCCAAATGTAACAGGTGAATTACATATGGGACATGCTCTTTCTGGAACTATTCAAGATGTGATTTTGCGTTTTCAAAGAATGAAAGGTAAAAATGTACACTGGCAAATAGGTACTGACCACGCTGGTATTGGAACTCAATTGGTTGTTGAAAAAGATTTAAAAGAAAAAGAAAATAAAACAAAATACGATCTTGGCAGAGATAAATTTATTGAAAGAGTACAAGCTTGGAAAGATCAATATGGAGCAAAAATTTTAGATCAAATGAAGCTTCTTGGTTTTAGTCCAGATTATTCTCGTGCTAGATATACTATGGATGAACATTATGCACTTTGTGTGAAACAAGCTTTTATTGATTATTTTAATAATGGTCTTGTCTATAAAGGTAAGCGCATTGTTAATTGGTGTCCTAAATGTTTAACTTCTTTATCTGATTTAGAAATTGATAAACAAAATACAAAAAAATTACTTTATGAAATTAATTATTCTTTGCATAACTCTGATGATTTTATTACTGTAGCAACAACTAGACCAGAAACAATGTTTGGAGATGTAGCCATTGCTGTTAATCCAAAAGATACAAGGTTTAAAGATTTAATTGCAAAACATATTTCTGATCCGGGGTCAGTTATGTTTGAAATTCCACTTTCAAAAAAATTAATTCCTCTTGTTTTAGACGAGCATGTAAAAACAGATTTTGGTACAGGTGCTTTAAAAGTAACTCCAGCTCATGATGCTAATGATTACGATATAGCTCAACGTGTTGGTATAAATGATAAGCCTATAATTTTAGATGAAAATGCAAAAATGCTTGAGTGTCTTGAAGTACCAGAATTTATAGATATTACTGATGAGAATGGTGTTGTTGAAAAAACAAAACTTTGGGGTTTAACAAGATATAAAGCACGTGACTTGATCTTGCAAGCCTTAGGTTCAGCACTAAAGAAAACCTCTAATTATGAGCAAGAAAAAGATTTGCACGATCGCTGTAACACTGAAATTGAACCTTATTTAAGTGATCAATGGTATTTAAATATGCAAGATTTAGCTAAACTTGCTTTAGATTCTGAAAAAAATAAGCGTGTTCAATTTTTACCAGAGCGCTATAGTCAAATTTACAAACAATGGTTAGAAAATATTCAAGATTGGTGTTTGTCTCGTCAAATTTGGTGGGGTCATCAGATACCTGTTTTTTATTATGAAGTTGAAAGTTTAGACGGAAAAAATACTTTTGAAAAAAATTCTAAGTTTTATTCTTACTATGCGGCTTTAGAAGCAAAAGACCCTTCTCATATTCAAGACGAAGATGTTTTAGATACTTGGTTTTCTAGTGCTTTATGGCCTTTTGTTACTATGCAATTTGATGTAAATAGTCAAAGAGTTGATGAGGAATTTTTTAATCACTTTTATCCAACAAATATTTTAGCGACAGCAAGAGAGATTATAAATTTATGGGTCTCGCGAATGATTTTTTCTAGTGAGTATTTTGAAAAATCACAACCTTTCAATGATATTTTAATTCATCCAGTTGTGCAGACTCCAGATGGAAAAAGAATGTCTAAGTCAAAAGGTAACGCTATTGACCCATTGGAAATGATTGAAAAATATGGAGCCGATGCTTCTCGTATGTGGTATGCAAGTGTTGGTGTTTTTGGTAATCAAGATGTTAGATTTCCGGGTAAAAAAGATAAATCTCAAGGTTGGTTTTCTGATACTTTTGAACAATACAAAAAATTTGCAAACAAACTTTATAACGCTTCAAAATTTGTAATGTTGCAATTAGGAGATGATTTTAAAGTCCATGATATTGAAGATTTAAATTTAAATAATTTAACGAGTTTTGATAAGTGGATTTTGAATAAATTTCAAAATTTAATTGCTGAAGTTGATCTTTCTTATGAAAAATATGATTTAGCTCAAGCGCAAAAAGAGATTTATGAATTTCTTTGGTTTTCTTTTTGTGATTGGTATATAGAGTTTTCAAAGCAAGCTCAAATTGCTGAAGAACAAAAACAAATCTTGTTTTATATTTTAGAAAATTCACTACGTATTTTACAGCCTATAATGCCTTTTATTACAGAAGAAGTTTGGCAAGTTTTAAATGCAAAATATAAATTTAGTTCGCAAGAGCATTTGCTTAATGTTGAATTTCCAAAACAAAATAAAAAAATGATTTTTACATTAAGTCAAGCAAATGATGTTGAATATTTGATTTCAATTATTCGCTCTGTTCGAAATACTAGACAAAGTCTTGGAATCTCTTGGCAAGATCAAATAGAAATTTTATTTAACTCAGAAAATGACAATGAAAAAAATACCATTTTGAACAATATTGATATTTTAAAAAATGTTTTAAAAGCAGATGCTGTTAAAGAAATAGTTGATGAACCTAAACCTGCTAATATTATGATTCTAGGAAAAACTAAATTTATAGTTCCACTTGCTGGCTTAGTAGATTTAGATAAAGTAAAAGATAGTTTGCTTAAAAAACTTAATAAACTTGAAGCTCAAATATCTGGTTTAGAAAAAAGACTTAGTTCTGATAATTTTGTCAATAATGCTTCAGCAGAAAAAATTGATGAAACTAAATCTCAATTAAGTGAACAATTAAAAGAAAAATCCTTATTTGAAGCTGAATTAGCCTATCTTGGGTAAAATCATTTAATTTCTTAACTAGCTCTTAACTTATTCAACGCAAAATATAAATAGTTACCACTAAAAAAGGTTTTAAATGTCTGAACTTTCATCTATTGATGAAGCAATTGAATTTGCAGAAGCTGTCTTAAATGCTGACCCTAAAAATGGGTTCAAGGTTGAACATTTTCAAAAATATTTTTCTGATTCTAATAAGAAGAAAGATCTACTTGATCCAAATAAAAACAATAGAATTGTTTATGCTAAGCCCGGTCAAGCTTTGTCTGTTGAAGTTGTATGTAGTGAAGATGTTAGAGCGGGTATTTTTCCACAGCATAATAGTCAAGGAGATTTTCCTGAAGAGCTTGAGCTTAATCCATCTTTAAAGTTAGACCTATATGAAAATTTGATTAATACTGACCTTCTAGAAGAAAATGATTTCTTTAAAGTCACAGTTAGTTTAACACAAAAACGCACAGCTCAAATTTATGATCAATTTTCTCATTTAAGTCCTGTTTGTTTTGAAGAAATGATGTCTTTTGATGTTGATTCAAAACAAAGAGATTTTGATGTTTATGTTAAAGAAGCTGAAGATGGATTTGTACATATTGCGCATCTTAATAGACACTTTGGTTTTACACAATTTTTTCAAAGCTTTAAACTTAATGACTATGGTGAAATAATTGACTTAAGACATGTTGTTTGTGAAGCTGGTGTTCCTATTGTCATTAATCAAAGTTTTATAGATGCTTATGATAATTTGCGCTCAGTTGCTCATGTTGGCATTACTGGTTCAAAAAAAAATTCTTTTTATAATTCTTTAGAAAGATTTGATGATGGTTCTTTGATTTGGACAAGTTCTGATTTTAAACAAGGAAAAAATTTAACTGGTTCTGCTGTTTTATTTGAGGATGGTCGTATAGTACTGATTAAGGGGTCTGATCAACAACTTGCTCAATTTTCTGCCAGAAACCTTGGTGCTGAAGCAATAAATCCCAAAAACTTAAAATGGAAAGGTCGATTTTCAAAAGAAGGTTGTATTAGTTTATATGAAGATAGTTATGCTATGAGACGTGAATATAAAATGCAAGTTAAACATAAGGTTAATCAAATTATTGATGGGGCTTGTATTCCGGGCTTCATGCCAATATTTAAAGTAAATGTATAATAATTTTTAGTAATGCAAGACAAAAAACCAGAAGCAAAAAATGATAGTGTGAAATTACAACATACTCATAAATATTTTGGTGGTCCTTACTCTTATAAAAATAGTTCTAAAATTGAAAGAGATAAACAAGTTGGCTTAGATCCAGAAAAAATTCACGAAATGGTTTTAATGACAAGACCTGGGCAAATTAGTCGTATTAGTATAGCTTTGCCTGAAGAAGATGCTCGCGCTGGTGCTTATCCTCAGCATAATACTGTTTTTTATATCAATGAAACCGATGAAGAAATTGATGAAGACGAGATTATGCCAAGTACTATTGATCATGAAGATTATCAAAATAACTTGGAATTAGTTCATGCGAAAGATTTATCACCTTATCTACATCTCAAGGATGTGGTTTCTTTAAAAAATGCAGGTTTTGAAAAGCGTATTTGTAGTATGACAAAGACGCGTTTAGCCAAAATTAAAGCACAGTTTTCTCACTTTAGTGATTTAGCATTTAATCAGATGCTTGATATTACTAGACCCGATAAAAGAGATTTTGTTGTTTGGTATAAAATCATTCAAGCTAAGTCACTGGTGATGATTGCTTATCCAAATGAAAAAACTAAACAAACACATTTTGTACAAATTATTCACTATGACAAAAACAAACGTATTGATGGTATCAAACATTGTGTTTTTGATAACGGAACTCCAATGGTAATAAATGAAACTTTAATTGATAAATTTAAAAATATAAGACAAATTTCTCATCTTGGTAAAAAAGGCTCTAGTAGTGCAATTAATAGTGTTGAAAGGTTTGATGATGGAACTGTTTCTTGGATTATTTCTAATGAAAAAGAGAATGGAGCGGCTTGCTTGATGAACTCTGGTGAAATTGTTTTTGTTCAATCTATTTTAAATTCTGCCACTGAACTTGCTGCTCGAAACCTTGGTGCTGAGGGTTGTGACAATGGTAAATGGACTGGTGTTTTTGATTTATCTGCATGTAAATCTAATGGAAATCCAGTACAAGATGCATTTAAAACAAAAGTCAGAGAGCAAATTTCTAATATTGTAGATGGTTCTTCTATACCGGGTTTGGATCCAATCTTTTGGATTTAATATTAGTGTTTTAATTTGATTCTTTTTCTAACTTCAAATAGTGTTTCATTAGTTCTAGATCTTCAGGAGTTGTGATTTTAAGATTGCTTTGCGGACTTTCAACAAGGTAAACATCTTTATTTATTCTCTCAACTAATCCAGCACTATCAGTACCTAAAAAATGATCTTTTTTTGCTTGTTCGTATGCTTCAAGTAAAATATCAGTTGCAAATACTTGTGGTGTTTGTGTTTGCCAAAGTAGATCTCTTGAAACATTTTTCTTTATCAAGACATCTCCGCTTTCATCAAGATGTGAAAGTTTTAAAGTATCTGTAACTGGTCTTGCTGCAACTGCGGCGCCTTTTTCTTTTGCTTTATTAATTACATTTATGACTATGTCTTTTTTTACATTAGCTCTAACGGCATCATGAATTAATATAAATTCTGGTAAATCATTAGCTTTTATAATTTCTTGTAATGCATTGTAGATACTTTCTTGTCTAAATTTTCCAGCTTTGCAGATCTGAATATCTAAATCGTCTTTAATATGATTTAGAATCTTTTTTGTGTAAACAATATCTATTGTGGGTATTATAAATTTGCTTATTAAATTTGTTTTAGCCAAAGCTTTGACAGTATGTAGTAAAATAGGTTCATCGAACAAAGTTAAAAACTGTTTAGGATTTTGACTTTGCATTCGTTTTCCTATACCTCCAGCAGGTATAATTGCGTAAGTAGTTCTACTGGGCATGATGTAATTCTATTATGAAGCTAATTGACGAATATTGCAAATCCCTTGAAATTAATGATGTTCTTAGTTTTAATTCGCTAAGACTATATAAAACTGATATTCGTGATTTTAAAGAGTTTATTGTCGGAAACTATGGTTTGCATTTTGATATTTTGCAACTATCAGAGCTAGATTTAAAAAAATTTATGACAGCTTTACTTAATCTCGGAAAAAGTACTGCCGCTATAAATAGAAAACTTACTGCAGTAAGGGGTTTTTGGAATTGGCTTAAGGAGCAGGGTTTAGTCAATAGAGATCCTTTTACGCAGATAAAGCGTGATACGCAATTCAGGAATATCAAATTAGCTACCCTTAGTGAAGATGACATTGTTATATTACTTGATTGCCCTGACTTAGATTTAAAAGCCAAAATTATTTTAGAGTTGATTTACGCGACAGGTATTCGTGTAAGTGAACTTGTAAATCTTACTGTTGCTGATTTAGATTTAGAAAATAATCTTTTAACTATTCCAAGTTCAGTTAAATTTAAAGAACGTACAATTCCGTTTAATCAATTATTGGCAAGTTATTTATTGCAATATATTGAAGAAGAAAATTTAGAAGCAAAAAATAAATTACTTTTAAATATTAAAGCTGAAAAAATATCTGAGCGTGAAGTTTTTAGAATCATTTCTGAAGCAGGTCAAATAGCAAATTTAAAAGAAACAGTTACCCCATCAATTTTAAGAAATAGTTTTTTAAAACATATGAAAGAAAATGGCGCACATGATACTTTGCTTAATGATTTAACTGGGCAAAAGTCAGTTAAGATTTAGCAATCTTTGGATCAAAATAGTCTCTTAAAGTATCACCTATGATATTAAAAGAAAACACTGATGCAAAAATCAATAGTGCTGGTGTCCATAATAGCCAGGGGCGAGTGAGGATATTGCTGAGTTCTTTGCCCTCTGCTAAAATATTTCCCCAACTTGGGTCTGGTTGATTTATGCCTAAGCCCAAAAAACTTAAGGCTGTTTCACCAATGATAAAGCCGGGTACCGATAAAGTTGCCGCGATTATAACAAAGCTAAAAGTATGTGGTAGTAAGTGTTTGAGGATTATAGAAATTTCTTTTAAACCAATTGTTTTTGCTGATTCTATAAATTCTTTTTCTTTAATCGCTAAAACTTGACCGCGTATTATTCGCGCAAGTGAAGCCCAAGAAATAAATGAAAGTATAAAAGTTATCAAGGCAAATCTTTGAAAATTGCTCAGGCTTGCTGGTAAAAGTGCAGATAGAATGATCAATAAATAAAAACTAGGCAAGGACATTATTGCTTCTGCTAGGCGCATCATTAAATTATCTATCCATGATCCCAAAAACCCTGAGATAGCTCCATACAAAAGCCCTAAAGGAAAAGCAATTATTAAAGAAATAAAGCCGATAGTCAAGCTTGGTCTTGCTCCATACAAAATTCTAGAGAATAAATCTCTGCCAAGACTATCTGTTCCAAGTAAAAAGAAATTATTGTCTTTATTAATATGTAAAATTTTATTGTTTTTGAAAAACTCTAGATAGAATTTTTTTTCTTTGTTTTCAATGTTGATTTTTTGTAGTTTTTTAGGGTCTACTTTTTGGTCAATTTGATAGCTATATAAACCACCTTGGTCAATATAAATTTTGCTTGGCGCGCTGTAGCCAAATTTGCTATGCAATTCATTTGCAGGATAGGGAGCAATAAAATCTGCAAAAAAACAGAGACTGTAAATAAGTGCTAAAAAAAGCAGAGAAAATAGATTTAGTTTATTTTTTAATAACTTTTGCATAAATTCATACTACTGCTAGTATTTTATTATGCTTTTAAGAAAATTATTTACTTTAAGCTTTATTTGTATTGTATGTGCTTCGTGTGCATTGTTTCATGAAGATATGAAAATTGTAAATGAAGCTCTTGCAAAAAAAGATTTCTCGTCTGCAATTATTGAGCTTGATGATATGAAAAGCTCTTATGCAAAAAAACTAAATTCAAAAGTTCATGTTGATTTTGCTCTCTCAATTTTAAAAGATTTAACACAAGAAGCAAACTTAAGGTATTTGACTGCAAAAGATCTGTTAGAAAAAGCAGTTAGCTTAGACCCTAAAAATAAAGATGCTAGGGTATACTATTTGATGGTTTTAAAGTTGAAAAAAAATGACTGAAATAAATTATTTAAACTTATTAATCAGAATTGTAGTGATTTATTTAATTGCCGCAATCCCTTTTGGTTATTACATTGGATTAATGCATGGTGTAGATTTAAGTAAAACTGGTAGCGGCAGTACTGGAGCTACAAATGTAATGCGTAATGTGGGTAAATGGCAGGCATTACTTGTTCTTATTCTTGATGCTTTAAAAGGTTTTGTACCAATTTTCTATTTGAAGAATTTCAGCACTTACCTTAGCGCTGATGCAAATATTTTTCTTGCTATGTTTTTACTTTTTTTGCCGCTTTTTGCTCACACAAAAAGCGTTTATATCGGCTTTAAAGGCGGTAAGTCATCTGCTACTGCGTTGGGTGTACTTTTTGCAATTAACTGGATTATTGGTCTAGTTATTATAAGCACTTGGGCAGTTACTGTGACCCTTTCTGGTATTTCGTCTTTGGGATCTATTGTATCGGGACCTTTGGTACCTGTTTTGATGTGGATTTTTAAAGAAGACGCTTTATATCGTTATTTTGGGATTATTGCTTTTATTTTTATTGTCTTTGTGAAGCACAGATCTAATATTTTTAGATTAATTCGTGGAGAAGAATATAATTTTAAAGATAAACATTAGAGTTTGTACAGTTTCCACGTAGCGCAGCATCTGTGCTAAGTTAAATAGGACACTTCGGACCGTGTTATTTTTGTCTCATTTCTTAATTTGGGTATATTTGTTTCACTTTTTCAATTCTTAAGGGACTTATTCCAAACCCCATTTTGAATTTTAAAATACAGTGAAATGTTAA
>Ga0181568_10004828_pt1 | contig 11961 bp, 16 predicted proteins | sample 101ome_20_FD_133758 | JGI IMG/M metagenome (GOLD analysis project Ga0181568, IMG submission 133758) | Coastal salt marsh microbial communities from the Groves Creek Marsh, Skidaway Island, Georgia - 101404AT metaG (megahit assembly) | ecosystem: Environmental > Aquatic > Marine > Intertidal...
CACTTTCAATTTCTATTTGATCTATTTTTTTCCAATCTTCTTTAGTTAAGTAATTAATTGAATTTCTACTAAAGTATTCTAAAAGCTTATTATTAGCATTATTATTCTTGGGTGACACTTCGTTGATAATTTTTTTAACTAATAAAGAAGCACCGATTTTATTTGATCCAATTACTCCCACAGAGGCCCCTGATGCCCAACCACTTGTATATATATTTGCTTTTATATGTCCTTCTTTATTAACAAAAAAATTATTATTTGGTTCAGTTTCTAGTCCTTCTATAGGACTTACTCTATAGCCAATAGCAGTAATGATTAAATCAGTAGGAATTTTTTCTATTGTATCTGTAGAAACAATCTTATTTTCTATAACCTTATTTTTATTTAATATTAAATAATTAATACCATCTTCGTTTATAATTTTTGAAGGGGTTGATAAAAATTTAAAAATAACTTTCTTTTTGTTATCTGTGCTAATTTTTTTAAAATCTATTAAAGCTTCAATATTTTTTTTTACTTTTGTGTCAATATCATTTAATTCTAGAACTTTTAGCATTTCTTTTTCATCATAATCAACTTCAGGTTTATATAATTTTAAATCAGCCATTTCTCTTAACTCTGAAATTGTAAACTTTGCATCTTTAGGAGTTCTTCTTCCTATAATATATATATTTTCTACAGAAGATTGATTAAGTGCGCTTAGAGCATATCCCATAATATCACTTTCATAAAACTCTTCCTTAGTTTTAGCTATTACTCGTGCGCAATCTAAAGCTACATTTCCATTTCCTATAATTACAATATTTTTACAATTAAAATTAGGAGATAAATTAGAATGTAAAGGATTACCATTATACCAACCTACAAATTGAGCAGAACCATATATTTTAACTTTACTTTTATTATCTATACCTAAGCTTTTATCTTCAGGTGCTCCCGAAGATACTACTACAGCATCATATAGGTTTGATAGGGTTTCTAAAGATATAGTTTTTCCTATTTCTACATTTCCATAATAATTCACATTATTTTCATATAAATACTTTGTAAAAAGCCTAATTATATTCTTAGTTTTTTGATGATCTGGAGCAACTCCATATCTTACTAGTCCAAATGGTGCAGGAAGCTTTTCAAAAACATCAATATTAGTTGAAGGGTTTTCTCTTAAAAAACTCTGAACAGTATAAAATGCTGATGGTCCAGATCCTATAATTGCTATATTCATTAATTTAGAATATTTAATTATATTAATAATTCAATTAAAAAGAATATTAGAATTAGCATTTAATATTTATCCCAAGCTTTTTTGATGATTAAATTTTTTTTCTTTTTTAAATTTACTGCAAATATAGTCAGCGTTAAATAGTTCTTTTCAAGATGTAAAAAATATTTTAATTTATATTAATGTTAGAAATTCTGAAAAAAGTAAGTATAAAAATAACTCAAAATAAATTTTATTTGATTACTATATTACTTCTATTATTCATCAGCCTGCAACTTGATGGACTAAATGATAAATTGAAAATATTAATAGAACTTAGTAAATAACTTCAGTCTCTAAAGTTTATAAATGATATTGGTATTGACAAATCTAGTCCTTTCAAGAAAGTGATAGCTTCTTGTAGGTCATCCCTTTTTTTTCCACTTACTCTTATTTGGTCTCCTTGTATAGCGCTTTGAATCTTTAGTTTTTGTGACTTAAGTTTTTTAACAATATCTTGAGCAATATCTTTATTTATTCCATCATGTATTGAAATGTCTTGTTTGATTTTATTACCAGATGCTTTCTCTTCTCTTTCAAAACTTATAGATTTTGTATTTACGCTTTGTCTTACCATATGATTACCAAGTATTTCTTTAATTTGTTTTAGTTTTAAATCAGAGTCAGCGATGATGAAATAGCTATTTTCTTTTTCTTCAATTTTTGAGTCACTTCCTTTGAAGTCATATCTTGTAGAAGTTTCTCTGTTTACAGCATTTATTGCATTTTTAAACGCTTCCATATTTATTTTATTTACTATGTCAAAAGTAGGCATTATTAAATTATAACATAAAAATTAAAAAATTTAGTTTTATTTTAGCTAAATTAAATTAGTTTATTTACATAAATGATTGGGTTATAATTAGGAATGTTTAGTAATATTAAAAAATTATTTTATAAATTAGTTTTAATTCTATCAATATTATTGACTTCTAAATTTTCTTTGTCTTCAGAAACGAACTTAATAAAAAGCTTATCCAATACAGGAAATCATAAAATATTTATTAGAATACTAGAAAGCAGCCCTTTATTTTTATCACTTGTTAATAATACGGTTTCCTCGACAATTTATGCTCCAACAGATAAAGCTTTCTCATTAATGCCTGATAGTTTTATGAGGGAAATTAATAATAATAATATAAAATATACTACTAAAATAATCCTAACACATATCTTTAGTGGAAATAGCCTTGAAACTAATAAAAATGAAGGGCTAGTTTTGACTTTAGATGGTAGTTTATATTATACGTATGATACAAAAGATCTATTTGTAAAAGATATAGTAGTTCAAGGTAAAGTTACCTCCGCTGGAAATTTTACAATAATACCAGTAGACTGTGTTATGTTTTTACAACAATCTAGTAAGGATTATAGATTAGACAAAGCTATACAAGATAAATATAAATTTACTACGTGTTGTTTACAGACTCCAGAAGAATACGAAGCTTTCAAAGAAGGTTTATAAATATATCTATTTATTGAGTTTTAGCATTTCAACTGCATTATTAGAAGGATCTCTAACGTAAACAGATGAAGTACCATCTCTATGAAGTTTTAATTCACCATATTTATGCGCATCATCCTTTTCAAATGCTATATGAGGTGGATGTGAATTAGGTAAAACTAGGGCAAGTGAAATGTTTTCGTATTTTAGAAGAGCCCATGTATCGTCCTGATAAGAAACTTCACAATTAGAATTTTTTTTGTACCAATTTATAGTATCTTGGATTGATGTAACTTCAATTGCTATGTGATGTATTTTGTCCATATCTTTTATTCGTTTAAAAAAGTAACTTAGATTAATATATAACTAATTTTAAAAAACTCCTAAATCTTTTTTAATTACTTCACAAAAATCATTAATTGACCTATTAGTTAAACTTTGTAATTGATATTTATTAATTACTTTATTATTTTTATTTTTTAAATTATGAGAGTATAAGGGGTCGTAGTACTCAGTGATTAACTGAAAGGCTAATTCTTTCCATTCTTTTTTTTTATAACTTTGTTGCCATTTTTTAACTATTTTATTTCCTAACTTACTTTTTGCATGAGTAAAAAGCTCAGTAAAACTATTTTTTTTATGTATATAAGTTTTATAGTCTTTTAATAAAAAATTTACTCTGGAATTGATAGTTGAATTTATTTCAATAGCAGGACTAGTTTTTATCTTATTTAAAAGAATGCTAGGTAAAAATAAATTACCTATTTTACTACTTTCAGATTCAATAAATATTGGTTTTTTTTCTTTAATTTTTCTTAATTCAATATAAATTTGGCTTTCAAAAAGCTTTTGCGATGGCTGACTTATATTTGGATTAGATCCTAATAGAGATCCTTTGTGTTTAGCTATGCCCTCTAAATCTATAGTATTTGCTCCAATTTTTTTAAGATGTTGTAATATACGAGTTTTTGCACAGCCAGTAGGGCCCCTAATTATTATAAATTTTCTTTTTTTTGTTATCTTTAATATTTTTTTATTAATAGAGGCTCTATAAGTTTTATAACCTCCTTTTAAAACATAAACCTGCCAACCTATTTCTGAAAGTACTGTTGCAAAGGATTTAGAGCGTTGGCCACCTCTCCAACAATAAATTAATACCTTCCAATTACCTGGCTTAGTTAATAAATTTGTTTTAATGTGATCGGCAATATTAGCAGAGACTAGAGAAGCACCAATTTTTTTTGCAATAAAAGCACTTTTTTTTTTATAAATTGTACCAATTTCTTTTCTTTCTAAATTATTTAATACAGGAAGGTTTGTAGAATTAGGTATATGATCTTCTTGATATTCATTAGGGCTTCTAACATCTATAATGTCATCAAATGATTTTAGTTCCCAGTTTCTTATATACTTAATAGGCATTAAATTACTTTAATTTTTTTTCTAGTATTAGTTACTCTTCCTATAGATGAATAATTAATTTTTTTTTTATCTAATTCATCTAATATCCTTTTTTGTGTAGCATCTAGTATAAATAAAAAACCACCAGCAGTTTGTGGGTCAAACAAACAGTTCAAATACTTTATATTTATTTTATTATAATCTACTCTTAAGTTATTGATTATGCTATACTTATTTGCATCATTAAGGCTAGACTTGACATTATTATTTAATGCCTCTACAGCTCCTTTATACAAAGGTATTTTTTTAAGTGATATTTCTAGACCATTTAAATCTGAGTGCCTTAATAGAAGGTTATTCGCATGTACTGCTAATCCAAAACCAGATATATCAGTAATATGTTGTATGTTAAATTTATAAAATATTTTAAAAATTTCATAATTTGATTTTTTCATAGTGTTTACAACTTCTTCAGAATATATGCCGCTAATTATTTTTTTTTCAATAGCAGCAAAAACTAATGCTGACCCTATCTTACCTGTAATATAAAGTTTCCCTTTTTTTATCTTTTTGGGTTTAACATAATTTTTTTTCTTACCAATTATTGAAAAACCCAAATATACTTGATCGTCATTATTACTATAAGAGTGACCTCCTATTATTTTGCAGTTAGCTTGTTTCATAGCATAATCTGCACCGCTCTTAAGTTGAATTAAGTCTCTTTTATTTATTTCATTAATTGCAGGAGGAAGACTTACAATCATTTGTGCAGCTAGAGGTTTAGTATTTGAAGCTAATATATCATTTAAAGCATGTTTAGCTGATATATTTCCTAATTCAAAGGGATCACTGACAATTGATGATATTATATCCGTAGTTTGAAAAATATTTTTAGTATTCGGTACTTTATCAGCATCTAGCGATCCTTTTTTTATATTTTCTTCAAATACATTGTCTAATATGCTTTGGGGAATTTTACTGCCGCAACCTTTGCATTGCATTTGATTTAAAACAGGTTCTATTTGATTTTCTTGAGGATAGTTACCTTTATTATAAAGTGTATATTTTTCAATAAATTTTTTATCTATATATTTTTTTATACTCCATATTAATTGACCTTTAATTGAAAATATTGATTTTATAGCTAGAGCTCTATTATTTTGCAAACCTATGATTGATAAAAAATGTTTTTGAGGTTTATATTGGGATAGTTTTTTTTGTAGATATAATTTTTTAATATTTTTAACTAATATTTTGCCTTGTTTTACCGCAAATACTCCAGATTTAGGCATGCTGTATGCCTTTATTTCCGATATATCACCTGTAGAAAAAATATTATTATATCCTGAGACTAATAAATTACTTTCTATCAATATACTACCATTTTTAGTAAGAGGTAAATCAGATTTTCTTAATAAATCTAAAGGACCGCTATTTGTTGCTAAAATAGGAAACCTACAATAAATTTTTCTACCATCTTTTAATAAAACATAATTACTAGTTACCATAACTACTTCTGCATAGTTTAGAAATTTAATGTTGCACTTTTTAAGAGTATTTTTTGCTATAAATTCAGCTTTTTTATTAAATTGATTTAAGACAGAAGAGTTCTTAGAAAGTAAGATAATATTATTTTTAATGTTTTTTCTTTTTAAATTTTCATCTAAAGCTAACGCAACTTCAAAGCCTGCTGCTCCAGCACCAATTATTACTATGTCATTACTTTTATTAACTTTATTAAATTCTAAAAGCTTATCAAAATTTTCTTTTATAGAGGATATTGGCTTTAATTTTAAACAATTTTTTTCTGCACCTTTAATTTTACTGCTATCTGTTTTAATTCCTAGATTAATAGATAAGAAATCATAATTTATAGAAGGCCTGTTTTCTAAGAATACTAAATTATTCTTAGTATCAATTTTAATTATATTAGAAATTATCAGCCTGTGTCCATAAACTCTACATAACTTTACTAAATCTATGTTTATTTCATTCCAATCATATATGCCCTGTAAGTAGCCTGGAAGCATGCCTGAATATGTAGAAAAATAAGAATTACTTATTACAGTTAAGCGAAGACCATCTATAGGTTTGGTTCCAAACTTTTTAAGTACTTCTATATTAGAATGACCAGCGCCAAGTAAGACCAAATCTTTTTTAATTATATTTTTTTTATTTTTATTAACATTCATAATATAATAGAAATATAAATTATTTTTATTATAATCGAAACTATTTAAGGAGTGAAATATGACAGAAATTATTAAAGAAGGGGACAATTTGCCAGATATGGCAATAAAAGCAATTGTAAAAGATGAAATTAAGGATGCTAAGTTAAGTACATTATTTGCCGATCATTCACTAATGCATCCTAAAGATAAAAAAATAGTCTTATTTTCTGTTCCAGGTGCATTCACTCCAACATGTTCTGCTAAACATTTACCAGGCTTTTTGACTTATGCTAGTGCTTTTAAAGAAAAAAAAGTTGATGAAATAGTATGTTTATCAGTAAATGATCCATTTGTAATGAAAGCTTGGTGTGATGCAAATAAAGCAGGTAATGATATTTTATTTCTTGCTGATGGAAATGCATCATTATCAAAAGCTTTGGGTTTAACATTTGATGGATCTATGTATTCTTTAGGTATAAGGTCACAAAGGTTTGCTATGATTTTAACAGGACTTAAAGTAGAAAAATTATTTATTGAAAAACCAGGCGTATTTGATGTTTCAAGTGCTCAAAAAGTATTAGGTCACTTATCATAGCTTTTACTCAATTAAGCCTTTGATGTTGTAGTTACTAGTATTTTTCCATCTCTATTAAAGTCGCTTGCAGCCTCAATAGCTTCCTTTATATCATTGATATGAAATACTTTTTCAACTTTAGTAAACAAAACTTTTTTAATAATTAATTCAGATAAGTAAGAGTAAAGTTTATTTTTTTCTTCTATTGACATTTTATTTAACCATAAACTTAACCAAAATCCTTTTAATATAATATTTTTAAATATTGTATTGTGAGGATCCAATTGAATATTTTCTCCACTTAATAAGCCATAATTAATTATAGTTGAGTTATCCGTTAATAAAGAAGCAATAGTATTGACATCTTTGCCGGCTACTGCATCTATAAATAATTTGGGATTTGAACTTCTTATAAAACTTTCTTCTTTTTGGTTAAGGTTTAATTTAAAGACATAATCAGCTCCATAATCTTTCAAGGTAGAGATAACCTCTTTTCTTCTGACAAAATTAATAGTATTTATATCGTATAGCTTTGCTAATTGGATGACGTAATTGCCAACACTAGAATTAGAAGCATTTTGTATAATAAAGTCTCCTTGCTTAACTTTTACATAGTTGTTTAACATCAGATATGCTGTTGCAGGGTTTACTTTTAACATACATCCTTGTTCAGTATCTATATTATTAGGAAGCTTAATTATTTCATTTTCTTTTACCACTTTTTCTTCTACCCAATTATCTCTTACTAGTGGTAAAACTATATCTCCCAATTTAAACTTTCTAATATTCTTGCCAACTTTTTTAACTTTAGCAATACATTCAGCTCCCATTAATGATGGAAGTTTTGGCTTATTTGCGTATTTACCTTCAACTAATAAAATATCTGCTGGGTTAATGGGAAAGCAAATAACTTCTATTAAAACTTCGTTTTCATTTATAGTATTAATATTGTCTACTTTTTTTAAATAGACCTGTTCACTGGCTTTACCTATTTTATCAAATTGAACTCTAAACATTTTAATATTTTAATCTTTATAGCTATAATGTAACATAAATTTTTATATAAGGTGATTTATGTATTTATTTTTATCCAAAACATTATTTATTTTTATGTTTTTTGTTGCTTCTAATATTTATGCAAATGAAAAAGGAGAAGTTTGTGAGACGCTATTGAATGTTATAGACATTAATTCAAATGCTTACAAAAATTGTCTTCTTCAAAAATCTGGAGAAAAGTTTAGTAGGGAAGAGTTAAATAATTGTAAAAAATATTACCTCACTGAAATAGAAAGATTATCATATGTTTACAAAAATATTTGTAATAATGTGAATTAAACTAATGCATATAAGAATAATGAAATATAAATTTCCTAGTGAAACAAAAGCAAATCTTTTTATAAGTTTAATTAAAGCACAAATGTATGATGAATATAAAAATAGATCTGAATGTCTTTCCGTAGAGTTTATTAAAACCGGAGAAAGTCAGTTATTGTCAATTGCAAGATACAATAATAAGAAGGATTTTGATGATACAAATAAATGGTCAGGTCCAATATTTAAAAAAAATGTACAAGAGCTAGATGGTGTAGTTGAGTCTATTCCTGGAGACCTCATATCTAGTTACTTCAAGAATTAATTTTTTTACTCTTAATAAACTCTAGAGCGGTCATCTTGTGATAAATAACATTTTCTATGTTTAAATTTATAGGCTTAGGATCAACAATTTCCACCTTTGCATTATTATTTATAGCCTTTTCCAGTGCCATTGCTGTAATGTTTACACTAAATGAAGTTCCTAAAAATATAAATTTAGTTGCACTATTCATCCATTCATATGCTTTGTTAATTTTATAATTATCCGTATAAAATTCATCAAATAATAATACAAAAGGTTTTAGCGATTTCATTTTTTCAGGCATATAGGTACGCTTTGATACTTTAAAAATATCTAATAATATACTTTTTAATTTAGTATTATCATTAATATCAGGGCATTCTTTTTCTATTAGATCCCAAGGTGCGTCTTGTATCTCCACTATATCATTTTGATCGTGGTATAAGGTTGTTTTATGTAAATTGCCATGGATTGCTATATAGTTTTCATTCCCTGCTTTAAAATCCAATCCATCTATATTTTGAGTAATTAGATATTTATCAACTAAATATTCATGTACTTTATTTGGTTTAGCATTTCTGTACTTAACAAATCTTTTGTAATACCATAAAAGAAATTGACCAGGATTATTTTTATACATAGTTCTAGTAGCCATTTCTTGAGGGGTATAATTTTTACTGCCTATTGTCCAAAATCCATCAGATCCTCTAAAAGTAGGGATACCACTATCTGAGCTAACGCCGGCACCTGTTATATAAAGTTCCATTTTTATAAAATTATTTGCATAAAACTTTAAAAAAACTTCTATTTTCAAAATAATTTATTGCATAATTGCAGTTTGATTTGAGTAAAAACTTATAGTTATTAGGTACATCTATAAAGTTCATTTTTCCAACTCCAGCATCCTGATCACTCTTTCTAACAGGAATAAACCAAAACTTATTATTTATTTGATCATCTAATTGACCAAGACCTTTTATATAAACTTTACCATCTTTTTCATTTTCAATATAAAACAAAATTCTTGATTTGCCATAATTTCCCATATTGTCCTGCCAATTACCATTAGCCTCAGAAATTGTAAATTCATAATCATTGGAAGCAGTTATCGATTTACTTTCATGAATGCTCATAACTGTAAGCTCATATGAATTTGCATTAGTTTTGTATATCAAAAGAAAATAAGATGATATTAATATTAAAAGCCTAAACACAATTTTATGCTAAGGATATTATTAAAAATTTCAATTTATTTTCTTTAAAAGGTTTTTTTTATTATTTTTACTATTATTTATTTCGTTGCTTATTTTATGAAAGCAAACATTTTCAGAATTAATTGGTACTATTTTTCTCTTTTGTATCCATGTAGTTAAATGATTATCTTTAATAATTAAAGGCTGCCTATGATGAATATCATTAAGTTTTGTAGAACTTGGAATAGTAATTATTATTGCGCCATTGTCATTGTATAATCCTGCCATATAAATAAAACTATCTTTTAAGTAATGAAAATAAGGTGTTTTATAATCATTATTTTTTTTCCATTCAAAATACCCATCTGTAATAAAAATACATCTTTTATAGTTTGAATAAAAAGAACCTGTATTAATGCTTTCTAATCTAGCATTTATATGTGTTTTATTTTTTAACCATGGAAAATTAATTCCCCAAGTTATTTTTTTAATTAATACTTGGTCATCTATTATTATAACTTTGTGCCCTGGAGAAATGTTATAATCTGGTACTACAGTAATGCCAAACCTTTTTTTAACTTTTTCAGTAGAATATAAGCTGTATCTTCCGCACATAATTGATATAATAAAATATGTTCTTTTGTAAATTATTATTATTATTAATGCTCACTTTAACAAGTGCTTTCTTAAATTCACAATCTTTAGAACTTAAAAATGAATTTAAAGTGACAAAGAGATTATTTAAAGAGAAAAAATTTTATGATGCTCTAATATCCAATAACAAAGCATTACAACTATCTAACATTGAGTTTGGAGAAAAGCATTTGACTACTGCTACCTTATTAGAAAATAAGGGTCGTTTATTATTGGAATTAGAGGAATTCTATAAGGCAGAATTAATATTTAGGGACGTGCATAAAGTAAGAGAAGAACTTATAAATAAAAACCACCCAGATATAGCGGAAGCTTTAAATTATTTAGCTTTATCTTTAAGGTTTCAAAATAAATTAGATGATGCAATATTAGTGCATAATAAAGTTTTATCTATGATGGCTAGCGTAATAGCTAATAATCCAGGGCAAATATCAGAATTAACTAGAAGTTCAGCATTATACAGAGCAAGAGCATATGAAACAAAAGGTATACAATTAATAAAGCAGAATAAATTAGAAGAGGCTAAAGGTAATTTTAGAATAGCTATTAAAATATTCGATAGAACATTAGGAAAAGATAAAAGAGAGCTTATTTTATTAAAAGATAAACTTAATAATTTAAATGAATAGGAGCTGAAATGATCATTGAAATGCGAACATACTTATTAAAACCAACTACTTTAAAGAGGTTTCTTGATATTTATAATAATGAAATTAGAGAAACACATGTTTCTATTCTAGGAAATCAAATTGGTTTTTTTTACACTGAATTTGGGGAACTTAATAAAGTAGTTCATCTATATGGGTATGATAGTTATGAGGATAGAGACAAAAGAAGAGCTATTTTGGCAAAAAATAAAGATTTTATTAGTTACTTAGCAAAAGTTGAGAGTTTAATAGTACATATGAAAAATGAAATATTATTACCTACAGAGTTTTCTAAAATAAAATAATTAAATATTATAGTAATTTAAAATAGTAAATACAGCTGTTCCTAGACTGACTGATAGCAAAATATTTTTTCCAAGAAAATAATAGGTTATAATTAGGCAAATAGTTGCTAAGAATCTTGATATTTGTGATGTGCTTTCTAAAATTCCTTCAGGAAATATAATTATTTTTGATATTACCGCTACTATAATTCCTATGGAAATACATTTAATCCAGTCAAAAATCCAACTATCAATCTTTAATCTAGAAGAAAATATAACTCCCATTGATCTGCAAAGATATGTAGCTATAGATGAAACAATAATGGCTAAAATTATGGTTTGATTATCTATCATTTTTAATTCTAAAATAAAAAAAACCAAGTGAGCCAGATATAAATCCAGCTATTAATACTCCCCAGCTAGGACTTAAATAATTTAAAAGTGGTCCTAAGGTTGCAGATAAAATAAAAACAGCTAATAACTTTCTATTTAATATATTACTTAACGTCATAATTAAAAAATATAAGGGGTTAAAGAATACAAGACCTAATAATATTTTATTATTTATAAAGTCAGAGCATATGAAGCCTAAAACAGTAAACAGTATAGAGGTAATCCATAAACTTCCTCCTAAACCTAAAAAGTATTCAAAGCGATTATTTTTCTTAATATTTTCGTAACTTGCAAACATATTTATCCATGCTGTTACAGCAATTA
>Ga0181568_10004829_pt1 | contig 11956 bp, 27 predicted proteins | sample 101ome_20_FD_133758 | JGI IMG/M metagenome (GOLD analysis project Ga0181568, IMG submission 133758) | Coastal salt marsh microbial communities from the Groves Creek Marsh, Skidaway Island, Georgia - 101404AT metaG (megahit assembly) | ecosystem: Environmental > Aquatic > Marine > Intertidal...
ATATTTTTCTTACCCAACAATGGAAGAGAAACTGTGCCTCGAACGTATCACTTTAACCTGTCCACATTGTGGGCACAGAGGCAGAAGCCAAGTAGAGAATCATGATTTGGAAAATCGTAGCATTCGTAACACTAACACTAAACGGTCAACCAGTAACTGATATAATTAGCATGAACCAGCAATTTGAAGATCAAGTTGCATGTAATCAGTTCCTATCAACAACAGAATCCATAGCAAAAGACGTTTCTATCCTGTATCCTAACAGCGATTCATACAAGATAATGTGTCTACCACAGTCTGTGATACAAGATATGCGAATCTCTCCCAAAAATAAGCCACAAAGTGCTTAATTTAATGGTTGACAAATACAGCAAGATATCATACAATATGAGTATAGTTAATAATTCAGCAAGGAAGGAAAACCTATGAATAAGATGCTTACTAAGATCGCCGGCGCAATGGTAATTGCAATCGCGGCATGTACACCTGCACTCGCAGATGGGTTTTACGGTGGTAATGGACATAATAGTATGTTGTCAAGAGCAACAATTACTAGTGTGAGTCCAGAGTATTCAAATGTCACAACGTACAATCCACAGACTGTATGTAGGACAGAACAAGTTCCAATTTACGGAAACAACAATAAAGACACGACTGGTGATATGATTATCGGTGGTATTATTGGCGGTGTAATTGGTAACCAAATTGGTAAAGGTAGCGGTAATGACGTTGCGACAGGTGTTGGCGCAATGACTGGTGCTATTATTGCCAACAACAATGCCAAGAAACATAATCAAAACATTATTGGTTATAGGCAAGTTGAAAAGTGTTACAAAGAAAACAATAGTACAACCAGTAAACAGATTACAGGTTACAAGTTTGGATATCAACTTGAGGCGGGCGGACCGCACATGAGAGGATATTCAAAGACTCCGGTGTATGCTGGTCAAACCATTACGGTTAGGATCACTACACAGGTACAATCTATCAACTAAGGAGGTTTCAGTTGACAGAAGTAGAAAGATTGATGTTTCTTCTAGAAGAAATTCAAACACTCAAATCTAGGCTTCAGCCACACGATACCGGACATATTAATACTGCTATTAGTGTATTGAATGAACGGGTGCAAGAAGTCAAGAAGGGGTTAGAGAAATCAAAGGCGGCGTAGATGTCAGCCGAGGTTATATCTTTCCCAGATCCAAAAACTGTGTGGAGGCTCGATTTTACAATCCCTGTAAACGTGCCTCTTCGCATTAAAAAAACTAAAGACTGGAGCATGGAAATAAAACAGGGTTGCGGAACTGCATTTATTCCAGGCTCTAGTCGCACAGTAGCAGTTCGCGAACTGCTTGAAAGTATTCCAGACGCAATGATAGTAGAAGGTAGAGCATGAACCATGTGATGATTGACTTAGAAACTCTAAGTACAAAACCAAATGCATGTATTCTTACTTTTGGTGCTATGAAATTTGATCCACACAATGATGCACGGGGTGCGAGTGAAGATAAAATTTTCAATAGCAAATACAGTTTCTATCGTAGAATTGATCCTGAATCATGTACGGCACTTGGCGCACACATCGACGAAGGTACAGTTGCTTGGTGGGCAAAACAAGATCCAAAAGTAAAGCATGAAGCATTTAACGAAGAAGATCGTCATGATATTAGAACTGTACTCAGTGATTTTCATCGTTGGTACAATGCTGATGGTGGTTCAGAAGCCGTATGGTCAAATGGTTCTATCTTTGATGTTATGATTGTCGAAGATTATAATTCAAAACTTGCAAGAGGCAATCCTTGGAAGTTTTGGGAAATTAAAGACACTCGCACAATCTACGGATTGGCGGATGCTGAGTTGCCACAACTTGCAGAAGATGCACACCATGCCCTATGGGATTGCTGGAAGCAAATCGTTGGTGTACAAAACTGTTATAGAAAACTTTATAGGAAGAATGATGCTAGTACCAATAGTAATTGAACAAACGTCGCGAGGCGAACGCAGTTATGACATCTATTCGCGATTGCTCAAAGATCGTGTTGTGATGCTAAATGGACCTGTTGAACAGAACAGTGCCAATCTTATTGTAAGTCAAATGCTGTTTTTAGAAAGTGAAGACAGTTCAAAAGACATTACATTTTATATTAATTCACCCGGTGGTGTTATTACAGATGGAATGAGTATCTATGATACCATGCAGTATATTAAGCCAGATGTTACAACTGTAGTAATGGGGCAAGCATGTAGCATGGGCAGTTTCCTAGCACAAGCAGGTGCACCAGGCAAACGACTACTACTTCCAAACAGTCGGACAATGATTCACCAACCAAGTGGCGGTGCTCGAGGACAGGCCAGCGACATTGAAATTCAATACAAAGAGATTCAGTATTGGAAAGAACAATTAACTAGCCTATATGTTAAACACAACACGGCAGGAAAAACATTTGATGACTTTAAAGCAGACATGGATCGTGACTATTTCATGACTGCACAAGAAGCCGTTGATTATGGACTTGCTGATAAAATTGTAGAGGCAAGAGAATAATGGAACCTGTAGATCCAAGCAAGAAGCATTTTTATCTAAGTATGATAAAAAGTGCTATTCGTTTAGTAGGTTGTTTGTTGGCAATACCTTATGGTATTGTTGCATTGGCATTTATGTTAGCAGTAGCAGAATTTATAGGCATTGCAGAAGAATTATAATTGACAAACATGCTTAAATATAGTAATATACAAAATATAGAGGACTTGGCGTCAACCCTCTTTAAAAATTCTGCCGCCATTTATAAATGGAGGCATTACTATGCATTATAGTACAAAACGATACGGACATGAACGCGGATTAAGTGCAGTGTTCCGGCAACCACATGCTGATCATAGCCATTGTAGATTTTTACATGGATACAGTTTAGCATTTACATTTACATTTGGTTGTAAAGAATTAGACAACAAAAACTGGGTAGTCGACTTTGGAGGACTTAAAAAACTCAAAGATTGGCTAGAAGACAACTTCGATCATAAAGTTTGTTTAGACGAAAACGATCCTATGCTACATCATTTCCATGTGTTAGAAGATGCAGGATTGTGTGAGTTACGTTTCTTTGAAGGTGTTGGTGCAGAGAAGTTTGCCGAACACGCCTTTAACTATGCAAACGAGTTAGTTAAAGAAATGACCAATGATCGTTGTCGTTGTATTAAAGTAGAATGTGCAGAACATGGATCTAATTCAGCAGTATATGTAGATCAAGGATACGCAGGATAATGTTACAAGGTGTTGTCATGATATCGCAAACAAATACAGATAGTCACTTTAACTATCACTATACTGTTTGTCCTGAAGGCAACACACCTTTTAGCAAAAAATGGTGTCGTGATTATACAAGTAAATTACGAGAGTCGTTTGGCAATCCTGGAAGAGACTGGGGTTATCGAATCGACAAGAACTTTGGTGGTATCGCTGTTCATTTTCACAATGAGCAGGATGCTACCTGGTTTAAAATGATGGCTAAATAGTATGTCAATGTTAGCAGATATACAGGATAAATTGCGGAAAGTTTATGATCCTGAAATAAGCGTCAACGTTTTCGACCTTGGTCTTATCTACGAGATCGATCTCAAAGAACTTCCCAAAGTAACTGTAACTCATACACTGACATCGGCTTTTTGTCCGGCGGCAGATGATATCATTAGAGATATACAAGATGCTGTCTGTAGTATTGAAGGTGTTGACACCTGTGATATTATAACGACATTTGATCCTCCTTTTGGCCCATGGGCAATGAGTGAGGATGTAAAACTAACACTAGGAATATGGGAATAACAATGTTAAATTGGCTAAAAGATATTTTAGGTATTATACCAAAGAGAGAACAAGCATTTTTAGAAGAAGAAGTTGTTACCAAAGTAACTAAAGCAGATCTTCAAAAAATGACAAAGGCAGAACTAGAAGGTTATGGCCGCACAATTGGTATTGAACTAGATAGACGTAAGAAAAAAGCAGACTTGATTGCAGAAATTGAGAGTGCTCAATGAAAACACCTGCGGCACCAGCCGCATTTGTTTACAAAATAGCAAGAGTACTTCGAGTAATCGATGGTGATACACTTGATGTAATATTTGATCTAGGATTTGACGTACAACTAAAACAACGCATTCGTATGTTTGGAATTGATACGCCAGAATCTAGAACCAGAGATAAAGTAGAAAAGAAATTTGGTCTTGCATCAAAATCTTTTCTTAAAAAAGTAGTTGCAGAAGCAGAAGAAGTTGTATGTAAAACTCATGTTGCTGATGCAAGAGGAAAGTTTGGTCGTGTACTAGGCGAAGTTTGGTGCGATGGCGAAAACATAAATGCTAAAATGATTAGCGAAGGATATGCAGTTGCATACTACGGAGAAAATAAAGATCTAGTAGAAAAGCAACACATGAAAAATCGCGAACGATTAGTAAAAGAAGGCATTGTAAAACTTTGACAGATTTGTTTTATGCAAAATTTAGAGACGCAGAAGGAAAGTATGACCCAATAACATTGCATTGGGATGTCGTAGATTCTGAACTGGCACGTTTCTGGCGAGAGTGTTTGATTAAACAATTTCTTGCAGAGGATAATATTTCAAAAAATCATCCTCTAGAAAAAAGTTATTGCTTCCAAGCATGGCAACGTTCTTGGGACGACACTGATTACACAAGAAATCTTGATGTATTGTGCGATCAAATGAATCAAGCAATTGCATGGATCAATGAAGATCCTGGACTTGATGAGTATCCGCATATTGATTTACATTTTAGTAAAGAACTATTGCGTAGTCATAATCAAGTACAAGATCATATGAATCAAATTCATCATCACTTTGAGAATTTGATTGGACAGGTTTGGAGACCTGCTGAATGGTTTCATAAAGCAGGATCTAAGGCGCAATGGGGCATACACATGATCAATAATTTGTGTCATGAAATTGAAGGCAACATTGCATCTATCAATGACCCCGAAAAAGGCGGAGTGTTTCTAAGTTTTAGTGGTCGTAGACATGATGGTGAAAAACATCAGCAGTTAGTACGTTGGGATCTTGAAGATAAACATTACGATGGATTCATTGACGAAAGAGCCAATTGGGGCGATATTACTGCTTACTATTCACAACTTGGAAAAACACACAGCGAAGTTTTTCGCGACAAAGACGAGCATATTGACAAAACCAATATATCAGGTATACGATTTATGACTGGAGAATGTATTATGAGTTTTCGTGCAGGACTTCCTCCTGGCACTAGCGAAAAACAATTACATGAACCATTTCTAAATTGGCTACAAGAACATGGGTGGGATCCGCAGGATAAAACACTAGCACTTGGTACTGGTAAACTTGCAAAAATCAATCTAGACATACTAGGTATGGATTGGCAAGAAATAGACAGTCGTATTAGACAGTGTGACGACATCTATGAAATTGGATTTGAAGATCAAGATTTAAATATAATTCATAAACGTACCTTTGATTACACATGGCGTGATCAATGGGATCAGATAGTGAGCAGACTATGACATATATTGTAAATGATAATTGTATTAAATGTAAATTTAAAGACTGTGTAGAAGTATGTCCTGTGGACTGCTTTTACGAAGGCGAAAACATGCTAGTAATCAACCCAGATGAGTGTATTGATTGTGGAGTATGTGTTCCTGAATGTCCTGCAGATGCAATTATCAGTGACCTTAATGTAGAAACAAACGCCAAAGACAAGTTTTGGCTTAAAATGAATACAGAATATGCAGAGAAGTGGCCCAACATCACTAGTAACGGACCAGAACTACCAGATGCAAACTCATGGAACCCTAACGAGAAAAAAGGTGGTACCTACAAAGGTGGCGATAAAACACAATATTTCTCCGGGAAGCCAGCAAAACAAGAATAAATATTAGTATGACAGTAGACGTAACAGAATCAGCACAAGACCACTTAGCAGGGATCTTGAAATCGCAAGACAAGCAAGCAGTTCGCTTTGGCATTAAAGGCGGCGGTTGTGCAGGCTTTGAATATGACTGGCAACTCATCAACAAAGATGAGATTGAAGAACTCGACGATATAATTATTGAAAATGAGAACTTGACATTTGTGTTAGATCATGTTAGTATGATGTATATTATGGGCAGTACCGTAGACTATAAAAAAGATATATTTGGTGCAATGCTCACAGTGGATAATCCACTCGCAAAAAGTTCATGCGGATGTGGCACAAGTATCAGTATTGACACATCATTTTAATGGAGAATAATCGTGGATAGAGTAGATCTCAATCGTTATCAAGATTTTGTACAACAAGTGACTAGTAGTGAAAGCAATGCGTTTGGTGCAATGACAAAACGTATGGAAACACTCAGTGACAACGATGGTATTAATCCATCACTATTATTGACCGGCGCAATTGGTATGGCGTCAGAAGGAGGCGAATTTGCAGAAATTGTTAAAAAGTGTATCTTCCAAGGTAAACCAATGGATGATGAAACTGTATTTCATTGCAAACGAGAATTGGGCGATATTATGTGGTATTGGATTAATAGTTGTCGCAGTTTGGGTTTGGATCCTAATGAAGTCATAGTAGAAAATGTAAACAAACTTAAAGCACGATACCCGGGCGGTGAGTTTGATGTTTACTACAGTGAAAACAGAAAACAAGGAGACCTATAATGGCAGATGCAATTTTAGTTCAACGCAGATACGACCTAGGGCTCAGACGCTTTATGATCAACATGTTTAATCACGTTGGTCTTGGTGTGTTATTAAGCGGCATTGTTGCAATGTTAGCAAGTAGTTCACCTGAACTAATGAGAGCGATCTATATGAGTCCTATGAAATGGATTGTTATGTTTGCTCCGTTGGCATTTATTTTTTGGTTCAGTTTTGCCGCACAACGACTAAGTGTGCAAGCATGTAAACTGGCCTACTATCTATTCTCAGCCGCAATGGGACTGAGTTTGGGTTATATATTTTTAATGTATTCCCCTGAAAGTATTATTAGAGTATTCTTTATTACTTCGTGCATGTACTTTGGTTCTGCACTATACGGATATACTACAAGAAAAGACTTGACAGGCTTTGGTAGTTTCCTTATAATGGGACTAATTGGTATTATTATTGCTAGTATTGTAAACATCTTTTTAGCAAGTAGCGCATTCCAGTTTATGGTTAGTGTGATTGGCGTGTTTATTTTTACTGGCTTAACAGCCTATGATGTACAACGAGCAAAGTCAATCTTTGACAATGCTCCTAGTTTGGAAGAAGCAGAAAAGTCAGGTGTACTGGCCGCATTTAGTTTATACCTGAACTTTATTAACTTGTTCCAAATGTTACTACACTTATTAGGTAATAGAGAATAGTTATGTCCTTCAATCCATTTTTTGATGTAAGTGGTCTTACAACAGACGAACTGCTCAAAAAACAAGCAGAAGTTGGTAAAAAGATGGCAACGGCACGAGCGGCAGGTGCAAACGCCATGGTATTGAGTAGACTGCAAGACATGATGAATCAGATCAATGAGCAGTTTGCATTAAACAGTGCTAAAGAACAAGCCGAAGCAATGAAGGAAAATGATGGAAAAGACGAATTTGATGACTCAATCTCAATTGGTTGAACCTAAACTAACAGAACGTGATCTAATGGAATTTTTGTATAGGGGCGTAGAACCAAGTTCTGTGGTAACTGATTATAATGCTGAACAGTATAATAAACTGTGCAGTATTTTTGAGTTTGAGCATACTCCTATCAAAACAAAAGATGCATTTGAAGGTACTTGGGAAGAATATGTTGAGCAAGCAACCAATGAACAAGGTTGGAATATGCCAGACGAATATCGCAACATGGAAATAGACAGTTATGTTCTAGGACTTTGTGAAACTGAAGAAGAAAAGGCTCAAGCAACACTTGAAATGATAATGTACCGCGATCGCGGATTATGGCCCATGCTCAAGTTTCTTAAATATATGGTAGACACTATGCGAGCAAACAATATTGTATGGGGTGTAGGCCGAGGATCCAGTGTAGCAAGTTATGTGCTATACTTGTTAGGCGTACATAAAATTAACAGTCTTAAATACAAGTTAGACATTAAGGAGTTTCTAAAATGAAACAGGTAAAAACACAAAAAGGCAAAGTGTTAAATATGCAAGCATTGTATGATACTAATCAAGAACAAATTGCAGTTGGTAATGCTAATATGAATGCTAGAGGTGATATACTAGGACCAGGCGGAAAAATTGCTATTCCTAAAAACAAAGTCACTGATGCGTACTATGCAAACAACCCAAATGCAGTAAAAGAAGTTAGCATCAAACAAGACCCAGACGAACTAGCACGAGCAAGTGCTGAAGAAGCACAAGCAAAGAAAGCACAAGAAGCAAAGGATCGTGCTATTCGAGAAGCACACGAAAAGGCCAAAGCAGATGCTCTTGCAAAAGAAGCACAACTGCAACAACCAGTTGAACTGGACGAAAACACACAAGGGCGTGAGCCAGAAGCACAAGCACCAGAAGCAAGTGCAAGTGAAATTGTAAGCGAAACTATTCGTGAGCGTGAAGACGGAACCAAATATCGTGAAGTTGAATACGGTGATGGTTCTATGGAAGAATTACCAGTGGAGTAAAAAATGCAAAATATAAGACCATTACGAGGGCGAGTAATCGGTGAAATTATTGACCGCGGTGAACAACTAACAGCCGGCGGTATTATTATGCTAGACGATGATGGCAAAGAAGAGGGGATCAGACCTCGCTGGTTTCGTGTTCATTCATTGCATGACGAAAGTAAAGAAGGTTATGCAGTAGGAGATTATATCCTAGTTGAACATGGTCGTTGGAGCCGTGAGTTTGGCAATGTAGGAAATGAGATGGGTTTATGCGCCATAGAAGAAAAAAGCGTAATGATGATGAGCAACGAAAGTCCTTTCTAAGTAGATTATGGTCCGCTATTAACCAGTGGGGCAAAGACTACAATGCGGTACAGAAAGAACTCTCCGATATGGGCATCTACACAAACTTTTCGGGCTGGTGGGGCCTGAGTGGAGGTTGGTTTGGATGCGTTGACGAAGAGAAGTTAAGGAAAGATGTTTCACCTAGATCTGGAGAAAAACGGCGAGACCGTAACAATTGATTTTATAGAAAATGAAACTCAGTTGGGCGTAAAATGGGCGCAGGCACTTCGTGACGAGATTGACAAAGGCATTGAACTACCACAACCAGAACGACTGTACAACCTAAACACAGTATGGTCTGAACAAGCAATTATCAATAGAATCAACAGTTGCATAGAAGCAATAAACAGATATAAACGTTTTATTGACCTATACATTCCTGATGGCGCAATGAGTCAGGAACATTCAAATCAGTTACATCACTATTTTGAACTCATGCGTGGCGAAAATGACGAGCCTAACGAGTTCTATCAAGAATCCCCAGACGAAATAAAACAAGCAATCGAAGAATACAACGTGTTAATACACCGTTGGGAAGATCTTGTAATTCGTGAACCAGATGGTACTAGAACAGAACGTCCTAGTGCTGGTCGTATTGTGGTTCATATCAAAGATAGGCCTATGTATGAAATGTCTGACGGAGATTGGGATTGCTACACTATAGAAAGCGATCCTGGTGCAGTGTGTATTAACTACTGTCACAAAGGTAAACCAATACTTGATGTAATCAAAGACGATGACGATGTTGTAGGAGAAGACAACATTCGTCCTCAACATAGATACAGTGCAGACTTTCATATACGTTGGGCTCACGGTATTGGCAAAGGTGATAAATGGAAACCACGATTTGATGAATGGTGGCAACGCAATCACAACTTTATGCGTAATCTAGGATTTGAAAGAGACGATCCTAGATGTGCATTTGGATATGGTGTAGTTGGACATCTAGTTAATAGTCCTGTTGTAGAAAAAGCAAGAATATACGGCGCCAGTAAAATACTAGGAGTGCGTTATTCATGACCACATACTATTATCCATTAAAACTAGAACACTATGACAATGAAGTTATATTCAATCACCCAGCAGTACAAGCAATGCGTACAGGTAGAGAATGGCCACAGAATTGGAATCTTGAATTGTTTGATTTAAAGGGAGTACTACCAGAGTTTTATCAATGGGTAGAAGATACACTACACGGTACAATGGCAGTTACAAGATTTTTTGTAACCACTAGTCATTCAACTACAGTTATACATGAAGATGTAGGTTATAGAACTAGTTTAAACATTCCTGTCGTAAACTGCGAAAATAACTATAACCGATGGTATTCGATGGTGTCGGGTTCAAAGCCTGAACAAGCAGATTGGAAATATGATGAAACCGAGCAATATGCAAGCAATGACGGTGGTGCATTCTTATTTGAACCAACCTCTGTATTGGGTATTAAAAGTCAAGTAGCACTTACAGAACCAATGTTGTTTTGCACAGATGTTCCGCACAATACAGTTACAAAAGACTTGACAGACCCAAATTTTCCTCGTATAGTATTAAGTGTTCGTACTGTTAACATGCGAAGAGACAAATTTGGAAACAAAGGTATGAACATTGATCAACTAGTAAAGGAGTTTGATCTATGATGTGGGTACTAGTATTCATTGTAATTGCACAAGGCGAAGTACATGTAGATTACATTGACCAGTTTGAACGCATGGAAGATTGCTTCTATGCAAGAGAGAGTCTTGCAACGTATACAGGAGGAGACCGCCCAGGTTATTACCTTCCTGGTATGCAAGGTATTTGTATATTAACCGAAGAAGAGGAACTAAGATGAAGTTTAAAAGTTCTAGTATAGAAGGAACGGTTGTAAAAAATGATGATCGTTATATTGTTAAAGACAACACAACATTAAAAAATCTTGTTGTTAGTAGTACAAGATTAAATCCACGCAAAAGCACAAGCGGACACAAGCATGAAGGACAGGAAGAAGTTTACATGTTTCTAGAAGGTTATGGAACTATGGAACTAGATGATGTTACACACAATGTTGAAGCAGGTGATACTGTATTAATTGAAGACGGTGTATTCCATCGTGTACATGCAGGCAATGAAGAACTTTATTTTGTTTGCGTATTTGATGGAAAGAGATACGAAAAATGACAGTAGGAATTACGTTTAGTACATTTGACTTACTTCATGCAGGACATGTGAGCATGTTGCGTGAAGCAAAAGCACAATGCGATTATTTGATTTGCGGGTTACAAGTAGATCCGAGCATCGACAGAGCCGAGAAGAATTCACCTGTACAAACAATCGTAGAACGCTACACACAACTAAAAGCAGTTAGTTATGTAGACGAAATTATTCCCTACACTACAGAAAAAGACGTAGAAGATATTCTTGAAATGTATGATATACAAGTAAGAATTCTTGGTGAGGAATATAGAGATAAAGATTTCACAGGTAAAGATATTTGCCGTAAACGTGATATTGATTTGTACTTTAACAAACGTGATCATAGATTTAGTTCAAGCGACTTACGCCAACGAGTATGCGAAAGAGAACACTAATGAAACTTACACTAATGATAACATTCTTAGCAGGATTTATACTAGGTGGTTTGTTAATAGCCGCCACAAATCCTTACAATAGATGTACAGTAGAAAAAGGATTTACTAATCCAGAAGATATTAGTGAATGTATTTGGTTACTTGAGAATCAACCGGCACTGAGGTAATTATGAAGTTAGAAACAGAACAGGGTATATCCCCAGACTGTTGGATCATCTTAGAAATCAAACAACGATATGGGATACGGCATCAAAAGATTCTTGCAGGGTGGGGTGGTAGTTACTTGTATGGCGACAGTTGGCGCATGAGTAGTCCTATTGCAGAACTTGACATTAAAATAAACAGCAAGTGGATTACAGCCGTAACAGAAAGTGGTAGTACTATAACTTGTCTAAACAACGTCAAGGGTTGCGTATGAGCATTGCTGG
>Ga0181568_10004832_pt1 | contig 11954 bp, 12 predicted proteins | sample 101ome_20_FD_133758 | JGI IMG/M metagenome (GOLD analysis project Ga0181568, IMG submission 133758) | Coastal salt marsh microbial communities from the Groves Creek Marsh, Skidaway Island, Georgia - 101404AT metaG (megahit assembly) | ecosystem: Environmental > Aquatic > Marine > Intertidal...
CTTAATGATGAAAAAAACGAAGAGCATGGTTTTTCTAGACTTGATCTTGTTAAATTTGTTACAAAAACTATTATACATCTTTTAAATAAAGAAGATAGAATTAGCATTATTCTTTATTCAGATGATGTTCAAAAATTAGTAAGTATTTCTAATGGTCAAATGAATGATACAAACAAAAAATGTATAAATAAATACATTGATAATATAAAATCAAATGGATGTACACGTATGTGGCGTGGAATTAGTGAAGCATTTAGATCTGTAAAATTTTCAGAAAATTTAAATAGATTTAATTCTAATATAATTTTACTAACTGATGGATGTCCAACTGAAGGTGAAACTGCTAGAGGTATTCTACCTACTTTAGAAAGCTATATCAAAAAGAATGGTATTGTATGTCCAATTCATAGTTTTCTTTTTGGATATGATGGAAATCCAAAATTAATGGAAAAAATATCAGAGTTAACTAGTGGTACATTTGGATTTATACCAGATGCTAGCATGATGTCAACTTTTATAATAAACAAGATAACATGTATATTAAATACATGTGTAAATTTAATAGAATTTGAGTATTCTTACTCTTGTGATGATGTGAAATTATCTGAGTTATTTTCTATATTTAATGATTATACAATAGGAGTAAAAACTAGTGAAAAAAAAATTATAGTACCTTTAGGTAGTTTACAATATGATCTTGCTAAAAGTTTTAATTTTGATATCAATGATGATTTTTTAAAACTTACCAATGTTTATTGTGATGGAATTGCACAAAATATTACATCTGTTTCGGAATCTAAAATTTATGGGACAAGCTCTAAATCATGTATTAAATGTAGATTTGAATTCATTAATACATTAAATGAGTTGATTGGTAATTTAAATCAAGTTCTAAATTTTGGTAGAGATTTAAATGTTCCTAGATTTATAATTGCTAGACAAATTAAAGAATTTACTAAACTTATTGATAACGTTGACTCTAGATCTGATGCTGAATATATTAAAAATTTGATAAATGAATTAGAAAATCAAATTAGTATTGGATTTAGTAATGTCTGTCATTTACAAAAATGGGTACTACCATATTTAATTTCATTAAGAAATGCTCATTTACATCAATATTGTAGTGATTTTAAAAATCATTCTATCAAAATGTATAAAGGTTCAATGTTTGAAAAATTAAAAGATGAATTAAGTGATATTTTTGATACTTTACCCCCTCCTAAAGCAAGTGGTAAGAAGGAACATCCTAGTCAATATAGATCATTAAGTTTGGGACAAGTTGCTCAAAATTTAACCAGAACATCACAAAATCTTACATCAATGTCTGTTTATAATAATCCTAATTATGGAGGTTGTTTCACTGGTGAATGTATCATAAAAACTAAAGATGGTAGTAAAGAAGTTAAAAATCTAAAACCAAATGATACAGTTAAAACTGATAAAGGATTTTCTAAGGTTAAACACATCGTTGTAACCAAATATCCTGAATCATCGTTTTTAAAATTACATGCACTTTCAAATAATGCTAATGATGAAGCATTTATTACTGAATGGCATCCTATAAGAATAAATGGTAAATGGGAATTTCCAATTAATAAATTAGATTGTGTCATAGTAAATGAAATAAAACAAGTTTATAATTTGATTTTAGAAGAGCACCATGTAGTATATTTAAATGATGTAGAAGTTGTTACTCTAGGTCATGGTTTCAAAGGAGATGTAATTGAGCATGATTTCTTTGGAAACATGAATAAAATAAAGAAATATTATGTTGATAAATCAATTAATGGTTTTATAACATTAAACCATAATCAAATAACTAGAAATGAAAAAGGTTTAGTTAATGGATTAATTTAAATAAATTAAGCTAGTTTACAATTATATAATAATTCGTTAATTGTATCTTCATTTATATTTTCTATTTTTTCATTTAATTTTTTGTTATTTTTAAAAAATAAACTACCATAATTCCTGAATTTTTCTTTGTATTTTGGAAAAAGCAATTTATATTTTTCTTCATTAATATAATTTTTATTGTTTTTTAATAATTTTATCAATATGGCATAATATATGAATTTATTCATAATTAATATATTTTTATATTTATTTGAAAGTGCATATTGTTTTATGACATTTCCTAAAATTTTACTATCGTTATTTATAACTTTTAATAATTTTTTTAAATCCAGTTTTGTAAATTTCTTTTTTGAACTGTAACTTTTTATCACTAATTCAACTATCTGAAAAACATTTTTTATATTTTTCATTCTAGTAAATTTATGTAACTGATTGATATCTCCTTTGAAATTTTTATGAATCTTCATTATATTTAATATTTTATTAATTATTGTATTTATTTCAATTTTTATAAATAAATTAATACTACCCCTGTATCATTTTCTTTTGATTTATACCCAGGTATATCATAATATATTTTAATTGCTTCCTTATATGTTCTAATTCCTGGTACTATATTTTTGAGTTTTCCATGTTTTAATGCATTTTCAAATGTTTTATGATATGTTAATTTTTTAACTTTTTCTTTAAATGATTTTGTTGTATTTTTATCACTAAATATTATTGTATCGTTTTTCTTTATTTTTGATCTTTTTTCATCAAGTAATCTTAATTCAATAGTTTTCTTACCTTTATTAATTAATGTATACCAAGGTTCTGATAATTTCATTAAATGTATCATATATATATATTATAAAGATAAATAAATTTTTCTATTTAATTAAAAATTACTTTCGGACATTTATGTAAATGTAATTTACCATTATTAAATAATTTTGTTATATCTAAATTACAATGATAACATCTAATTTTTATAATATCATTATTTGATTCTCTTTTTCTTTTTCTTGAAATTATTTTATTTACTATTTTGAAATGTTTTTGTGAATCTAATAGTTGGTTTCCAAAATATTTAATATTTTCTATTTTTTTTATAAAATCATCATCTGATATATTATATTCTAATATGTTATACATGTTAATATTTTATAAATAATAATTTATAAAATATTCAATTTTATTTAATTAAAGTAAGTTATCATATCTTTTAAAAACATTTTCACATTTTAGAACATATTTTGGTTCCATATACTGTTTATAATTTGTGTAAATATTCTTTAATTTTTTCCATATAAATAGTTTAGATTATAATTTAAGATTATAATTTAAGATTATATGCGACGATCATAACCTTCATGGTCAGGATAACCTGCATTGATAAAAGTATTATCAATACATATACCATTATTATCTACCTGATATAATAAAAATATTTGTCCCGATCCTGTAAGTTTAATTTTTTGATTGTCTTGATATTGAACGAATACATATATATATTTTTGAAAGACAGGATTATTCGTCCACCATTCTATATCAACAGTATATCTAGTATAATAAGCTCTAAAATTAAGATTTTTATCTTTACTTGTTTTAAATTTCCAATTAATAGAATCAATAGTTTCTCCACAATCTGAATCGTCTTCTCCTAATACGTCTTGGTTGGACTCTGAAATATCAATTATTGTATAGTATTTATAATTTTTTGAGTCAATACACATAATATCATCTATTTAAAAAAATTAAATTTAATTTCAATTTTAATTTATATAAATAATATTATAATTTAGCTTCTATTTTTGCAATTGATTTTATATTTTTTATAATTAACCCAAGATTGTACAAATAAATTATAATAAACATTTATCTATATAATTATTATAGATAAAAATTTAACAACTTTTAAGTGCTTCCCTAAAACCATTCTCAACAAACAGATTATTAGGTTCTGGTAACACATCAATAGTACCATCTAACTTTTCAAACTTATCTTCCAAATCTTTAGTATTCATTCCCATATCCTTACAAATTTGATAAGCTTGTCTGGCAGTCATAATGTATTGTTCAAAGGCTAAATCAAATTGTCCATTCTTTGATAAATCAATACATTTTAACATATTTGGTAAGATTTCACTTAATCTGTTTTCTTTGACTAACATATCAGCTATTGGTCCAAAGTTGTCATAATAGAAACTAAAGAATGGTCTATTTGTTTCAACTTTGAATGCTTCTAACATTAACTTTCTTAATTGATAGACTTGACCGATGGATAGTAAGTTATTTCTGACTAACGCGGTAATTAGGTAAGAGCCGCCTGCGCTGCCTCTCTGATGTTCTCTTAAATTACCATTTTCATCGTATGAAACACCATTAAAAGGTTCTGTAATTACATTGAATTTAAAACCTAAGTTTTTAAAAAGATCTTTTTCAAATTTTTCAGTAAAATTACCAAATATTGTTTCAACATGACCATCTAATTTAAATTGATTATATATATTACTTGTTGTTTGTTGTATTTTTTTAATTTGTTTTTTATTATATTGTTTATCTTTAATACCATCATGATAAGCTTTTGTTATAATGTTAATATATACATGATAATTTAATAATTTTTTTGGATTAGTAGTATCTTTTAAGGATTCTTTATCTCTATTTTTATCTGCTACTTCTAATATTTGTTTGAAAGCTTGTTTAATACGATTTCCTAAAAACTCATCTTTTTTTTCAGATAATTTTTCAGTTGTATATGAATCAAATTTTTTCATTGTAGTCTCTAAATTATTATTTAAATCTTCATCTTGTGAATTTGAATATTTGTAGGTTGCTATTTTTTTATTAAATTCATATAATTTTTTAGTTTTATTTTTCATACAATCTTTATCATCTTTACAATGATTTAAATAAACATATGCACATTTAAAATATGCATCATATATATCTTTAGAAAGTATTTTTTGATTTTTATTATTATTACAATATTTTTGATTATCAATAGTTGTTATATTATTACAATATTTGGATACATATCCTCCTTGATCTTTATTATAATTTAAATAATAATTACTAAGATTATTAGAATTTTCTGAATTAATAATATTTTCTAATAATTTATCATTAAAATCATCAAAAATACATGATTTTTGTAAATATTCTTTTGAAAAACAAGTATTTAATTTAAATTCACATCTATCAGGATCACAATTATTTTTATCACGACCTTCACAACTCACTTTCTTAGATAAATCTTTTACCTCTTTCTTTTTTACACATTCTTTACGTTTTTCTTTTGTAGAATCCCATTCGCAATCACCATTACAGTAACTTTGACCAACGTATCTAGTACCACTAAAAGGACATTTATTACAACTATCTGCCATATGACCCCCACAACTTACTTTATTATCACTAAATTTTTCAGTAACTTTTGTTTTTTTTCTTGGCTGACACATCATTATAACAACTAAAATTATTAGAACAACAATTACCATATTTTTCTTTAAAAATCTAAATATTTTTTCCATATAAATAACTTAGATTATAATTTAGCTTCAATTTTAGCTATTGATTTTATATTTTTAATTACTGAATCTGGAGTCAAAGAAATAGTATCAATCCCTTCTTTTACCAAAAATTCTGCAAAATCTGGATAATCACTTGGTCCTTGTCCACAAATACCAATTTTAGTATTATTTTGTTTACACACTTTGATTACTTTTGATAACATTATTTTAACCGCTTGATCTCTTTCATCATATATATCTGATACCAATTCTGAATCTCTATCTAATCCCAAAGTTAATTGTGTTAAATCATTACTACCAATAGAAAATCCATCTACTTTCTGGCAAAATTCTTCTGCTAATATTACATTTGATGGAATCTCACACATTAAATAAACTTTCAATCCATTTTCTCCTCTTTTCAAACCAAATTCTGCCATAACATCTAATACTTTATCACACTCACCTAATGTTCTACAAAATGGAATCATCACAATAACATTATCTAAACCAATAGTTTCTCTAACATATTTAACTGCTTTACATTCTAAACCAAATGCTTCCTTGAAATTTTTGGAATAATATCTAGAAGCACCTCTCCATCCAATCATTGGGTTTTCTTCATGTGGTTCATAATCTTTTCCTCCAAGTAAATTAGCATATTCATTAGTTTTAAAATCTGAAAATCTGACAATAACATTTTTTGGATAAAAAGCAGCAGCTATTCTTGCAATTCCAAATGATAGTTTTTTTACAAAATAATCAACCATATCTGTATATCCACTTGTTATTTCTATTATTTCTTTTCTAGTATTTTCATCAGTAATTTCATCAAAATTCAATAAAGCCATAGGATGTACTTTAATATAATTATTAATAATAAATTCTTCTCTAGCTAATCCAACTCCATGATTAGGTATTTGACTAAATTTAAATGCTTGGTAAGGAGAAGCAACATTCATCATTAGTTTTGTTTTAATTTGTGGTAATTCACTAATATCAGTTTCAGTAACTTCATATTCTAATTCTCCTTCATATACAATTCCAACATCTCCTTCACAACATGAGACAGTTAACATTTGATCATCTTTTAATACTTGAGTTGCATTTAAAGATCCAACAATTGCTGTAACTCCTAATTCTCTGGCAACAATCGCTGCATGACATGTTCTTCCTCCTTTATCTGTTACAATTGCTGATGCTTTTTTCATAATTGGTTCCCAATCTGGATCTGTAATTTTTGTAACTAAAATATCACCTTGATTAAAAGGATTTTCTAAAGTAATATCATCAATGCTTTCAACTAGTTTTACTTTACCATAACCAATACTATCACCAATAGCAATACCAGTTAATACTTTTTTATTAGGTTGATTTTTTTTTATTTGATATTCTTTAAGTTTTAGTCTATCCATTCTAGAGTAAACAGTTTCAGGTCTAGCTTGTAAGATATAAAGTTTATTATCATTTCCATCGACACCCCATTCAATATCCATAGGACACCATTTATTATTAATTTTGGAGTAATGTTGTTCAATTATCATACTCCATTTAGCTAATTGTAAGATTTGTTTTTGAGATAATGAAAATTTATTTTTATCATTATTATTAACATCAACTATTTTAGTTCCTATATCAGAATAAACCATTTTTTTATCTTTATTACCGAGTATTTTATCAATTATAGGTATATTAGTAGAATTCATTTTTTTCTTATAAACTAAAAATTCATCAGGTTTGACTTGACCACTGACAACCATTTCACCTAAACCATAAGAAGAATTAATAACAATTAAATCTTCAAAACCAGAACTAATATCTAGAGTAAAAGCAACACCAGAAGATGCTAAATCTGATCTTACCATTTTTTGAATACATACAGATAACTTAATTACTTTGTTATCATAATTCATAGCTTTTCTATATGATATAGCTCTATCATTATATAATGAAGCAAAACAATATTTTACTTTTTCTAACAGATCTTCAACACCCTTAACATTTAAATATGTGTCCTGTTGTCCAGCAAATGAAGCATCCGGCATATCTTCAGAAGTACCAGAAGATCTTACAGCGACGCTTAAATTATTTGTATTATATTTTTCAGATAATTTAATATAATAATTAATAATATTATTTTTTAATTCATCAGGAAATTGCGAATTTATAATTAATTTTTTTATTTTTTCACTAATATTTTTAAGTTCTATAGTGTTATCAACATTTATTGATTTAATAATTGAATTTATTTTTTGATTTAAATTATTATTAACAATAAATTTATCAAAACCATTAGCTGTAATAATAAATCCATCTGGTATATTTATATTTAATTTTGTTAGATTTTGTATCATTTCTCCTAAAGAAGCATTTTTACCACCTACTAATTCTACTTCTGACATATTAGTTTGATTTAACCATTTTGTGTCCATATAAAAACCAAAGAATAAAATATATTGTAATAAACTAAATTATTTATATAAAAAATTGATTATATTATTTTAAATAATTATTTTCTAATATTAATGGAAAAATCAGAAAAAGAGTTATTAGAATTATATTTAATAGTAGATAAAATTATTGATCAATTACTAAAAACATTAAAGGAAACAAATATAGTCCATTACAATTTGATAGTATCAGATTTAAATAATCTTCCAGATTTTGTAAAAATAAATGATAGAGAAATGTTATGTAAATTAAATTTTTTAAAATGTAAAAGTCAATCTAAAAAAATAGAGAAACCTATATCATTTTTTTCTAGTGGTGATTTACGATATTTGGATTCGGAAGAAATAATTAATATAGATGATAGTCATTTTCTATATTAATTTTCTATTATTTTATGTTCTAATGTTCCTAATTCTACAACTATATTTTTTTTTCTTTTAATTCTTTGAAAACAATTACACATATTCTTTAATAATTTTACATATATAGTATATATACCAATAATATAACCTAAACATGAAATAATTAGTAAAATACCAATTAAAATTTGTAATATTAAGTGTTGTTCTATTATAGTTAAAATATTAAGTTCCATAGTTTTATCGGTATTATTATTTATTTCCATTAATTTTAAAATAATGATACCTTTAAATTAAATATTTTAAAAATTGAATAAATAAATTAATATAACACCAAATTATAAAATTATGAGTCAATTCATTGATATTATCCAGAAGTTTTTTCATATTATTGTTGAATATTTATATGACCCAAACTATACTGTATTTATGGTTAATAACCCAAATAAATTTGCATATAAAGAGTTTTCTAAATATCAATTGTCCGAATATTTAGAATATCCTGTTGAAACAGATGAAATAGATAAATCTTATCCACATAAGATGAATATTCATCATATATCTATATGTGGTTCTGGTAGAATAGGTTGTAAATTAAAATTTTTACATATTAGAAAAAAAATGGATTTTGTTGATATTATTAATAAATTTATTTGTATTAATAAAATATTTGAGTTGCCTATGAAAAAACTTAGGTTAGAAGATAATCTCAAATTTAAATTGGAAGTTAAGAAATTTTATGATAAACATTCTAATTTTTATGAAAAATATTTCAATTGTGAATTTGATCTACCTGATACCTATTTTTATAGAAATAGAACTTGTAAATGTTATAATTTATTAAAGTGTGATCTTTGCTTATTAGCAGGGAAATTAGTAAATGATTATGTAAGACGTGGTAATGATTACATGTGTGATAATTGTAAAAAAGAATATGTGGAAAGAAGAAGGGAAAAATTAGAATATAAAAAAGACTGTCGTGATGATTATTAATTTTATTTATCATATTTAATTAATATTTTTTTTATCCATTTACCATCAATTTCATATATCTGGTCTTCATAAATTACTAAATCAGTATTTTCTTCTATTAATCCAGCTAATTCTACTAATTTTATTGAATCTAACCCTAATTCTATTAATTTATCATTATCTTTTATTTTGTCTATTTTTATTTCTATTATATCTTCTATTTGTTTTTTTAGAGACATTATTATTATTTAAGATATTTTATTTTTATAATATTTCTTTTTTTTAGTTTATTTTTATCTAGCCAGCCTCCGTTCATTTCTAATACATAATCAGACGGTGTTCCAATTCCCATCAATACTTCATCTAATGGTTTTCTATTTTTATGAAAACCTATAATCTTAAATTTATTCTTATTTTTAGTTTTATCAATAAATATAATATCTAATGGTATGAAAGTGTTTTTCATCCAAAATAAATGATTATTTTTGAATGGCATTAAAAATATCATACCTTCATTTTTAGGTAATGGTTTTTTTATAAACATTAACCCTTTTCGAATTTCATCACTTGTTTTTGCTACTCGAGCTTTTACTGTTATTGTGTTTTTTCTAAATAAAAATAAAACTAAAATAATAATTACTAAAATAAATATTTTATCCATATAATTATTATAGATAAAAAATTTAACAACTTTTAAGTGCTTCCCTAAATCCATTCTCAACAAACAGATTATTAGGTTCCGGTAACACATCAATAGTACCATCTAATTTATCAAACTTATCTTCTAAATCTTTAGTATCCATTCCCATATCCTTACAGATTTGATAAGCTTGTCTGGCAGTTAAAAGATATTGTTCAAAGGCTAAATCAAATTGTCCATTCTTTGATAAATCTATACATTTCAACATGTTAGGTAAGATTTCGCTTAATCTGTTTTCTTTAACTAACATATCAGCTATTTGTTTGAAGTTCTCATAATAGAAATGGAAGAATGGTCTATTTGTCACAACTTTGAATGCTTCTAACATTAGTTTTCTTAATTGATAGACTTGTCCGATGGATAGTAATTTGGTCTTTGTTAAAGCGGTTATTAAGTAACTAGCCTTTGGCATACCACCACCTTGATGTTCTCTTAAATTCCCATTTTCATCGTAGGAAACACCGTTAGTAAATCTTTCAGTTGTATTTATTTTAATACCCAAAAAAGTTTCCATATCATTTATAAATTTTTGTGTGTTCTCTTCAAATATTATTTCTAATATCCCTTTATCTTTAAGATTATTTATTACATTTACAGTTATATCATTTACTGCTTTCTTTTTGGAATTTAATCTATCAATATCCTTTTTAGTTAATATTTTTTTATAAATTTCAGATATTTTACTTGGATCTTTTTTCTTGATTACATTATTTAATTCTTTTTTTAATTGATCTTGATCATACAATGTTTTACTTTTTATATATTTATAGCAGTCTTCAATAGCATCTTTATAAGCTTGAATACAAATATTTAAATAAACATTATAATTAAGCGATTGTCTAGAATCATTATTAATAGACTTTTTATTTAAAATATCTAAATGTTTATCTTTTAAATTTAATATTTTATTAAAAGCAATTTTTAATCTTTCATTGTAACCGTCATTTTTATTTGCAAAATTTTGAATGTTTTGTTGACCATGTATTGAATTTCCTTTTCTTGATTTTAATTCATCATCAAAAGTTTTACTTAACATTGATTGTATTGATTCATCGTTTTTATTTTTTTTCATTAATAAAAGGTTATTAAGTTTATCACATGATTTACTATCTTTATTTAAACAATTTTTCCAGGCAGGTACAATAGTTGTAATAAATGGTTGTGATAAACATTCAGTTCTTTCAAATTCAGACTTTTCATCTGTTTTTTTAGAATCAGGACAATAATATTTTTTATTTGAATCAGAAATTGCACAACTTTCCGAACATAAACTATATATCATTTTTCCTGCATTATTAGTATAATAATAAGTATTCGTTAGTTTATTAGGTTCAGAAGAAGTAATATCAGATGTGTCATTAGTTTCATCAGATTTTGGACATTCAATTGTATCTTGATCAAGAATATTTTTATAAGCATTTTGGTAATCAGATATTGTTACATCATTATTAGTTGGACAATAATTGAATGTCCTTGTTCCATCTATAGCTTCCAATGTTGGACCTGTACATGTGTTATCACAACTTGTTTTTGCTTCTCTAATTAATCTTTGAAATTCTGTATCATCAGGTGAAGAAAATTTTTCAGTAACTCTTTTACTTTTTTTTGGCTTAAGCATCATAAGTATAACAACGATCAAAGCAATAATTAAAACAGGATTTTTCTTAAAAAAACTAAATATTTTTTCCATAATATATATTATATTGGAGATAATATTTAAAGTTATAAAAATTTAACAACTTTTAAGTGCTTCCCTAAATCCATTCTCAACAAATAAATTATTAGGTTCAGGTAATTCACTAATAGTACCATCTAACAGTTCAAACTTATCTTCCAAGTCTTTAGTATCCATTCCCATATCCTTACAGATTTGATAAGCTTGTCTGGCAGTTAAAAGATACTGTTCAAAGGCTAAATCAAATTGTCTTTTCTTTGATAAATCAATACATTTCAACATATTTGGTAAGATTTCGCTTAGTCTGTTTTCTTTAACCAACATATCAGCTATTGGTTTGAAATTCTCATAATAGAAATGGAAGAATGGTCTATTTGTCACAACTTTGAATGCTTCTAACATTAGTTTTCTTAATTGATAGACTTGTCCGATGGATAGTA
>Ga0181568_10004833_pt1 | contig 11953 bp, 9 predicted proteins | sample 101ome_20_FD_133758 | JGI IMG/M metagenome (GOLD analysis project Ga0181568, IMG submission 133758) | Coastal salt marsh microbial communities from the Groves Creek Marsh, Skidaway Island, Georgia - 101404AT metaG (megahit assembly) | ecosystem: Environmental > Aquatic > Marine > Intertidal zone...
CGACGACGGGGTGTTCGCCTTTTCGTTCCGCGCCTTTCACCCGGATGGCACGCTACACGGCTAGGGCCTTCCTGTTCGCGCTGGCGCTGATCGCGTGGCTGCCGCCGGCGTTCGCGGACCTCGCGCTGTGGAAGAGCGAGTTTCCCCTGACCGATTTCTCGCGGGCGGTCGTACCGCTTGTCGAGATCGAGAATGACGGGAACTTCAGGGACACGATCATGTCCATCGATGCGCCACGCTTTCAGCCGGTCTCCGCGCTCACGGCGATGGGGCCGCTCGAGCCGGTGCTGTCTATCGAGATCGACGGCGATTTCCGCGCGTATCCCCTGCGCATGCTGCTCTGGCACGAGATCGTCAACGACGTGGTCGGAGGTGTGCCCGTGCTCGTCACCTACTGCCCGCTTTGCAACTCCGGCGTCGTTTATGATCGCCGGCTGAATGGAGAGGTGCTCTCCTTCGGGAACACCGGGCGCATTCGTCACGCCGACATGGTGATGTACGACCATGCGTCGGAGAGCTGGTGGCAGCAGTTCACGGGCGAGGCGATCGTCGGCGCGCAGGCGGGCGCCATGCTGCGGGCGTTGCCGGCCCGGCTGGAATCGCTGGCGCGGTTCCGCGCGCGGGCCCCGCGCGGCCGGGTGATGATCCTTGCCGATGTCATGCAGCAGCCCTATGGCGAGACGCCGTATTTCGGCACGGATGATCTCTGGGACACCCAGTCCCCCAACCTGGTGCGCGAGCGCTACCCGTCCGACCTGCTGGCCACGGTGTCGCCCCTGACCCGGGTGGTCGCGGTCGGCGACAGGGCGTGGTCCCTGGACTATGTGCGAGCGCACGGCCGCGTGGAGGCGGACGGGTTCATCCTCACCTGGCATCCCGGGCAGAACTCCATCCATGACAGCGCATGGATTCCGGCCGGCCGGGACGTGGGAAACATCGTGGTTCAGGAAATCGCGGCCGACGGCACGCCGCGGGACGTGGTCTACGATGTGACGTTCGCCTTTGCGTTCCGGAACTTTCGCCCCGGGGGAGCGATCACGTTCTGACGTGTGCGGAACGGCCCGGTGATAGGCGATTTCAAGGGATTCCGGTATAATGGGCCGCTGGAGAGAAACGATATGCCCCTCGACCAAAGCAGGCCTGATTCGAGCAATGCTGCGGCGCCCGAGCGTCAGTCCGGCGTGCAGGTTTTCCGCTCGGCCTGTCCGCACGATTGCCCGAGCACCTGTGCGCTCGAGGTCGAGCGGTTGGACCCGCAGACCATCGGCCGGGTGCGCGGCGCGAGCGCGAACACCTACACGGCAGGTGTCATCTGCGCCAAGGTCGCGCGCTACGCCGAGCGGGTACATCACCCCGACCGGCTGACGAAGCCCCTGCGTCGTATCGGCGCGAAGGGCGTGGGCCGCGAGGCCTTCGAGGAAATCTCCTGGGACGAGGCGCTCGACATCGTCGCCGCGGAGCTGAAGCGGGCGGCCGACAAACACGGGCCGGAGACGGTGTGGCCCTACTTCTACGCCGGCACCATGGGGTTGGTGCAGCGCGACGGGATCGAGCGCCTGCGCCACGTGATGGGCTACTCGCGCCAGCACTCGACGTTCTGCAGCAAGCTGTCGGATTCGGGCTGGCAGGCCGGTGTCGGTGCGAAGTGGGGTGTGGACGCGCGGGAGATGGCGGAGTCCGACCTGATCGTGATCTGGGGCGCGAACCCGGTCAGCACACAGGTCAACGTGATGACCCACGCAACCCGCGCACGGAAGAACCGCGGCGCGAAGATCGTGGTGGTCGATCCCTACGAGACGGAATCCGCCAAGCAGGCGGATATCCACCTGATGCCCAACCCGGGGACCGATGGGGCGTTGGCCTGCGCGGTCATGCACGTGCTGTTCCGCGACGGTTTTGCCGACCGTGAGTACATGACGAAATACACAGACGGGCATCGGGAACTCGAGGCACATCTCGCGACGCGCACGCCGGAATGGGCGTCGGAGATCACGTCGATCCCGGTCGCGGAGATCGAGGCCTTCGCGAAGCTCTATGGATCGACCCGGCGCAGCTACCTGCGGCTCGGCTTCGGGTTTACCCGGTCGCGCAACGGGGCGGTGCAGATGTTCTCCGCGAGCTGTCTGCCGGCCGTGACGGGAGCCTGGCAGTATCCAGGCGGCGGCGCGCTCTATGCCCATGGCGGGATCTACAATGTCGACAAGACCCTGATCGAGGGGCTCGACGTCCGCGACACCAATGTGCGGTTGCTCGACCAGTCACGGATCGGGCCGATCCTGACGGGAGACCCACGGGACCTGGGCGACGGACCGCCGGTCACCGCGCTGTTCATCCAGAACACGAACCCCATGAACGTGGCGCCCGATCTCGGCAAGGTGCGCGGGGGCTTCATGCGGGAGGACCTGTTTGTTTGCGTGCACGAACAGTTCATGACCGAGACGGCGGAAATGGCGGACATCGTGCTGCCGGCCACGACCTTCCTTGAGCATGACGATATATATGTCGCCGGCGGGCACACCCATCTGCAGGTGACCCGCGCGGTCATCGCACCGTTGGGCGAGACCCGGTCGAACCACGATGTGCTGTGCGCACTCGCCCAACGCCTTGGCGCGTCTCACCCGGGCTTCGAGATGGATGCGTGGGACCTGATGGACGAGACCCTGCGCCGCTCCGGTTACGGCGACGCGCAGTCCGTCTGGGAGGGGCACTGGGCCGATCGCGCCCTGTCGTTCGAGGAGGCACACTTCCTCAACGGCTTCGGGCATCCGGGCGGCAAGTTCCACTTCGCACCGGACTGGTCGGCGATCGGCGGCAATCATCATGGGATGCCGCGTTTGCCCGACCATGACCCGAATATCGACAACCGTGACGAGGCGCATCCGTTCCGGCTGGTGACTGCGCCGTCGCGCAACTACCTGAATTCGAGCTTCACCGAAACGGCGACGAGCCGGTCCCGCGAGGGGCGTCCCGAGGCGCAGATCCATCCCGATGTCTGCGCGGAGCTTGGCCTTGCGGCCGGCGACGCCGTGCGGATCGGGAACGCCCAGGGATCGGTGGTGGTGCATGTGCGGCCGACGGACGGTGTGCGCCGCGGCACCGTGATTGTCGAGAGCATCTGGCCGAACCGGGCCTTCGTCGAGGGTATCGGCATCAACCTTCTGATCAGCGCCGAGGCGGGCCGCCCCAATGGTGGCGCGGTCTTCCACGACACGGCCGTCTGGCTGCGCTTGCCATGACCGGGGACACAACCGCCGCCAGCCCGATCCCGCAGGTGGTTGCGGACAACACGACCGTCATCGTCGTGGGCAACGAGAAGGGCGGTTCGGGAAAATCGACGACCGCAATGCACGTGATAGTCGGCCTGCTGCGAGAGGGCTACGCTGTCGGGGCCATCGACCTCGACGCGCGACAGGGGACGCTCGCACGCTACTTCGACAACCGCCGTGTCTACGCGACGAAGATGGGGATCGAGTTGCCGCATCCCGAATATCGGGCGATCGGCCTGAGTGACCTGCGCGACGGCTATGCCGCAAAGAAGAACGAAAGGCTGCGCCTGGCGGATGCGTTGCGGGGAATGAGCGCCACCTGCGACGTGATCGTCATCGATACGCCCGGCAGCGACAACGCCCTGTCCCGGAACGCGCATTCATATGCGGATATCCTCATCACGCCAATGAACGACAGCTTCGTGGACCTTGACCTGCTGGGCCGGGTCGATCCCGACACGAACGAGGTGCGCGAGCTGAGTTCCTATGCCGAGATGGTCTGGGAACAGAAGAAGGTTCGTGCCCAGCGCGACGGCGGCTCCATCGACTGGATCGTCATGCGGAACCGCCTGGCCAGCCTCGACACGAAAAACAAGCGCAACATGGATGCAGCTCTCGCGGGCCTTTCGCGCCGGCTCGGTTTTCGGCTCACCCACGGCTTCAGCGAGCGGGTGATCTTTCGCGAACTTTTCCTGAAGGGGCTGACGCTGCTGGACCTCCGTGAGGAGGGGGCCGATGTCACGCTGACCATGTCGCACATGGCGGCGCTTCAGGAGGTCCGCACGCTGCTGCAGGCGATTGGTGTGCCCGAAGCCGTCGAGGTGCCTGACGCCGCCGCGACGCAACGGGAGGCAGGGGTAACGTGAACGGGCCCGAGCGCGATTCCAAGTTGCCGGCGGACGGTTCATCACGCGCCGACATCGACGCGTTTCTGCAGAAGGTTGCGGCGACGCCACCGACGAAGCCGGCCGGACGCCCGGGCCGTCTTCTCTTCGCAATCGATGCCACGGCCAGCCGAGAACCGACATGGGACATGGCCTGTCAGATCCAGTCCGAGATGTTTGCCTCCACGGACGATATCGGTGGGTTGCAGGTCCAGCTCGCCTTCTATCGAGGGTTCGGCGAGATGAAGGTCACGCAATGGCTCGATTCCGCGGACGACCTCGTGCGCCGGATGGTCAAGGTGCGGTGTCTCGCGGGCCGCACCCAGATTCGCAAGTTGCTGCGCCACGCGCTCAAGGAAACAAGGTCCCAGAAGGTGGACGCGCTCGTTTTCGTCGGCGACGTCGTCGAGGAGGACATCGACGAGCTCGGCCATGTCGCCGGCCAGCTCGGGCTGGTGGGGACGCCGGTGTTCGTGTTCCACGAGGGCGGTGAAGCGACTTCCCGGCGCGCGTTCGAGCAGATCGCAAAGCTCTCGGGCGGGGCCTACTGCGGCTTCGATGCGGGGAGCGCCCAGCAGCTGCGTGAGTTGCTGGCGGCCGTGGCGGTGTTCTCCGCCGGCGGGCGCCGGGCGCTCGAGACTTTGGGCCGGGAGCGTGGCGGGCGTATTCTCCAGATCGCCGACCAGATGCGCGGCAAACGGTAGGAAGGTTCCATGCTGCCCTGGCTTGTCCTCGCGATTTTCCTCATCGTCGGAATCTATTTCGTCGCACGCTGGTTCGTCAGCGCCCAGCCGGCCGATATCCTGCGCGCCCTGCGCTGGGTCGGCGCGATCATTGCCATAGCGGGCCTCGCCGCGATCGCATTGTCCGGACGCTGGAACCTCGTCTGGGCCCTGCTGTTTCCCGCGCTGCCGTTCCTGTTGCGGCTGCGGGCGCTGAACACCATGCGAAAGAACGCCCGCGGGCCACGCGCAGGGCAGACAAGCCAGGTCGAGACCCGTTTCCTGCGCATGACGCTGGATCATGATTCCGGCGACATGGACGGGGAGGTCCGCGAGGGCCCCGCGTCGGGGAAGATGCTGTCGGACCTGAAGCTGGGCGAGTTGATTGAACTGTGGCGCCTGTGTGCCGTCGAGGACGATCAGTCCCGGGCCGTGCTCGAGAGTTATCTGGACCGGAACAACCCCGACTGGCGCGACGTCGCCGGAGGGTCTGCAAGCCACGATCGCGGCGATACCGGCGGAGCAGGGACGGCCAGCCCCTGGACCCAGAGCGGGATGAGCGCGGAGGAGGCGCGCGAGATCCTCGGGGTCGATGCGGGAGCGTCCGAGGCCGAGATCGAGGCCGCCTATCGGGCCGAGATGAAGCGCGCCCACCCGGATCAGGGCGGTTCGGACTGGATGGCCGCGAAGGTCAATCAGGCGAAGGACACGCTGCTGGGACGGTAACCGGCTGCGCTTGCGGGCACTCCGGCGCTATGGCAAAAGGCGCCCTGCGCCGGGTTTGGCGTTTCGCAAACGGATTTCCGGTTCCTTCATGACCCATCGCGTCCGCAAGGCGATCTTTCCCGTGGGGGGCATGGGCACCCGTTTCCTGCCTGCCACGAAGGCCATGCCGAAAGAGATGCTGCCGGTGGTCGACCGGCCGTTGATTCAATACGCGGTGGATGAGGCGCGGGCCGCAGGCATCGAGCAGTTCATCTTCGTCACCGGGCGCGGCAAGAGCGCCATCGAGGATCATTTCGATCGATCGATTGAGCTTGAGGCGTTGCTCGAGGAAAAGGGCAAGTCCGCGGAGCTGGACGATATCCGCAGCTCGCTGCTGGAGCCGGGCAACATCGCCTATGTGCGCCAGCAGGAGCCGCTCGGCCTCGGCCACGCGGTCTGGTGCGCGCGCCACCTGGTCGGCGACGAACCCTTCGCGGTCCTGCTCGCCGACGATCTCATCCAGGCAGAGACACCATGCTTGCGCCAGATGGTAGAGGTCTTCGAGACGACCGGCGGTAATGTCATCGCGGCCATGGAAGTGCCCGACGAGCACACGTCACGCTACGGCATCATCGATTCCGGCGGTGCCGACGGCCGGGTCCAACCGGTCACCGGGCTGGTGGAAAAGCCGGCGCCGGGCTCCGCACCGTCCAATCTGGCCGTAATCGGCCGCTATATCCTCTCACCCGATGTCTTCGCGGAGCTGGAACGGGGGGAGACGGGCGCCGGCGGCGAGATTCAGCTGACCGATGCGATGGCCAAGCTCATCGGACGCCAGCCGTTTCATGGCCTCGCCTTCGAGGGACACCGGTTCGATTGCGGTGACAAACTCGGGTTTCTTGAGGCCAACCTGGCATTTGCGCTCGAACGCGAGGATCTGGGCCCGGGCAGCCGGGAAATGCTGGCGCGCATGGGAGACGGCACGCAATGAAGATCGCGATGGTGGGTACGGGCTATGTGGGCCTCGTGTCCGGCGCCTGTTTCTCCGAGTTCGGCTGGGACGTGGTCTGCGTCGACCTGGACGCGGACAAGATCAAGATGCTCGAGGCGGGCGAAATGCCGATCTACGAGCCCCGGCTCGACGATCTCGTGGCCCGCAACGTGGCCGGCGGCCGACTTTCCTTCACCACGGATCTTGCGGCGGCGGTGAAAGGTTCGGATGCGGTGTTCATCGCCGTGGGGACGCCGTCGCGGCGCGGCGACGGTCACGCGGACCTGAGCTACGTGTTCCAGGCGGCCGAGGACATCGCTCGCAACGCGGACGGCTATACAGTCGTCGTCACCAAGTCGACGGTTCCCGTTGGCACCGGCCGCGAAGTGCTGAAGCGCATCCGCGCGGCCGCACCTGACGCGGATATCGACATCGCGTCGAACCCGGAGGTCCTGCGCGAGGGGTCGGCCATCGAGGATTTCATGCGGCCCGACCGTGTGGTCATCGGGGCGGACACCGAACACGCCCGCGAAACGGTCGCGAGCCTCTACCGGCCGCTGTTCCTGCGCGATACGCCCATCATCCAGACCAGCCTGGAGACGGCCGAGCTGATCAAATACGCGGCGAACACGTTCCTCGCGACCAAGATCACCTTCATCAACGAGTTCGCCGATCTGTGCGAGAAGGTCGGCGCGGACGTGCAGGAATTGGCCAAGGGCATAGGTCTCGACGGGCGCATTGGCGGGAAGTTTCTCCATGCCGGTCCCGGATACGGCGGGTCGTGTTTCCCGAAGGATACCGAGGCTCTGGTCCGTTCGGCACAGGATGCAGAGGCACCGATCACGATCGTCGAGCGGGTGATCGAGGTGAATGCCGAGCGCAAGGAAGCGATGGCGCGGAAGATTATTGCGGCGTGCGGAGGCAGCGTTGCGGGCAAGACGATTGCGGTGCTCGGGCTGACCTTCAAGCCGAATACCGACGACATGCGGGAATCGCCGAGCCTCGTCATCGTGCCGCTCCTGATCGAGGCGGGCGCGACCGTGCGAACCTTTGATCCTGTGGGCATGGCGGAAGCGAAGAAGCTTATCGACGGACCGGTCTGGTGCAACGATGCGTATGACGCGATGGATGGCGCTGACGCGGTGGCCATTCTGACCGAGTGGAACGAGTTTCGCGGCCTCGACCTCGCGCGCATGGGGACGCTCCTCAAGGCGCCCGTGGTGATCGATTTGCGAAACATCTACCGACCGGAAGAAATGGCGTCAGCCGGGTTCCACTACACATCGGTCGGCCGTGCCTACATCCCGCCGGCGGCTTAGGGGTTGATGTCATGGAGGGTTCGTATTTCTTCGATCCGACAATTCTGCGTGAGTACGACATCCGTGGGATCGTCGATGACACGCTCACCCAGGAAACCGCCTACGCGGTAGGGCGCGCCTTCGGGAGCTGTGTTGTCGCGGCGGGTGGCGACCAGGTGGCACTCGGTTACGATGGACGATTGACGTCTCCTGACCTCGCCGCCGCAGTGGTCGACGGGTTCATCGACTGCGGGCTGCACGTCAAGCGGATCAATATGGGGCCGACACCCATGCTGTCCTTTGCCATCCGCCATCTTGAAACGGGTTCGGGGCTGATGGTGACCGGCAGTCACAATCCCCCGGACTATAACGGCTTCAAGATGGCGCTTGCGGGCAAGCCCTTCTTCGGCGGCGATATCCAGCGGCTGGGCGAGATCGCCGAGGCCGCCGACTATGCCGCGGGCGAGGGAAGCGTCGAGGACATCGACGTCCGTGAGGATTATGTGGCCGTGCTGGCGCAGGAGCACGAACCGTTGCGCATGGCACGGATAGCCTGGGACCCCGGCAACGGCGCGGGCGGCGAGGTTCTCAACATGCTGTGCGCGCGCATGCCCGGTCACCATCACGTGGTCAACGGGATCGTGGACGGAACCTTTCCGGGACACCATCCGGACCCGACCGTCGCCGAGAATCTGGTCGATCTGCAGAACCATGTGGCCGAGTTCGATTGCGAGCTCGGGATCGCCTTCGACGGCGATGCCGACAGGATCGGGGTCGTGGACGGTCGCGGTCGCATCCTGTGGGCGGACCAGCTGATGATGCTGTTCGCGGAGGATGTCCTGCGGGATAATCCGGGCGCGACGATCATCGCCGACGTCAAGTCGAGCCAGGTGCTGTTCGACGAGATCGCGCGGCATGGCGGCAGGCCCGTCATGTGGAAGACGGGGCATTCGCTGATCAAGTCGAAGATGGCCGAGACCAAGGCGCCGCTCGCGGGCGAGATGAGCGGTCACATTTTCTTCGCTGATCGCTATTTCGGTTTTGATGACGGGATCTACGCCGCCGTGCGGCTGCTGTCGCTCCTTGAGCGACGCGGCACCACCCTGGCGGAGTTGCTCGACGACCTGCCGTCCGTCTGCAATACCCCGGAGCTGCGCTTTCCATGCGCCGAAGACCGCAAGTTCGCCGTGATCGAAGAGGTTGAGGCGCGCCTGTCCAGGGCGGGCGCGGATGTGTCCGGTATCGACGGGGTGCGCGTGAACACGGCGGATGGCTGGTGGCTGCTGCGTGCATCGAACACACAGGACGTGCTGGTGGCGCGATGTGAGGCCCGGGATGACGATGGCCTTGCCCGCCTGAAACAAGACTTATCCGATCAACTCGCCGAGAGCGGTATCGAGGCGCCGGAAGGGCTCTGATTTTCTGGCATTTCTGGCACCCGGCGTGAATTCGACTTGCTCACGGGGCAAGATGTTCGGCCGGTTTCGCGTCGCCGCATCGTCTCGGAACGCCTACGCTGAACGCCGGATAGTCATAGAAGCCACGAGGCGGAAAAGAGCGATCATATGAGGCTGGGATACTTCTCCATGCCGGTGCATCCCTTGCACCGCAACTACACCGAGACGCTGAAGGAAGATCGCGCCGCGATCATTTTCTGTGACGAACTCGGATTCCATGATGCGTTCATGGGCGAACATCTGACGGATAAGGCCGAGAACGTCACCAACTCGATGCTCTTCCAGGCGACGCTCATTCATTCGACGAAGCAGATCCGGCTCGCGACCGGGACGACAAATCTGTCCCACACGCATCCGGTGCTTGTCGCCACCCACGCGGCGATGATGGATCATCTCGCGGAAGGGCGTTTTATCCTCGGTGTCAGTCCCGGCGCGCTGCGCTCGGACGCGGAAGCCCTGGGCATTATCGACGAGGACCGCAACCAGCTCTTCGCCGAGGCGATCGACATCATACTTGCGGTCTGGGAGGGCGAACCTCCCTACAACATCGAGTTTCCCGACAATCGCTTCAAGGTCACGACCGAGGAGACGCTCTTCGAAGAGGTCGGCGTCGGGATCATGCCGAAACCCTATCAACAGCCGCGGCCCGAGATCGTCGGGACCGTCGTTGCGCCCTACTCGAAGGGGGTGACGGCGATGGGCGCGCGCGATTTCCATCCGCTGTCCGCGCATTTCCTGTTCGACAAGTGGGTCGCGACCCACTGGGGCAACTACAAGGAAGGCAAGGAGAGCGTGGGCGAGGTCGCCGACCCCGATGACTGGCGGGTGGCCCGCGCCATATTCGTCGCCGACGATGACTCGACGGCCAAGCGCTATGGCGGTGACGACCCGGATAGTCCCTATCGCTTCTACTACAACCAGATCCTGACCAAGCTGCGCCGTTCGAACCGTCACGCGGTCTTCAAGCATGACCGCGACGAACCCGACGACGCCATCACTCCCGATCGCGTGATCGCGGGCACGGTCAACGAGGTCGTCGATTGCATTCTCGCGCTGCGGGACATCACCGGAGACTTCGGCGAACTCGTCTATGCCGGGATCGACTGGGCCGACGAGACGCTTGCCCGACGGTCGATGCAATTGATGGCGGAGGAAGTGATGCCGCGCGTCAACGATGCGATTGGAGGGGCACGCGCGGCCGACTAGTTCGGGGCGGTGCTTCGCAAAGCGCGTTATTGCAGGACCTGGGCCATCTGGATGCTGCCGTTCGGCGCGACCATGGCGCACGGCGAGCCCGTGCTGCGCAGCTGACGGCAGATGTCACGGGCGTTGGTTTGCGCCATGCCGACGATCCGTGCCCGGAACAGGGTCTTGCCCTGGCTCTCGAAGGGCAGAATCTCGACACTCGCGCTCGCGGGCAGGCCCTCGAGTTTTTCTGCGGCCTCGCCGGCGACCACATGCGCCCGGCTGTAGCCCTTGAAGGCACCGACCTGAACACCCCAGTCGACCTTCCCCGGAGTGGTCACCACCGGCGCAAGCGCGAGGGTTGGCGGCGTGGCGGGCGTCTGTCCCGCTGCCGAGGGTTTCGGACGGGGCAGCGCGGCGAAGGTCGAATTGCTGCGCGCCTGGCTCCAGGAGCGGTTCAACAGGGATGCCATGTGCGCGTCGCGTGACTTTCCGGTCCTGCCGCCAAAGACGACGCCGATGAGACGCACCCCGTCGCGCTCGGCAGACGCGACAAGGTTGAAGCCGGATGCCCGGATATAGCCGGTCTTGATGCCGTCCATGCCTGCATAGGTCTTCAGCAGCTTGTTGTGGTTGCTGTAGGTGCGCTGGCCGTACTTGAAGGTCAGGTCGGAGAAATAGGCATACTGGTTGGGGAAGCGCTCGAGCATTGCCTTGCCGAGAATTGCCATGTCCCGTGCGGTGCTCAGCTGGCCGCGGTTGGGCAGGCCGGAAGCGTTCCGGAAAGTGGTCCGGCGCATGCCGATTTCGCGCGCGCGTTGGGTCATCATCTGGGCGAACTTGATCTCCGTGCCGCCGATCGCTTCGGCGACCACCGTCGCGACATCGTTGGCGGACTTGACGGTCAGCGCGCGGATCGCGGCATCGACCGTGATCGTCTCGCCGACCTTGAGGCCAAGCTTTGACGGAGTCTGGCCCGCGGCGCGCTTCGAGACCGGAAGCCGCTGGTCGATCCGCAGCGTGCCCTTCTCGAGTGCCTCGAACACCATGAACAGCGTCATGATCTTGGTCAGGGACGCGGGGTAATTCCGGGTGTCGGCATTCCGGGCGTAGAGCACCTCACCGCTGTTCGCATCCATGACGAAAGCGGCATAGCCGGCATGGGCAGCGGGGGTGCCAAGAATCATGCCGAACAGGCCGAATGCCGCAGCGAACCCGAACGCGCGTATTTTGCGCGCCCAACGGCGACCGCGCCATCGGCTGCTGAAACCGGCTAAACTACCCATCAACCATCGCCTCGGACGATTTTTTCAATTGAATCAACGCGATTCTAGAGAATGCATCGAATCCATGTAAATAGAATCCTGTGTTTTCGTGATCACAAGCTGGTCGGGGGAGTGCGAGATCCGATGCGCCACTTCGCCATGACCGTACTCGCCGCGGCC
>Ga0181568_10004836_pt1 | contig 11948 bp, 9 predicted proteins | sample 101ome_20_FD_133758 | JGI IMG/M metagenome (GOLD analysis project Ga0181568, IMG submission 133758) | Coastal salt marsh microbial communities from the Groves Creek Marsh, Skidaway Island, Georgia - 101404AT metaG (megahit assembly) | ecosystem: Environmental > Aquatic > Marine > Intertidal zone...
CATTTAAATTTTAGTTAAGTATTTTTTTGATGACTTTTCTGCAATTAAAAATTAAAGTAAACATTTTATAAATAATATATATATACCTTTTTAGTGTCGATTTTAATTACTGGTTCTGCAGTTTTTATAGGTTCCGAGCTATGCTTGCAATTATTACAACTAGGAAAAAAAGTTGTTGGTATAGATAATCATAATAGTTACTATGATCCCAAAATAAAAGAAAATCGTCTAGCTAGGTATTTAAATCATCCTAACTACAAACATCACAGAATTGATTTAAACAACAAAGCAGCAATAGATAATATTTTTGAAAATTATAATCCTTATAAAGTGGTTAACCTGGCAGCTCAAGCTGGTGTTCGCTATTCTATAGAAAACCCCACATCATATATTGAAAGCAATATATTTGGATTCATGAATATTTTAGAAAATTGCAGAAATCATAAAGTTGAACATTTAGTTTATGCAAGTACTTCAAGTGTATATGGCGCAAATACAAAAATGCCTTTTTCTGAAAATGATAATACTAACCATCCACTTTCAATTTACGCGGCATCTAAAAAATCTAATGAACTTATGTCTCACGCTTATAGTTATTTATTTAAATTACCAACTACCGGACTAAGGTTTTTTACAGTTTATGGTCCATGGGGTAGACCTGATATGGCTTTATTTAAATTTACAAAAAATATTTTAGAGGAAAAACCTATTGATGTATTTAATTATGGTAAACATACTAGAGATTTTACTTATATTGATGATATTGTGAAAGGCATTATTAAAATTATTGATAATCCAGCCACCAGTAATAAAAATTGGAATAGTGATCAACCAGATCCTGCAACAAGTAATGTTCCATGGCGAATTTATAACATTGGAAATAATAAACCAATACTTCTTATGGATTATATCAAAGCTTTAGAAAAAACATTAGACAAAAAAGCAATAATAAATTATTTACCATTACAACTTGGGGATGTGCCTGATACTTGCGCTGATACGAATAATTTAAAAATAAATTTTAGTTATAAACCCTCAACACCTGTCTTTCATGGAGTGTCTAATTTTGTTACATGGTACAAAAACTATTATCAAGAATGATCAAAAATACAAAAGATATACAATTATCAGTCATTGGTTTAGGTTATGTGGGTTTACCTCTTGCCTTAGAATTTGCAAAAAAAAGAAATGTAATTGCTTATGATATTAATAAAAATAGAATTGAAGAATTAAAAGTTGATAAAGACAAAAATTTAGAAACAGAGAAAAAAAAATTTAAAGATTCTAAGTTAATAAAATTTACCAATATTATAGATGACTTAAAGTCAGCAAATTTTTACATTATAACCGTTCCAACACCAATTGATAAATTAAATAAACCAGATCTAAAAATTTTGCTAAAGTGCAGCGAAACAATTGGTAAAATTTTAAAAAAGAATGATATCATTGTATATGAATCAACTGTTTATCCTGGTTGCATCGAAGAAGATTGTGTACCCATTCTTGAAAAGTATTCTGGATTAAAATTTAATAAAGATTTTTTTTGTGGATATAGTCCTGAACGTATAAATCCAGGTGATAAAAAATATACTATATCAAATATTAAAAAAATTGTTTCAGGATCAACTTCGAAAATAACAAAACTAATAGAAAAACTTTATAATGAGATTATAACTGCTGGTACTCATAAGGTCTCTAGTATAAAAGTTGCAGAGGCAGCAAAAGTAATTGAAAATGCTCAGCGTGATTTAAATATAGCATTTGTTAATGAGTTATCAGTTATATTTAATAAAATGAAAATTAATACAAAAGAAGTTTTAGCTGCAGCAGGGACAAAATGGAATTTTATACCTTTTAAACCTGGTTTAGTTGGTGGACATTGTATTGGTGTAGACCCATATTATCTTGCTCACAAGGCAAAAAAAGTTGGTTACAACCCTAAAGTAATCCTATCTGGTAGAAAAGTTAACTATAACATGGGAAAATATGTTGCTTTAACTTTAGTTGAAGAAATGAAGAAAAATAAAATTAAAATCAAAGATTCAAATATTCTTATTATGGGTTTAACATTTAAGGAAAATTGTTCAGATACTCGAAATTCTGGAGTTGAGAGAGTAATTTCTGAATTAAAAAAATTAAAATGCAATTTAGATTTATATGATCCATGGGTAGACCCACTAGAAATGAAAAAACAGTATGGTATTTTTTCTAAATCAAAATTAAAAAATAATTGTTATCATGCAGTTATAATAGCTGTGGCGCACGATAAGTTCAAAAAAATAGGAATTAATTCTATTTATAAATTATGCAAGAAAAAATATGTTATATTTGATTTAAAAAACTTGTTTAAATCTAAAAAAGTTAACTTATCTTTATAATTATATAAATTTTCTAAGTATTTATAATTTAAAGCTATTAAATATGACTATTACCAAAATATGCATAAAAAAAAGATAAAAATTTTTCGAGTTACAACAACTCCTATTTCATTAAGTGTTTTATTAAAAAACCAACTAAAATTTATTAATGAAAAACAAGAATTTGAAGTTATTGGAATTTCAAGTTCAGATAATACATTGAAAAAAGTTAGAGTTGATGAGGGTATTAGAGTTATCCCATTAAATATGTCAAGAAATATTAGTCTGCTCAATGATTTAATTTCATTAATAAAAATGATTTTATTAATAAGAAAAGAAAAACCTGACATTGTTCATTCACACACTCCTAAAGCTGGCTTTATTTCAATGTTAGCTGCTAAAATTTGTAAAGTTCCAAATAGACTGCATACTGTTGCTGGTTTACCGTTGATGGAAGCAAATGGTATAAAAAAAAATATTTTAATATTTATAGAATGGCTAACATACAGATGTTCAACAAAAGTTTTAGTTAATTCTAAAGGATTAAAAAATTTTATAAAAAACAAAATAAAGATTGAAAATAAAAAATTAGAGGTATTAGGCTTTGGAAGTAGCAATGGTATAGATTCTAAATATTTTAAAATAAACTCTCTAATTAAAAAAAAAGCAAAAATATTTAAAAATAAATATAATATTTCAAATAATTTTTTATTTATTTTTGTTGGGAGAGTGGTAAAAGATAAGGGTATAAATGAACTAGTTCAAGCTTTTACAAAATTTAATAAGCATTATCAAAATTCATCATTATTAATCATTGGTAATGAAGAAAAAAGTTTAGATCCAATCGAAAATATCACAAGATCTATAATTAAAAGTAATGACAATATTATAAAAATTGATTTTACCAATGATATTAGAGAGTACCTAGTTGCAAGTGACTGCTTTATTTTTCCTTCTTACAGAGAAGGATTCCCAAATGTTTTGCTGGAAGCCAATGCCATGGAATTGCCTGCAATTGCAACAGATATCAATGGGTGTAATGAAATAATCGAAAACAATAAAAATGGCATTATAATAAAACCCAAAAATACTGACGCTTTATATTTTGCTATGAAAAAAGTTTTTTTAAACAGAAACTTTCTACATAAACTTAAAAACAATTGTAGGCAAAAAATAATTAAAAAATTTGATCAAAAATTTTTTTTCAAACATATTCATGAACTTTATAAAAATATTGTAGTTAATACAGATTTGCTAAAGAGAAGGTTTTTAATTGTTGGTAATTTAGCTGAGTCAATGATAATTTTTAGAGGAGAACTCATAAAAGATCTGGTAAAAAAAGGATATAATGTTGTTTGTGCTTCTCCACATTTTTCGCCAATTCAGAGAAAAATCATTAATAATTTTGGAGCAGATTGTGTAGCTTTCAAATTTTCAAAACAATCATTAAATCCTTTCTTATTTGTTAAAGATTATTATCAAATAAAGAAAAAATTAAATAAAATTAAGCCCTTTAATATTTTATCTTATACAGCTACTCCTATTTTTTATATTGGTTTTTATTCGTTTTTTAAAAAAATAAATCATATTATTTTGATTGCTGGGATGGGTTATTACTTTAATAATTATAATAAAAAAATTATAGTAAGACACATATTATCATTTCTTTATAAAATTTCCTGTTTAAATGCTAAACTTATTATTTTCCAAAACAAATATGATCAAATTGAATTTAAAAAATTTGATTTGGTAGATCATAAAACAAAAAAAATTATCGTTAATGGGTCTGGTATAAATATAAAGGAATTTAGTGCCAAAAAAAATACGATAAATAATAAAATTCAAATTGTTATGGTTAGTCGTCTATTATATCAAAAAGGCATAAAGTTTTATGTAGAGGCTGCAGAAATAGTAAAAAGAATTCATCCAGAGGTAACATTTTTGCATATCGGTGGTTTTGATAATAGTCCTAATAGAGTTAATGATTATGATTACAAAAAGTGGAAAAATCAAAAAAATATTATTTTTAAAAATGAGATTTCATTTGATAAAGTCAAAAATTATCTTTCAGTTTCAGATATTTTTGTTCTACCTTCATACTACAGGGAAGGGGTTCCCAGATCTTCAATCGAAGCTCTTGCGATGAGATGTGCAATTATAACAACCAATAACTTGGGGTGTAATGAAACTGTTATTAATGAATTTAATGGTTTTAAAGTCTCATTAAATGTGGATGATATTAGTTTTAATATAGCAAAAAAAATTATTAGATTAGTAGAAAATAAAAAATTGTTAGAAAAGTTTAAAAATAATAGTCAAATATTATCTAAAAAATTTAACGTTAAAGATGTTAATTATCAAATAATAAAAGCAATAAATAATATTAAATAAATTCAGACGTTTATAACATTATTAATTGAGAGTCTTAAATATAATTTGTAAAAAACTATTGTAAATTTAACAATGAAAAATTTAATTAAAAAAATATTTAATCAACTAGATTTATCTATAAAGAAAAAGAAATACTTAGATAAAAATGATATCGCTTTTTTGCACATAGGCAAAACAGGTGGGACCCAGATTATGAATATTTTTTCAAAGATAAATAACTTTGATTTTAAAATATATAAATTTAGTCATGATATTAATCTTTGTGATATTTCAACTAAAAATGACTATTTTTTTTCAATCAGAAAACCAGAAACAAGATTTTTTTCTGCTTTTTATTCAAGATTAAGGAAGGGGCAGCCAAGGATTTATTCAGAGTGGTCTGAGGTTGAAAAACTTTCATTTAAAAATTTTCAAAGTGCAAATGAGCTAGCAGAGTCTATCTATCTTAGTGATGACAAAGGTAAAAAAGCTAGAATTGCCATAACTGGAATTGGTCATATGAAAAAAAATCAGGCAGATTGGTTTGATAATTTTTCATTTTTAATAAATAGACCACCATTATTTATAATTAGAAAAGAACATTTTATTTCTGATATAACTACTTTATTTAAAATATTGAATATAAATCTTAATGTGAAAGATTTAATTGATAAAGACCCAAAAACTTCACATAAAAATGATTATTTAGATGTTGAGCCACTTTCAGAATTAGCTATCAAGAATTTAAATAATTGGTATGCAAAAGATAATTTTTTTTATGAAATATGTTCAGATTGGATAAATAAAAAGAATTATTAGTACAAATGATAAAAAAAAATTATTTATTATGTTTTAAAATTATAATTAGTATTTTATCAATTTTTTTTTTATATAATTTTTCTAGAGAAAATTATCAAAGAGTTTTAGAAAATATTAATGTTGATTTATTTTGGTTGATTTTAATATTGGTTTTAAGAATTTTTTTACATAGCTTATTGAGTTTTAGAACATTTTCTTTTTTAAAACTTACTTCAAATTATAATACAAAATTTATTTCTTGGTCTTTTTTATATTTTTTTACTGGATTAATGAACAGCACACCATTATGGGGAAGTGGGCACTTAATAAGATCACAAGAAATGAAACAAAATAATTACTCGTACAAAGAATATGCTAATATGCATTACTTTATATTTTTTTGGGGATTATTAATCAATTCGTTTATATTAATAATATTGCTAACAGTTTTAAATAACCATCAAAACATATATATTACTTCATCATTACTAATCTTGTTTGTAATTTCTATACCAACTTTATCAAAAAGATTAGCGAAATTTATTTATCAACTTATTTATAAATTAAAATATCAAAATTTTTTTTTAGAAAGTAAATTATTTAAATATTTCATTAATAAAATAGAAGGCTTAATTGCAATCTCTAATAATATTTTGCGAATTCATATATTTATCAATTTTTTGATTATTACAATTTTTTTATTTATTTTTGAATATTTAATTTTTTTATTAATTTTTAAATTTTTATTTCAAGTAATTGATTTGAATATTGTTTCAACTTTTTTTATATTAAATTACCTAATAAAAAAAATCCCTTCACTTGATGCTCTAATAGGATTTAAAGAGAGTTTATTAGGGTTATATTTTCAATACCTTGGCTTATTATTTGTGGAGGGTGTAATATTTACACTTTTTCTAAGATTGTTAAATATCAGTTCAATATTAGCAAATTGCTTAATTTATTTTGTATTGAAAAGATCTACTTAGACAATTTCGTATTTATTACTATTTCAAATAATTTCTTAGTCTATTTCCACCAACCATATGATTTTCGAAAGTTTTTTTAAATTTAATATTTTTTTCTGAAGCTATTTTTAAAATTAATTTACTGATTTTTTTTAGTATATAATTTTCTTTTTTTTTTAAATCAATATTCCTTACTAAGATATATTTGAAATTCTTTGATAACAGTGAAGCACAGAAATTTGATAAAAAGTAACTTATAATAAAACGTAAAATTTTAAATGATTTTTCTTTTTTTAATTGTTTGTTTAAAAACGCATTTGTTCCTTTTTTGATTGAATTGAATGTTGAAAAAAAAGGCCTAGTGATATGAATAATTATAACCTCATAGCCTAGCTTTTTTAAAATATATGGCCTATTAGAAGTTAGTAGTGTTGATTTAGAGGAGTCTACTAAAATTATATCAGGGAATATTTGATCAATTATATCAAGTTCTTTTTTAATCTCTTTGATATTATCAACATGAACATTTTTAACCTTCTTAATCTTTGCAACGTATAAGTAAAAAAAATATCTTATTAGAATATTTGTTTGAGGTATAATTTTTTTATACCAAATTTCGATATTTTTTTTTTTATTTTTATTAATAAGGTTTTTTATTAATTTACATGTGTCATATTTTTTTTTACAAAAACATCTTGAATTTACATCAATATAATATTCTCTATTAACATAAGCCATTTCCCCAACACTCAATGCAGAAAGATATTTTGATAATTTATAATTTAATATTGTTGAACCAGATCTACCATAGCCAGCAATATATATAATTAACTTTTTTTTCAGATATTTATATTTAGTAATAGATTTTAATATTTTATAAAAATTTTTAATTACATTAAATTAAATATTTTGTTTTTGTAAGATTAATATAATGTCAATTTTAAATGATTCTAGAATATCCTAAATTTAATAAACTCACAAGAAAAAGAGTTGATCAGGTTCTTAAATCAGGAAGAGTTAATTATTGGACTGGCACAAAGTCGGTTGAATTTGAAAAAAAATTTTCTAAATATCTAGGAAACAAATATTCCATAACTTTAAGTAACGGAAGTGTTGCTTTAGAAGTTGCTTTAAAAGCATTAAATTTAAAAAAAAATGATGAGGTTATAGTTTCCCCAAGATCATTCATTATTTCAGCAAGCAGTGTATCTAATTTAGGATTGAAACCTTTGTTTGCAGATGTAGATGATAATGGAAATTTAAGTATTGAGGGTATTAAAAAAGTTTATAAAAAGAGTGTTAAAGCTATTGTCCTTGTTCATTTAAATGGGTTACCATGTGATTTAAATCCAATTTTAAGATTTGTTAAAAAACATAAATTGTATTTAATTGAAGATTGTGCCCAGGCACATGGTGCAGTTTATAAAGATAAAAAAATTGGTTCATTTGGACATATGTCAACCTGGTCTTTTTGTCAGGATAAGATTATTTCAACAGGTGGTGAAGGTGGGATGATTTCAACCAACAATAAAAGATTATGGCTTAAATGTTGGTCTCTCAAAGATCATGGCAAAAAATATAAAAGTGTTTTTGATAAAAAATATAAAATCGGATTTAAATGGCTTCATGATGATTTTGGATCAAATCATCGAATGACTGAAATGCAAGCTGTAATTGGAATTGAACAATTAAAAACACTAGATATACAAATTAAAAAAAGAAATTATATTTCAAATTTGTATTTAAATGGATTGGAAGATTATTTTAAAAAATATAATATTTTCAGAGAACCCAATTTTCAATGTCAATCGTGTCCATTTAGTAAAACTAATAGTTTGTGTAATAAATGTATACACGCTTTTTATCGTCTTAATTTATTTATCAATCCAAAAAAGATTAATCGAAATAAATTACTAAAAGAACTTAATCAAAATAATATTAGTTGTAGTGTAGGATCGTGTCCTGAAATTTATAGAGAAAAAATTTTTAAGAAATTAAATTTATGCCCCCTAAAAAGACTTTCAAATGCCAAATTACTTGGTGAGAAAAGTGTTATGTTTCCAATTAATCCTTATAGAGATTTAAAAAAGGTAAAATTAGAAATTAATACTATCAAGAAAATATTGAAAAAATATATATAATTAATTAAAAAAAATTTATGTATCAAAAGTATTTTAAGAGATTATTTGATATAGGTCTATCTTTATGTTTGTTGATATTGTTTTTTCCACTAATGATATTAATTTTTTTTATAATTTGGTTATTTATTGGTTACCCAATTTTTAAACAAAATAGACCTGGATTAAATAATAAAATCTTTACATTATACAAGTTTAAAACTTTAATTGACTCAACTAAAAATATTTCTGAGGAAAAAAGACAAACTAAATTAGGAAATTTTCTACGAAAAACAGGCTTAGATGAGTTACCACAATTATTTAATATTTTAGAAAATAGCATGAGTTTAGTAGGTCCAAGACCTCTACTGGTGGAATATTTAAAAAAATATTCCAAATATGAAAAAAAAAGACATTTAACTAAACCGGGCATTACAGGATTAGCACAAGTTAATCCAAGTTATTCTAGAAAAAAATCTTGGAATCGAAGTTTAAAGTTAGACATTTATTATGTAGAAAACATTAGTTTTTTTTTAGATCTAAAAATATTGCTTAAGACTATTTTGATAGTTTTGGTTAATAAAAAACAGTACAACGACTTTAAAAAAAGTTTATGAAAAAAAAATTAGCAATTATTGGTGCTGGTGGGCATGGTAAAGTTATAGGTGAAATTGCCTCATTAAATAATTATGAAGTTATAGACTTTTTTGATGATAAATATAGTGAAATTAAAGATTATCCATTTAAGGTTATTGGAAATTTAAAAAATTTGGAAATTAATCTTAGTTCATATGATAATTTTTTTGTTGCTATAGGTGATAACAATAAAAGACATGACTTTTTAATTTGGCTAAAAAAAAAAAAAGTTAAAATCGTTAACTTAATTCATCCAAAATCAACAATAAGCAAACTTAGTATATTAGGCTATGGTGTTTGTGTTATGGCCAATGCAGTGATTAATCCTGGGACAGAGATAAAAAATGGAGTCATTATTAATACGTCTGCATCAATTGATCATGATTGTGTTATAGAAGAAATAGCTCATATCTCGCCGAATTGTTCATTATCAGGAGGTGTTAGAGTTGGAAAATTGACTCATATAGGAACAGGAACCTCAATTCATCCAGGAATTAAAATTGGGCATAATGTAAAAATTGGTTTAGGATCCAAAGTTTTTAGGGATATTTCTGACAAATCTATTTATAAAAATTAACTTAATTAACATTCATAAATTTTATCAAAATAGAATTTTTCGTTGATTTAAATAATAGAATTAGAAAAAGTATAGTTTCCATGTTTAATAATTATCATAAATTTCAATGTTATTGTTTTTTAATATTTGTGCATTATTATTGTTAAATTAGATATATGCTAATTTTAAAAGAATTAACTAAAAATATTGTAAATCTTCCTCGTTATGCAAAGAGGATTATAGCTATTATTATAGATATTGGTTTATGTGTTTTTTGTACCTGGCTTGCATTTTATCTAAGACTAGAACAATTTATTAAAATTAATGAAGTAACAACTTCCGCAGTTGAGATTTCAATATTACTTGCAATACCAATATTTTGGCTAATGGGTTTGTATAAAACCATTTATCGTTTTGCAGGTACATCAATAATATTTACAGTATTTGTTGCAACTTTAGCTTATTCATTATTATACTTTACGATAATTGGTATTTACGGAATTCAAGGCATTCCAAGATCTATTGGTATCATACAGCCTATTTTATTATTTTTAGGAATTTCAGCCACAAGAATAATTATAAAATTTTTATTCTTAACAACTTTTAAAAAAACAAAAGGAAAAATTAATGTAGTAATTTATGGAGCTGGTAGTGCTGGAAGACAGTTATTAACTAGTTTAGAAAATAATTTAGAGATGAAGGTGGTTGGTTTTTTAGATGACAATCCTCAATTTCATAGACAAAAAATATTAGGCCAGACAGTTTATGATCCATTAAAAATAGATAAATTAATTAATAATAAAAATATAGACCTAGTGTTATTGGCTCTGCCTTCAATTACAAGGCAAAAAAGAAATCAAATAATTAATGATTTAAATAAATATAAAGTAACTGTTAAAACACTACCAAGTATTCAAGATATTGTTGAAGGCAAGCTATCGGTATCAGATATCAAAGATTTAACTATTGAAGATCTTTTAAGTAGAGAACAAGTTAAACCAAATTTAGAACTATTGTCTAAAAATATTAGCTCAAAAGTTATAGTGGTCACAGGTGCAGGAGGCTCCATTGGTTCAGAGATATCTCGTCAAATTATAAAGTTAAAGCCAAAAAAATTACTCCTTATCGAATCAAGTGAATTTGCTCTTTATAAAATTAGTGAAGATTTAAAAAATCTAGATCAAAGTATAAAAATTATTCCTTTGCTTATTAATATTCAAAATCAATCTAAAATTGAAGAAATATTTAAAATTTTCAATATTGACACCGTTTATCATGCAGCAGCTTATAAACATGTGCCTTTAGTTGAAGAAAATATTTGTGAAAGTGTAAAAAATAATGTGTTTGGAACTTTTGTTATGGCACAAGCTGCGATTAAATATAATATTTCAAATTTTGTTTTAGTCTCTACTGACAAAGCTGTTAGATCAACAAATGTAATGGGTGCAACCAAAAGACTTGCTGAAATTTGTGTTCAGTCACTTTATGATAATCAAAATCTGAATTCTGAATTTGCTATTGTAAGATTTGGAAATGTTTTAGAGTCTTCAGGGTCTGTTATTCCAAAATTTAAAAAACAAATTAAAGATGGAGGTCCAGTAACCTTAACTCACCCTGATGTAACTCGTTATTTTATGACAATAACAGAGGCATCTCAATTAGTTATTCAAGCAGGGGCTATGGCTAAAAAATGTGAGGTATTTGTTTTGGATATGGGAGAAAGTATCAAAATTAAAGATTTAATTGAAAAAATGATTAAACTTTCCGGACTTTCCATTAAAAATACTAAAAATTTAGATGGAGATATCGAAATTAAAATAATAGGGCTCAGACCAGGTGAAAAATTGTATGAAGAGTTATTAATAGGGGAAAATCCTCAAAAAACTTATCATGAAAAAATTCTTAAAGCACAAGATCATTTTATTTCTTTTGATAAACTTAAATTTGATTTAGATCATTTATCTAATTTAATAGAGAAAAATAAAGTAGAAGATGTAAAAAATAAGCTTTATAATTTAATACCTTCTTATAAATCAAATTCAAAAATTATTGATCATTTTTATGAACAACAAATAGATTTAAAGAATGATTTAAAATCATCTACAATGAATAATATCGAAGATAATAAAATTGTAAAAATTAGAGAGAA